>Ga0209045_1000314_pt1 | contig 61188 bp, 35 predicted proteins | sample SaaInlLV_10m_DNA_4_FD_184664 | JGI IMG/M metagenome (GOLD analysis project Ga0209045, IMG submission 184664) | Marine microbial communities from expanding oxygen minimum zones in the Saanich Inlet - Saanich Inlet SI072_LV_200m_DNA (SPAdes) (version 2) | ecosystem: Environmental > Aquatic >...
CCGTCAGCAGTGTCCAGATTGCAGACCTGACCGGTGATGGCCGAGCCGACATCGTCGCTGCCCTGTACGACCGAAAGACGAAACAGCGGGCTCTCGTGCTGTACCAACAGAACGCCCCCCTCGACTTTCCTGGAAACCCAGAACCAACCGCCCGACTCGATGGCGTGAGTGGCCAACTGGTTACCTGCGACCTGAATCTGGACGGACGCTCCGATCTCCTGGTGGCGGACGCCAGCAAGCGCCGGATCCATGTGTTGCTGCAAACGGAAGCGGGAACATTCCCCACAAATCTGAACCAAGCCCATCAGTCCCTCAAAACGCTCTGCTATCACCTGCGGGTAGCCGACATCAACGGTGATCGGTTCCCCGACCTGGCCGTCAGCGATGGCCAGAAGGAAATCCGCTTTTTTGTCAGTGACGGCGTATTCGCACGGGGGAAGGCGCCCGTGCCAAAGGCAGCCGGCCAGCCAAAACAAACCGCCAGGCGCACCGCAGCAGCCGAGAAGACCAAGCCGTCCAAGCCGGCTGAAGCGGCACCCCCAACTGAGGGAACGGCTGACCGCAAGATCGCCGGGATCCTGGCCGCACTGCCGCCGGCTGAGCCGGGCGCGGACCACAGTGACCCACTCCGCATGCCGTTCTACACCGGCACCGTGCTGCCTACGCCACAGCAAGCCGTCTATCACGACGAATTCTACACGTTGCAGGAAACCGGTCTGCTCCTGGCAGCAGGCCTCGAAGCGCAGAGCCCTCTGGTGACAAGGCTGCGCGAGCGGATCGAGCGCTTCGGGGGCACGGTAAGAATCGTCGACGACGCCTCAGTCGAGGTCGATACCTTGATCGTGTTTGGGGCCGCCAAGAGTGCCGATATGCTCAAAGATGTCCCAGCCATCCCCGCGCGGGAGCAGGCCTACATCATGGCCTGCGGGAAGCCGGGGGAACGGGCCGTCATAGTCCTGCAGGGCCACGACCGGTTGGGCCTCCTTTGGGCGGTGTCGTCGTTCGGCCAGCTGGTCCATACCCGGAAGAATGCCCCGGTTGTCCGTGCGGCCGAGATCGTCGACTACCCAACCACGCCTAATCGCGGGTTCATTGGTGGGACGTGGGTCAACGGGACCGACTACTGCCTCACCTTCAAGATCAACAAGCCTGTATTCCAGACTGCCCTTCTGGACCGCGCGGCCCCAACCAAGAAGGCGCGTTACGATGGCTGGCGCCAACCATTGAGCGACGAGATCCTCGCCGACCTAAAAGCCTACGGGGACGGGCTGACCCCGTATGGGATCGAGTGGTACGCCGGGCACAACCCAACCGTCACCGATCAGAAAATCCGCAGCGCCGATGAACGCGATTTCCAGGTCATCCTGGATTGGGCCTGCAAGGTCGCAGAATTCGGCGGCCATCTGTGTCTGAAATACGACGACCACCGCTTCCCGATCAGCTCGGAAGACATGGAGCGATTCGGGTCCGCGCGCGAAGCTGACACGCAACTCCTCCTCCGTCTCCACCGGGAACTCAAAGCGCGCCACCCCAAAGCCAAAATCCTCTTCTGCCCACCGTTCTACTGGGGGCCTAACTCCCCGGCTCTCTACCCTGAAAAGCGGGACGACTACCTCTTCGCATTGGGGAGCAAGTTGCCCGAGGACATTGAGATCTTCTGGACCGGACCACGGGTCAAATCCGGACGCGTGACCGCTGACGATGTGGCCTGGGTCACTGAACGGCTCAAGCGCAAACCGGTGTACTGGCAGAACGGTTTCGCGATGCCCCACATGTTCCTCTACCACTACGTCACCGACCCGATTCCCATCCTGAACGAGTGGTTCTACGACGGCTTCCTCGACAGCCTGGACACCTACATGTTCAACTGCATGATGCCGACCTATGCCGCAGCAGCAGCAGCGTGCAGCGATTACTGCTGGAACCCGAAAGCCTATGATCCCGAGCGCTCGATCCGCGAGGCCGCAACGAAGCTGGTCGGCCGGGACACCTACCCCGCCCTCGTGGCCTTCAACAGCGCCCTCTCCTACTTCGATCCGTTCGGGCTGCGCCGCACGCCGGGAGCCGCTCGGAAACTGCCTGAGATGAAGGGGAAGCTCGCGGTCGTTAACGCGGTATGGCAGGAGATCCAGGAGAACCGGAACGCAGCTGCGGTCAAACGGTGGACAGGCTTGGCTCGACACGTCACCCAGGTCAATCGGTTCCATGATCGCCTGGCAAAGTCCCCGGATCTGGCCGACTACCGACGCGACGCAGCAACCACGCAGGCTCACGCCGAAAAGGAAGTCGCCTTCGCTGAAGACACCGACACGTTCCTGTCCCCCTATGACTTCATGGGCGGGTATGGTCCCAAGCACTATGCCAACCGCTGCGAAAAGCGCCTCGCGACCTGGGTCTATGCGACTCGCAGCGCAAACCCGAGGATGGAGGCGACCTTCCGGGTAGAACCATTCCCGCCCGAAGGCGACTACGAGCTGGTCATCTGTGCTCAAGACGACGACTGGGAGGCCAAGTGCGATATCCGCATCACCGTGAACGGCACCGCCATCTTCGAGGGCGAAAACCCGCATGTCCGCTTCGGCTGGTCCCACCACACCTACCGAATCCCGGCCGCAGCCTTGGCGCGCAAGAGCCGGTTGCTCATCGAGAACACGGAGCAGGGCGGACGTGAAGGCGGACCACCATTCTTCATGCTGAACTACGGGGTTGTGCGCAAGGCAAAGTGAGCCCGTCGCCCGGACGTTCCCCTCTTAACAGAGCCGCGACTTGCGGAAGCGGTTGGCCATCCCGGTGGTCAGGGCTCTGCCCAAACCGAGCCGCGCACAACGTAAGCGGTCTTGCCCATCCGACGCCAAACGGGGACCGCTCCCCTCTTAACCGAGCCGCGCACAACGTAAGCGGTCTTGCCCCTCCGACGCCGGACGGATACCGCTCCCGCAAGTCGCGGCTCGGATGGATCACCAATCACCGCCTCACTACTTCCTCAGCCGCAGAATGGCCCTGGCGACCCGACGCCTCTCGGCTCTCAGGACGGCTGGATCATACGAGAAGTCGCTGAGCGTGCGGACGACCTTCTCCGAGACCTCACCCGCTTCGCCCCCGATCCCCAGTCGCAGCGCTCTCCCCATGCCTCCCAGTGTCTTCCCGACCAAGCTCTCTGGAGGCCGTTCCGCCAACAGGCGACGCAGGAGAACATAGTACTCGTAGTCCTCGATACCGTCACGGATGTTCTCGAGACGGATGGTGGCCACAGGTCCATCCGGCCCCGCGCACATGATACTGCCATCCCCATTGTTGTTCTTGTAGCTGGCCGGATTCCAGGACGTCTTCGATCCCTGAGTGATGACCCGGTCATTGAGCGGCCAGCGATTGACCGCGTAGTACAGAAAGCCGCCGGGCTGGTACTTCGCCGTCATGGCTCCCATGATGAGACGCGGTTCGATCGCCGTATACTCCAGGAACCAGTTCGCATGAGGGTTCCTCGGGCCGATGCAGATGTACCACCAGATGTCGCGTCCCTTCGCTCGGGCTTCGTTGAGGCGCTCGGAGTGGCTGTCGAACTTTGGCGTCAGGGGAACCCATATATCCATCGCAGCGCCGTCCGGGCGATCGAGACCAAACGTCGTGTCGTAGGCCGTCGTCATCACCTCGATGTCCGGCCAGATCCGCTTGAGCTTCCTAGCGGTCTCGAAGACCACGTCCAGCTGCTCCTTGGGACGTTCATCGAAGCAGTAGATGTAGCACAAGTCGCGCACGCCGGCCGCCTCGATGGTGGGCATATAGGCTTTGATCCTGGCCACCAACACATCGAATCGCTTCCAATACGCGTCCGCATCGAAGTCCGGTTCACGCGGCGCGGTGAAATAGGCAAGATTGATCGCGTTGAGTCCCATACTGCGGAGTTCGCGCAAGCGTTCCACGCTCCACCCCGGAGGCCCCCCGTAGATGTTGCCCACGTTGAGATGATACTCGCGCTGCAACCAGTTCTCATACGCTGCCTTCAGCTCAGGGATGCGCTCCTTCGGGTAGAGTTTCGTTGACAAGTTCCGCCAGCTCAGCGCCGTGCGCAGTGATGTGTGCTCCGGCAGCTCGAAGTCCCATACATCAATGGTGACACCTATCTGTTGTTCCGGCAGGCCGTCTGCTTGCACAACCACACGCCCCCGATACTCGCCGGGTTCCGCACTTTTCGGAACACTGACCGAGACCCAGAGCGGCATCACTTCACCCATCGGCACGCGCTTGACACGTTCCTGCGACTCGATCAGCGGATCCGGCCACCATCCCGTCCGGGACACTGGATACGAGGGTTGCTTGCAGTCGACGTAGCCGACCAGGCGCACCTGCAACGGAACGATGCTGCCACCTGGTCCGAACGCATCTTCGGCTCGCCAGCGAACGTTGGTGAGATCTCCGGCGAACGGCACGACGACAACCTGTGCGTGCTCGTTCTCATTGCGGGCCGCCTCAAGCTGGACCTCACGGCCAAAGGCGCTCGAGAAGAGGCCAGCCTCAAGCGGGACTTTGACCATCGAGCTCTCCACAGCCAGAACAAAACCCTCGGCACCGGTCTTCCGGGCCCGAACTGCCGCTCCAAGCAACGGCGCGACCGCCGCAATTCGGATGACCTTCACCTGCAGGCGATCGACCTCCTTCCGGGCGGCCTCAACCGTCCGCTGCATCTCGTCCGGGATCGACGGCGGAGCTGCAGCCAGGCCACGTTCCAGTTGCTCGACAGCCACGCCCAACTTCGGCAGCTCGGCAAGCCTATCCACCAACGCTGCCGGCATTGCGCCATCGAGCTTGTCACGCCCGTCACCAAGTTCAGTGTTCAGTCGGACAAGGTCACGACGGAGATCTGCCAAATCCTCCTTCAGTCCTGCGGACAGGCGGAGATTGTCAAGGTAGACAATGAATCCCTCAGCGGGTTGGCTGCAGTAGAAATGGAGATCCGCGATGTCCGTCGTGTCGATGTTCATCTCGTCGATGGTCACGCTGCACGTGCTCACCCCTGGCTCAATGGTCAGTACCTTGGAAAAGCGCTTCCCCTTCCCGTCGCGCAAGTGGAGCTTAAGCGACGTGATCCTCGTTCCCGGATTGAATACGTCCACCGCCAAACGGCGATACGCACTGAAGTCGGCGACCGGGAATGCACCAGCTTTGCGGGACAGGACAATCGCCGGCCAACGCTCCTTGCCTTCCGACCACGCCTCATAGGTAACCCGGATCGACGCCAGACCTTCCGAAGCCCATGTGGAAGACGGTGAGAGAGTCGTCAACTCGCGAACCTGGATACGGGCCACCGCCTTGGCATCCTCGCAACCGAAGAGGAGGCGTTCACCCAACCGGATCGCCGGTCCTGCAGAGCAGGCTGCGCCGACAAGGGCACACAAGCCGGCCAACACGGAAAGAACGGTACGTCTCATTTCACACCTCCCTAAGCACAATCTTCATGGTCAGTTTGTCTCCTCACAGCGTTTCTGTCTCACTCAGAGCGCATGGAGGAGCCGGTTTTTGCCGCGTGCGGTCGCGTTCCGCGTCCTGACGCGGCCACGGGACACAACCGGCCCGGCCGCTTACGGAGAAGCGGCACCTCCAACGGTGTGTTCCGTGCTCAAGTGTGGTGAAGTTACACACGAGCCTAGCCTTCGCCAGTTGTTCGGTCGCTCCTAACCGAGTGTGTAACTGCCTTCGCGGGCCAGACCGGTCGCCGTCCAGAGGCCGCCTCCCACTTTGGGGGCGGCCGATTCAGTGTGGGAGGCGGCCTCCGGACGGCGACTGACCGGTGCTCAGATGGCGTGAGGTCGCACACAAATACCCACGGATATCAGCGACGGCCCTGATCCGGATTCTCGGCGAAAATCTGCACGTCCGCGATGTCGCCGCTGCCTTCGCCACCGGTTTGGGCGTAGTCGATGCAGCTACCGTTGTTCGCGATCTTACCAATCGCCAGTCGCCTGTCGCCATTGGGAGTGCCCACACGATCGACCTGAAGGCGACGCCAGCGCTTGCCATCAGTCGAGGCCTCGTACAGGAGGAACTCCCCAACCATCCGGAGCCGGATCCAGTGCCATGCTCCTTGACGGTAGCCGCCGAAAAGCAACTGCCCCTCGGGACGATCAACGCCGATGCGGTTGTCACTCCGCACGTTGATGCGTCGGTACTGATCACCGATGCGTAACATCAGACCGGGCCCCCAGGAGGCCCCGCCCTGCTTCGTACAGCGGACCCTGCAGGTCACAGCAACCGTGTCAGGAGGAAGGGCGCGCTCTACGTATGCACACGTGTTCTCTCGTGCCGTAGCGCGAAGGACGCCATCACCTATCGAGAGAACACCTTCACTCTTAGGACTGAAAACGGCGCGCCAGCCACCTGGAAACTCGCGGGCTTCCTTACCCGTGGAAGCCTCGACCTTTGCACCGGCAACTCCCGGCGCCCGGATGGTGCGTTCCGGGCCAGTTGGCCAAGCCACGTCGATCTGCCGGAACGTGGCGGCGTCGAACTGCTCCGCTTGGCGCAGCACAGCAAAGGAGCTCCCCAAGGTCGCCTGTCGCGCGATTCCTGCCGCCTCGACGCGTCCGGGCAGAGCGTCGTTCAACGCCGGCCAGTAGAGCGTCTCCATCGCTTCCTTCCGGTAGTCATTGAGCCAGGTAGGGAGAAAATGCAGGCGGATGTTGGCATCCAACAGTCCGGAAATGAACGCCTTGTCGAGCCGAAACGCGTTGTTGTTGCAGAGCACGCCTGTGGCGTTGCTGATGTTTCGGGTCGAGACAAAATAGCGCAGGTATTCCTGGTTCTGATAGGCGCCCTGGCCGCCTTCGCCGCGCAGGATGACGTTGAAATACGTGTCAATCTGCGGCAGGTACACGCCTCCTCCCGGTGGGCTCAGAGTCGCGTGGAACTCAAGCAACCCCTGGTCGCCGACGAGTTCACGGGCCTTGCGAACAAGCAGGTAGGTCCGAACCACGCTGCTGTAGATGCCGTCGAAATACAGCCCATCCGGCTTGTAGTCACGCATGACTCGAGTGATCTCACTGAGAAAGATGGGCCAGTTGGCACCCCTTGAGTCGGCCGGCCCGAACCGGGTCACCGCGAAGTTGTCAAAGCTGTTCACCGCCCTGCTTTCCTTCCCGGTCCCGGTGAGAAAGTAATACGGTGAGGTGTAGACGATATTTCGCATTCCCAGCCGCTCACAGGTGCGGTTGACGCGTTCAAACTCCTCGGTCCCGTTGCGCGGAACAAAGCGCAAGGCCCAGTCTTTCCACAGCATCATTTCGGCCTGCTGCAGAAGTATGTTGCCGTACCGGCTCCATTCCTCGAGCTGAGCATCCGACGGATAGCCCGTTTGCCGTGACCAGTGCCAGACCACCCGATCGCGAAGAGAGCTCTCCCAGTCGAATGGCTTCGGTGGCGCCACGGCCAGCCAGAGAATCTGTCCGGCTTTGAGCGCGTAGCTGACGCTGCATCCCCCCGCAGGCCCCCCCCTCGGCCAGCTGACGGTTGCGGCAGCAGCGCCCGTGGCCACGTAGCTCCCCATGCCGCCCCACTCATCCAGAATGAGCAAGTTGCCACGATGCCGGCGGACAGTGCCTGGAGCAAAGCGTACCGTGTACTCAAGCGCAAGTGCCCGCGTCGTCTTGAGCATCAGAAGTGAATCACCGTTGATGCGCAGCCGCAGGCCGCCATCCCCGGCCACAAGCACGACAGCCCCCGTGCCCTTGCGTTCCACCCTCAGCCCGGACAGAGCCCCCGGAGGAAACGTGACGTGCCCCATCTCACGCGGGCTTCCCAGACGCTGTTGAAGCCCCATCCTTCCTGCCTCAGGCTCAAAGACGAACTCCCCCCCGGTCGTGCGTACAGTCAGTCTTCCCGGACGCTCTTCGACGGCCTCCACAGCCATGCCGAATTGCGCATCCATGAAGTCGTCCGTGGTCAACAGGTACTCAGCATCGGCTTCAATCGAGGGCGAGAGAGCAGGAACGGCAGCAGCCGTCCACGCGATCAGCGTACTCAGGGCAATCAGCGAAAGGGAACGATGGGGCTTAGTCACTAGCGATCTCCTCGGCAACGGGCCACGGCAGCTTCCCAGCCGTTGTAGTGGTCCTCTCTCAGTCCGGCAGCCATACGCGGCGTGAACCGACGCTCGGGTTGCCACAAAGCAGCGATTTCGGAGCGATCACTCCAGTAGCCAATGGCGAGACCGGCCAGGTAGGCGGCCCCAAGTGCCGTCGTCTCCGTCACGACGGGGCGCACGGCGTCCGCGCCGAGGACGTCAGCCTGGACCTGAAGCAGCAGATCATTCGCCGTGGCTCCGCCGTCGACCCGAAGTTCTGCCAAATGTACTGCCGAATCCCGCTGCATGGCGTCCAACACGTCGCGCGTCTGGTACGCGATAGCTTCCAGCGCGGCCCGGACGATGTGAGCCCGTCCGGTGCCGCGCGTCATCCCCACGATCGCTCCTCGCGCCTCCGGATCCCAGTAGGGAGCGCCAAGCCCGGTGAACGCAGGAACAAGATAGACGCCCTCGGTGCTCTCAACTTCCGCGGCAACAGTCTCACTCTCCGCCGCAGTCCGGATCAGGCCGAGTTCATCGCGCAGCCACTGGATCGTTGCCCCTCCCATGAAGACGCTCCCCTCCAACGCGTACTCAGTGACACCCCCAATACGCCACGCCACTGTGGTGAGCAACTGGTTCCGCGATGTTACGGGACGGTCTCCAATGTTCATGAGAAGGAAACAGCCTGTCCCATAGGTGTTCTTCGCCATGCCCGGAGAAAAACAGGCTTGACCGAAGAGAGCGGCTTGCTGATCCCCGGCCATCCCGGCGATCGGGATGGGCCGGTCCCCAAGCAGACGCGTCTCGCCGCAGATGCCGGACGACGACACGACCTCAGGGAGCATTTCTCTGGGGATGTCCAACATACCAAGAAGCTCGGGATCCCAGTCGAGCGTGTGAATATTGAGTAGCATAGTGCGTGATGCATTCGAGACATCAGTGGCGTGCACGCGCCCTTCGGTCAGTCTCCAGAGAAGCCAACTGTCAACGGTCCCAAACAGGATGTCTCCCTGACGGGCGGCCTCACGGGCCCCGGGGATGGTGTCCAGGATCCACTTCAGCTTGGTGCCGGAGAAGTAGGGATCCAGCACCAAACCTGTCTTCGCCTGAATCGACTCGCGCATCCCGTCTCTCGCCAGCTGTTCACAGATGGCTGCTGTACGACGGCACTGCCAGACAATGGCATTGTGGATGGGCTCACCCGTACGTCGATCCCAGACCACGGTGGTCTCGCGCTGGTTGGTGATCCCGATGGCCGCGACATCTGAGGGACCGATCCCCGCACGTTTGAGCGCTTCTTCCGCGACGTCGTGTTGGCCACACCAGATGACCTCGGGATCGTGCTCGACCCAGCCGGGCTGGGGGTAGACCTGCGGGAACTCAACCTGGGCAACAGCCACGGGCAGCCCCGAACGCCCGAAGACGATGGCCCGGGAGCTGGTAGTCCCCTGATCCAGAGCCAGGATGTACTGATCGGCCATGTGTCTATTCTCCTATCGAAGGCCGGAATCTCGAGCAAATACAGCGGGAGAAAGTGGCTTCTATCACTGCTGCAAGCTGCAACGCCAAACGCTGCTGCCTGACCCGTAATAGAGCATACCGTCTTCACTCACCAGGAACCCATGCGCCTTCTTCAGGGATGGGTGGCGTGCGATCACGGTGACGGTGCGTGCCGCCGGATCAATGGCAAAGGCCGTGTCGTCCCCGAGCCCCACCACCTGGCCAGCCGGGCCAAGCAGGCAGTCGCTGAGCTCAGGGAAGTGAAGTCGTTTCACCGGTAGCGGTCCAGTGTAGAGCGTCTCACGCTTGCCCGGATCAAACAGGTACCAGGAGCCTCCTGCCAAGCCAACGATCAGTCCATCCTTGCCCCGAACGGCACGTCCATAACGCCGTGTTCCGGGGACAGGCTGTCCCCGCCAGACGACCTTCCGCAATTCTGTATCCCACAGGAAGACCTCCGCCTCCTCAAGTGACGGAATCGCGCTGCTCCCCCCACCAACCGACGCACAGCCAAAGAGCTCAGTGCTGTTCGGGACAGCACACAGGTAAGCAATGCTCTGGTCTGGCATAATCTTGTCCCAAATCTGCGTCTCAAAGCTCTCTGGATCGACTTGGACAAGTGCCCCGCCCAAGCGGCCTTTGGCCGGGGTCGTCCCAAAGTACAGTTTCCCGTCAGGCCCTGCCTCCCACTGAACGGGGCGTTCGTGGCCGGGGATTGAGCGCTTGAATCGGCGCGGGTTAGTGCCAGCCCGGCGTGAGGATGTGGGGTCGAAGAAGTCCAACTTACACCCCATATAGCTGGCAAAGAACAGGCCCTTTGGGTGGCTGAAGGTGTCATAGATCTGAATGACCTTGGGGGTCACGTCAGACAGTTCTTCGAAGGCAGCTTTGTCAAGATCGTACCGCCACGTTATGCCGGGAAAGACGGTGCCTCCATAGATCTTGCGATCACGTTCACAGCCAATACTGAAGACGGCCGGAGCGCGCCCGGGGTAATCGGTCTGCACGAACGATGTGGCTTGGGTTGCAGCCTCAACGAGCCTCAGACGCCCTCGTGCATCGACATTGCCTACGGTGAAATCGCCGGCCCGCCTTGCCTGCGGGTCCTGGCGTGGGGCCCTGTACGTCCCCTCGACAATCCCGTCAGGTCGACACAGGAAGTTCGTTTTGCCACTGCGCCCATAGACCTGCCCATCAGTCCCGGTCCAAAGCTTGGGTGCGCCTTGCTCACGGGCCATGGATTCGGGCAGGATCTGTTGACGAGCGCCTGTGTTCGGGTCGACACTCCACAGTTCCTGATGATGCAGACCAACGGAGCAGTAGACCATCCCCGTATCAGCGGCGGAAACCTTGATGATGTACTTCTCACGCTTGTCGCTGGTCACCCGACCGAGAGAAGACACAACCCCTGTCCTCATGTCGCAGGCGACGAGAATAGCCTCGGGGTAGGTGCCCACGTATAGCACATCGGAGCGGGTCCTGTGCCCTCCCATCCAGTATGATGCCGGGGTATCCGGGATACCCAGTTCCACGAGCTCTGCATCCGGCGTGTACTTGAAGAAGCGGCCCGGGGTGCCGACGTAGAAGAAAAGGCTTCCGCACGGTCCCGCCGCCACCGCCAGATTGACCGCGCGATACTTGCGGAAGTCGAGAGTGAAGGTCTTCCCCGTGGACACGTCAACACCCACGAGCGCTTCCTGCTTCCGCCACCCCCAGGCAATATGCCCTCCGGCGGATGTCGGCGTGACTGCGACGATCGAGAGCTTCCGGATCAGGACGGGTGCGCCCAGGTCCTCGAATTCCACGTGGGCGGCCCCGGCCATCCCGCATGCTGCTGTCATTGCCACGATGCTCCAAGATCCCATCATGCGTCTCTCCCAGGCAGTCCGGAAAGGTCAGATCCCTTCCGGCACAGCGACGACGAAAATCTGGTCGAAAATCTGCCCGTCATTCTTGACCGGCCGTGAGAAGGAAATCCACGCGCCGTCCGGTGAATAGCAGCAGCTGTAGTCAGTCGGTGCCGGCCAGCTTGCCGAACGCTCCGTCAGCCGCACACTCTCTCCGGTCTCGACATCGGTCGTGAACACACTGTTGTCCATGACGTAGGCGAGGAAGCGCCCGTCCGGGCTCCACGAGAACGCCGACTGCACCCGCCACGGGTTCGTTGTCACTTGGGCGGGTGTGCCGCCATTCGGCGAGACCGTCCATAACTGAGGCACGCCGCTGTCATCTTCCATGAGGAAGCCCCTGCCTCTCTTTGGCACTCCCGCGCATGCCGTGATAGAGCTTGAAGAGCGGGTGCGAATCCGCCATGGTCACCCGTCGAAAGTCCCGGACGCGGTGGAACGTCAGGTAGTTGGCATCATGGAAGTTGTGGGCTCCGCCATGGCCGTCGCCATAGGCAGTGCGGCTGGCAACGATGAGATCGTCCCCGTCGAACTGCCAGTCGGGGTACTGGAATCCGTGGTGACCTGAATCGGGGTGAAAGAGAATGACGCTTCGGACGTCCCAGGTCTTCAGGTCCGGCGATGATGCCAGGGCCAGGGCGTTGCGGACATCGCGAGAAGTCGGCCGGTAGTTGGTCAGAGCCCAGTAGAGCCTTGATTCCTGGTCAAAGCGAATCGTGAACTTGTTGTGGTTCCCACCCGGGAGCTCCACGAATCCGGTTCCCGGGTCAAAGGTCGCCGTCTTCCCGTCGCTGCTGATCCGGATGACGGCTGCCAACCAGCCGAACTTGGGATCCTCAGCACGCAGGACATTGACGACCTCGCCCTCAGGGGTGGCCACCGCATTGCCCTCAAGCCAACCGACGAAGCGCCCTTCGCGCCACGCTGAGTCGCGGGGCAGCCGGTTGCTGATCGTCCAGCTGTCGGCAACGAGCAGGTCGGCATCTACCGGAGCAGACATCATGAACGCTCTGAAGTGTTTTCCCCAGCCTCCGCCGCCACCTGCATCCTCCATCGCTCGCCAGATCCGACCGTTGTGGACCAACACCGGCACGGGTGCACAGTGGTACCTGGCCCCGGCCAAGAGGAGGCCGGTCCTCGCGCCCGTGGGTTCCGTCCAGGTCTCTCCGCGATCCACCGACTTGCGGATCACAGCATTGCCGTACCGGCTGTACGTACCGATGGCATAGGTCACCCCGCGATGAACAAAAAGTGTCCCCCAGAAGAGTCCCTTGATATCACCCAGACGGTCCCACGTGACGCCTCGGTCGAGTGACCGGAAGACCCGCGTGATCCCACACGCATCAGCCCCGGAACCGCCGCCAAACAGATCGTGAGATGCCAGATAGCTGCCATCGGGAAGAACCGCGATGCTGGGCGACCCAATGTAGGTCTTGTTCCCTGAGCGGACGTAATCAACCACGGTTCCCGGCACGGTTTTGTACTGGGGATGCAACTCCAGGACCTCGATCTCAAGCTTCGGCGCCAGCAGCACCAACCCCGTCCAACTCCCCTCAGGCAGGTCCAGTTCCTCTCCCGCACTCAAAGCCCGCGAGAAGACCGGCATCTTCGTGTGACCGCCGTCGGTGTAACGCAGGACCCACTCGGGATGCTGCATCCAGCCGGCCATGTCGATGTCCTGGCGTTTGGTCGAGGTGGCGCCATGGACCATGGTATCGTTTTTTGCCACGACCCGAACCCGCGAGTTCAGCCCACCGCCCAAGCGCGTGAACTCCCAGCCAAGGAGAGCATCGGGGACGACATCAAACACATACTTGCGATTCCGGAATGCCTTCACATCCTGACTGAGCACACCGACTTCGAAATTGTAGCCCCGGGCGACGAACGACGCCTCAACAGGCTGCCCCCACGCAACACTGAGTGCAGCTAAACTCAACCCAGTCATTATCACTCCTATCGCTGTACGAAGTCGCCTGGTCAAACTCAATGGGCTCGGGAGTGTTGCACGGTCCAGCATGGTGAGCTCCCCTATTCTATCGAGCAGTGCCACGACATCCGAGCGGGGATGTTGGCTGTTGGTTACTCAGTTGTTGGTTCTCCGGATCCCGAATGAGGATATCCGGCATTGGTTATTCACCGATTCGGGAGACGCCCGGGAAACCGAATCCCGAACCATCGAGTCTCGAATCTCAACACCATCTTCAGCCTCTCGACCGTAGCGCCGACAACACCGCAACGCCACCTGAAGGGGGCCTGAATTGGGAAGGAGAATCCGCAATGATCGAGCATCCGGAAACGGTCACGATCGCGGGCCAGATCGCCAAGACACTGACCGGCAAGCGGATCGCTTCCGCCATGCGTGGGAACACGCCGCACAAGTGGGCAGGCAATCTACACCTGCCCGACCTGTCAACCCACGCCCCCGAAACCGGTAAAGAAACGCTCCTCCGGGAGACGACGATGGCGGCGCACGGCCTACAAGTGCCCTGCTCTTGCTCTTGTACGGCGGGCGGCCCCCCGACCGCCATTCTCTTGGAGGCCGCCCGGGGGCCGCCACGTGAGTCCCGCTCCACGTGCCAACGTGGTCACGGGATGCGGCGTACTACTGGGAACTGCCGGCCGGAAAACCGTGCCCCCCCCTGTCCCAACCCGGGCCAACATCCGCGGCCGTCAACGGACGCCGTGTGATGAGAGCATCCGAGGTTTGGTCACAACCCACATGTGGGGGAATACCCCGTGGTTGCCCGTCGATGTCATCCGGGTTGGACAGAACAGGACGGGATGCGTTCTGCGCGGGCTCGAAGCGAACGACACCATCGACGCCGGACCGTCCCGCCAAGACCGCCTGTTGAAGGCCGGGTCGCTCCGCGATCCCGAGTTTCGGGGCCTGGAACACGTTCCCGATCCACTCGCTCTCCTGAAGCTCCGCCTGGGCTTCGATCAGAGGGTGCGTATCGCTGAACAGAAGGTTGTTGGCGATCCTGCACCTCGACGGCGGCACGCTCAATTTACGGCTTGCTTTGCAGCCCAGAACGACGCTCTGTCGGCAGCGGAAAAACGTGTTGTGGGCGATGATCACGTCCTTGACCGGAGCGTACCCGTGCAGAGGTCCGTCCGGCATGCCGTTCATGAGAGACAAGGCTGCGCGGTGCCCTCTCCCGGTGAGCTCCACGAAGCAGTTATTGAACACCCGGTGTCCCTCGCCAATGACACGGACTCCGCCCGTGCCCTTTGTCCCGCCCCCGATGAACCAGTTCGCCTCAACCGTGTCCCGGTTGCCATGGCGCAGGGTCAGAGCCCCGCCGCAACTCCGGAACGTGTTGTACCGATGGATATTGTCACACGACTTGTCCGAGATGATCTCGGCCTCGCCGCTGCATTCCTCGAAGAGGTTGTTCTCGACAACCGTCCGCGAGCTGACCATGGACCGCTTGCTCGTCCCGATCCGGATGGTCTCACCACCATTCCACCCCAGATAGGGGCGCGACCCGAAGTGATTTCGGTCGATCAGGTGGTGGTTCGGTCCATCTGACAGCCAGACCACCAGCGTTGTACCGGAGTTGTTCTTCCCACCTAGGTAGCAGTGATCGACCCGGTTGTGAGTCCCGTACAGGGACACCCAGCGGGAATCGGTCTTCTTGTCAGGCGGGTTGTAGTCAATCACGGCGCAGTTGGTAACCCGGCAATGGTTGGCCGCTCGTTTCGAGTCACGGCGGAAAGCAATCACGTGCCCCTTCACCCACCCATTTTGGAAGCAGAGCCCATCGACCACGAGGAACTCGCCGCCAATGCGCAACCGTGATCGTCCACTCAGGATAACCCGCCCCGGGGTTCGGGCTCGAAGAGTGATCGGCCCGTGCTCCGTCCCGATACCCTCGAACACGATATCAGCATCCTGCCACACGCCGTCAGCCATGGTCAGCGTGTCGCCCGGGGCAGCTTCGGCAGCCGCGGCCGCGATCTCCGCAGCCGTGGTCACGGGTCTGTCCACAGCGAAACAGAGCAAAGGGATGAGAAAAGCCATGCCAACAGAGCACATGGTGTGTCGGCTAATCATCGGACGTCCATTCCAGCTGTTCCTTTCTGCGAAATTCCGTTCCTGACAACATACCGTCCCCGGCTGGCTGTCGCTCGGTTTGGAGGCCCTGTATGGTGTCCCCTGTGAGTCAACCAGGACCAAACACGGTGGCCAGCATGCCAGGAAGACAGCGTACATTCCGACTTTCGCTTCTCGCAGGCTGTGCGTTGGCTGCTCTGTGGAGCGGGGGAGTCAGCATGGCGCAGAACGCAGACGGAACGACACGGACGATCCGCCACATGTGGGCCTGCGGACGGCCTGACCCGGCCAAACCGGGAGCCGGGTTCCCCGTGCTGCAGAGCGCAAAACACACCCTCATCTACCAGGCCACACGTGAAACGGGGGCTTACAGCCACCACTCCCGGCTGTTCCGCCACGATGGGGCGCTCTACGCGATGTGGAGCAATCATCGCTACGGCGAAGACGGCCCGGGCCAGCGTGTCCTCTGGTCGCGCTCGACCGACGGTGAAGACTGGACGGGATGGCAAGAGCTGTTCCCGTCCCCCGTTCCTATGGTCCCCAGCGACGAGCCTGGCCTCGTCCTGACGGCAGGGGGCTGGCGCGTCGTTGGGAAACGCCTGTTTGCCGTCGCATCAGTCACAGCCGTCGTGGCCTTCGAAAACAGCGACCGGACCAGCACGGTCGCGAAACCTGACCGGAACCACCCGTTCCGCAAGCGTGAGGGCCGAACGCGCCTGGCCCGAGAGGTACATCCCGAAGGGACCTTGGGCCCCGTGTTCATGCTGGGCAGGAACCTGCCCGAAGCAGCTGACCTGTTGTACCCCGTCCTCAAACACGATACCCCACAGGTGACCGACCTGGTCAGAGCCATCCTCAAGCAGAACATCCGCCGCCGATTCCCCCAGGGGGTAGACTCCAACCGGCTGTGCGAATTCAGCGTCTACCAGGCAAAGGACGGGAGGCATGTCCTTCTCGGCCGCGATGACTGTTACAGCCATCGGCTCTATGTCAGCTTCTCGGACGACGGCCTCACCTGGCCACCCGCCATCCCGACCGATATCCCCGACTCCCCCAGCCTCAGTCGAACGCTCGTTCTAGACAACGGAACCGTGCTCCTCATCGGCAACCAGATGGCCCCCGAGTTCGACAACTCCGCCAAGCGCCGACACTACGGGCGTGACCCGCTGATGATCTCGGTCAGTACAGATGGGTACATCTTCAGGCGGGCCTATGCCCTGCGCTGCGGGCAGCAGCCCTGGCGGGTCCCTCGGAAAGACGTCAAAGGCCGTGGAGGAGGCGGGCAGTACCCAGACGCAGTAGTCCACGGCGACACGCTCTACGTCCTCTACTCCATGGGCAAAGAGGACGTGTGGATCAGCCGGGTCGCCCTGGCAGGGCTGGATTTGCGGACAAGGAACACGCAAACCGCAGACGCGGCACTGCTGGAGAAAGCCGCTGAGACACACGACGTCCTTTGGCGAGAGTTCATCTGCCCACAGACCTGGCAGGTCTGCACCTATCTGGATGCAAAGACGCGGCAGATCGCATTCCCGAGCGCAGAGGCGATCAGAGCGCTCCGACCGAACACGGGAGGATGGGGGACAGCCATTGAAAACTGCTCACTGGACGGGGGAGCCTATCTTGGGGCCCTCGTAGATCGACATGCCGTGACAGGTCTGGATGAACACGCCCAGGAAGCCCGGAAGATCTACCGCGGCCTGCGGCTCATCGCCAAATCCGCCCGGAGGAAGGGCATCATCATCCGCGGGGTTCTGCCCGGAAGCGGAACGCACTACCCGGAGTCCTCGGTCGATCAGTACACGATGTACGTCTACGGAATGTGGCGCTATTACCGCAGTGTCATCCCAACCGACACGGAGAAGACCGAGATCCGAGGGATCTTCAGCGATGTGCTGACACGGCTGGAGGCCGACCGGTTCGTCATTCTTTCCGATGCCGGTGAACGCATCAAATTCGGGGCCCTCGACGCATGGCGGCCTAGCCGGGCCGAACGCCTTCTCGCCATCGTGTTGGCAGGCGCAGACATCACCGGGGATCCCCACTGGCGGAAGGTATACGAGCAGCTCCGCGAGCCCCGACTCGAACACTGTCGTGGACGGGGAGGTGAAGCCTGGGTGTTGGTCCAGAACCAGCTCGCCTTCTTCATCCTCCGCCGCATTGAAACAGATCCGGAGATCCGGAAGATCTATGAGAGTGGCAGCATCGAAGCAGCAAGGGAATGCGCGACCTTCTTTGATGAGAACAGAAAGAGCATTGCGTCGCGAGAGGCCAACCAGCTGGAGGGATCCCTGGCCATTGCCCTCAGTGGAGATAAGGAACTCATAGAGAAGCACCTGCAAGACATGCGTCGTGTCATGCTGAAGCTCGACCTGACGGCGCGGGGCATCAACTCGATACGCGCCCTGGAATGCACGGTCTGGTCATTGCGGCGCCAGGGCTTTCTGGCAGAGCCGTTGCCTTGACCGAACCGCGCACGACGTAAGTGGTCACGAGTGGTGGTGGGCAGGAAGAACGGCACACCGCTGCGCTACGTGCCTTACTACAAACGGCGCGATTCTGGTGACGGAATTCGTTCGTAGTGAGCCACGTAGGCCTTGCCGGAGTGGCGTTCTTCGGTCTTCACACACCGCACTCCCAAGGCACTGACTTAACGCCATTCACCACTCACCAGCTCTTCCCGGTTCAAAGGACCTACCCTATCCTGGTGCCGCTTAGGTCTACTCGTTGCGGTACCAAATGCGGATAAACTGGTACCAGGATCTCATCATTTCGCCGCTCGTCGTCAGTTCAGTATCGGTCGTTCCATCCTCAGACCAGATTTCCGGTAGGACAACTGTCTCTATGGTAACGACATCAATCTGGTTTTCGGCAATCCACTCATTGGCAGCGGACAACGCTTCCTCAAATGTCTGGAACTCAGTCTTGAGGAAGCCCCTCTTCGTGGTCTGAGGGGCGAAATCTCTGAACGCGATCATGTCTCACCTGTGTCTGTGTCGTTGAGCGTACTCACTCCCTCTGCCCCTTCACTGCGCGGGACATACTCGTGCGCGGGATTGTGGTCCTTCTCCCGCGCAATGGCGAACATCTCGGCCCAGCATCCGAACACGTTCCGCGGGGTCGGGATGTCCTCCTTCAGGATGCGATGCAGTTTGGGCAGGTTCCGCGAGGGGACGATGGGGTAGATGTGGTGATCGACGTGATCGTCCAATCCCCAGTAGATCAGCCTCAGGAACGGGCTTACCCGAATTGACCGTGTGCAGAGGCACTGGTCGTTGGCGTCGTGCAGGCGTCCAATGTGTTCGGTGGCATGCCACAGGGTCTCGATCGGAGCACATCAGAAGATAGCCCTCAGTCCGAAACAGCGCCAGAATCGAGCACGCCGACGATGTAACGCCTCAGTCTCGGGAGGCGGCTCGACGGAGTCTCTCCCTTCATCGGACGCAGATGGCCCAAGGAATCCCTGGAGGGAGAGACTCCGTCGAGCCGTCTTGGAGTTCTCGCCCACGTAACTGAGGCGTGACTTGTCGACAGCTGCCGAACACCGGCAATCCTCCCTCATTGAAATCGTGCTCACACCGGTATATTGGGCGTTGCTCGAGACGTATCGATTCGCGCTGGTCCCGAAGCACATTCGCCTCCCCGTTCGCCGCAAGGAGTCTCTCAGTATGATCTGTCCACTCCACCCCCATCACAGACTCAGGGAGGTCTCCTCTCTGTTGGGGCTCCTCTTCCTGCTGGCCACGGTGGCAGCGCACCGGGCTGTGGCCGAGCCCAACAATGCCGCAAGGCGACGTGCGGCCTTGTTGTCCGCACAAGCCTCCGGGTCACTGACACGCGAACGCGCCGCAAACGCCCTCACAGACAGCGATCCGCTGGTCAGGCGTGCGGCCGTTGCATGCCTGGCACAGCATGGAAAAGACGCAATCCCGCAGCTGCTCCAGGCGATTGCGAACACAGACCCATTGGTGCGCCGAAATGCAGCCCTGTCTCTGGGAGCCTGTGGTCCGGACGCACTGGACGCTCTGAAGCGCGCCGGGCGGGATGCAGAGCCCCTGGTCCGGCATGGGGCTGTACTGGCCCTGATGGCTCTCGAGCCCAGGTCCATCGGAGCGTTCAATCTGCTCCGCCGGGCGACGGAAGACGGCGACAACACAGTGCAACAGGCCGCGTCGCTAGCCGTCGCCCAATACACCGAGGTCCTGGAGGGAATCCGGTTGCCCAGGGAAGGCTGGAAATTCAAGCTTGACCCGGGAGGAGTGGGGGAGAAGAGCGGCTGGTTCGGAGTAGACATCGATGATTCCGGCTGGGGTGACATTCAGATCGAGAAGGCCTGGGGCGAGTGCGGACACAAAGGCTACATCGGCAATGGATGGTATCGGCGGACCGTGACCTTACCAAAGAACCCCGGTGGGAGGCACGCCATTCTGCTGTTCGGTGGAGTGGACGAATCCGCCTGGGTCTGGGTCAACGGGCAATTCGCCGGAAGCCATGACATTGGCCCAACTGGCTGGGACAAGCCGTTCAGATTGGACGTGAGCAAGCTGCTCAAGTGGCAGGACAAAAACCAAATCACCATCCGCGCCATGAACACCGCACATGCGGGGGGCGTATGGCGCCCGGTCACAATCGTGGTCTCGGCCCCCTTGGAGGATGAACAATGAGCCCCAAACAGATGCAGAACATGACCCGTTTGCTGTGGGCAGCGGCATGGATGTGCACACTGTGTGTGACACATGGTCAGAACCAACCCGTGCGACTGGCAGAATCATGGCAATCGGGGGCCTATACAGGCTCGGACGCTACGGGGAAACACGTCATCGCGCTGTGGACGTTCGACGCGGGATCAGAACTGAAAGCAGAGGGCGATAGGAGCTTTGACATCACCCTCATGGGTGCCAAACTCAACGCAACCGGCCGGTTCGGCGGCTGCCTTGAGTCGTTCCGCGGCCATCCGGTGGAGGACGTGAACCACGGCGCGAAGATCGCCAATCACCGAGAGCTCTCCCCCAAGGGCGCGTTCACGATCGAGATGTGGATCAAGCCCAAGTCTGAACTCAAAGACTACCCCAGCTGCTTCCTCCTCGACAAGAAGTATGTCTCGCACACTGACTACCAGTTGGTGCTGGGGCCATCCGGGAAGCGTAGCACGAAACGCGCGCTCCGAGCCGTACTCGGCTATGGCGACGACTCCGCCTGGTATTCGTCGGATCCCCTCGTCTATGAGCCAGGCGTGTGGTACCACGTTGCGTTCACCTACGACGGTGCGGGCAAGGGACAGTTCTGGCGTGATGGCAAAGCAATGGGCGGGACAACCCGTGCCGGTCGCGAGGCAGTCGCGCCAGGCAAACGCTTCCTCACGATCGGCGACCGGAACGGCAGTCTGTACCACGGCTTCCCCGGATTCATCGATCAGGTGCGCATCTGCGACGGCGTGCTGGAATTTCGCCCTGCGGCGCTTGCCATGGAATCAGCCCGCACAACGTTCGTGCGCATGGAGAAAGAGGTAGCGCTGCGCTTCAGTGTGACGAACAGAATGCGCCGACCGCTTGAGGGGGCCATCTGCCGCATCGGCATGATCGGGGCCAGTGACCATCGTGTCACCGTACCCGATCTTGCCCAGGGAGCCGGACACCAAATTGAGTACGCATTGGATACGTCGCTGTCTCCCGGGCCCTACGACGTCGTAGCCCGGATCGAGCTCCCGGGAACGCCTCCCTACGTCAGCGACGAGCGGTTCCCCATCACGATTGTCCCGCGTCCCCTGCCCCATCGCATGCCAGTCGTGATGTGGGGAGTTGGCGGCACCGACACCGTGGTTGAGGAGATCGACACACTGCGGGACCTGGGCTTTACTCATTGCCTCGGAGGCACTGCCGATATGCGCAAAATCTGGGATGCAGGTGAACCCACGCAGGCGAGCGACGACGGACGCGTCGCCAACACGCAGGCCATGCTGAACACCGCCCTGGCCAAGGGGTTGCGCGTCATGATGGGATTGACACCCGGTCGGTGGGCGCGGACAAAGAAGGAGTTTCTGCGTGTCGGCCAAGACGGGAAACACCTCGAGGATATCGATGGGCTGCATCCGGAAGTCCAGACCTTCTGCTACAACGTCGGAGCGTCGGTCGCCCAGACCTACGGCGACTTCCCGGGGCTTGACGGCGTGATGGTACACACCGAAGTCCGCGGGGCCTCGGCGCCATCGTTCTCCGACGTGGACAAAGCGGCCTTCCTTAAGCATGCAGGTTACGGCATTCCCGAAGGCGTCGACACGAAGTACGGCACGCGGTACACCACACTCAACGAGTTCCCGACAGACCGAGTGATCCCCGACGACTTCCCGCTCTATGTCTACTACCGCTGGCTGTGGGGCCAGGGCGATGGTTGGAGCGCACTGCACACGGCCCTGAACCGGGGCCTCAAGACCGGTGTGCACGAGCACTTTTGGACCTTCCATGATCCCGCGGTACGCGTGGCCAGCGTGTGGGGCAACGGGGGAGAAGTCGATGTGGTATCGCAGTGGACGTACTCGTACCCTGACCCCATCAGGATCGGCTTGGCTACCGACGAACTCTTTGCCATGGCTGACGGTGCACCCCTGCCCCAGCAGGTCATGAAGATGACGCAGATCATCTGGTACCGGAACCAAACAGCACCGATGCCCGGAACAGAGGCCCAGGTGACCGACGCGTTCTTCGATGATCACGACGACGGCAAAGGCGGCGACAAAGATGCCGCAAGCGACAGATACCGAGCCCGGTGGGAACGGGAACAGCCCGACGCTCCCTTCATCACCATCGCACCAATGCACTTGCGTGAAGCCTTCTGGACCAAGCTGTCGCGCCCGATCCAGGGCATCATGTACCACGGTTGGCAATCGCTCGTGCCGGACCGCTCGAAGAAGGGCAGTAACTACTACCGCTTCACGCACTCCGCTACACAGCACGAGTTGCGGCGACTGGTCGAGACCGTGCTCGAACCGCTCGGTCCCGCGCTGATGCAGGTTCCTGATCGACCGTCCGACGTCGCGTTCTTCGAAAGCCTTTCGGCCCAGATGTTCGCCCGCCGTGGAACCTACGGCTGGAACGGCGGTTGGTCGGGGGATATGTACCTGATCCTGCATTACGCCCAGCTTCAGCCACGCATCATCTACGAGGAAACACTGGCGCGCGATGGGCTCGACGCCTACAAGGTGCTCGTGATGTCCGACTGCGATGTGCTGACCGAGAGCGCCGCGGCGACGGTCGCCGCGTTCCAAGCCAACGGGGGAATTGTGGTCGGCGACGAGAACGTGGCCCCGCGTATCAGGCCAGACATCCTGATCCAGCGACACAACCGTCCAAAAGAGGCGGACAAGGCCCGGGCGCTGCTACTGGAAAAGGCAGCTGCGTTGCGCAACGAACTGGATCCGCACTACAAGCGCTTTGCGGAGTCCGCAAACCCCGATGTGATCACGCGCTGCCGTACGTACGGAAAGGCAGACTACGTGTTCGCGATCAACGACCTTCGCGAATACGGCGATTACGTGGGGCACCATGGGCTCGTTATGGAGAATGGACTGCCCTCCGAAACACGAGTCCGAATCAGCCGCCCGGGCGGCTCCGTTTACGATCTCAAGACGCACGCTCCGGTCAAGACGACAGACACCCCGGGAGGGCTTGAGTTCGGCCTTGAACTGGAACCATGCGAAGGTCGTGTTTTCATGGTTACCAACTCCCCCATCGCCCGGATCACGGTGACCGCACCAGCGCATATCAAGCGTGGAAGCCAGGTTCGGGCGAAGATCGCCGTGCTAAGCGATACCGGGACCCCAATTGCCGCGATCGTCCCCCTGCAAATCGAGCTGCTGGGTCCGTCCGGCCAGGCGGCCGAATTCAGCGGCTACTATGGCGCGAAAGATGGTGTGCAGGACGTGGTCTTTGACATCGCACCAAACGACTCGCCGGGCCTGTGGGAGCTCAGGGCTGAAGAGCTGGCATCCGGGAAACGGGCGTCGACCTACCTGCGCCTGGAGAAGTAGATCTGCTTGTACGCCGAACGCCCCCCGGGCGGCATCTTCTGCTGGTACGCCGGACGGCCCCCCGGGCGGCATCTTCTGCTGGTACGCCGGACGGCCCCCCGGGCGGCATCTTCTCTTGGCGATCGGAGGGCCGCTCGCCGTACAGAACAGGCGGGCGGCATCTTCTCTTGGCGATCGGGGGGCCGCTCGCCGTACAGAACAGGCGGGCGGCATCTTCTGCCGAGTCTCCATTCTTCCGAGTTGCCTCTTCTCACGACTTCCCGCCTACATGAGGCAGCACGGCGTCGTGCGGGCGCCCTGCGATCAGTCTTGTCCCATCTGTAAACCCCTCGGGTCTGCCGGCAAGACGCTCAATGAGTCGACGACGCCACCGGGCCACGCGCTCGGCATGCGCGGGAAGGGCGGCAAGGTTACAGAGCTCTCCCGGATCGTCTTCAAGATCAAACAACTGCTCCTCACCGCTGCTCGTGATCCAGACGTACTTCTCTCTGCCATCGGTCAGGTAGTGGTTGGCTTGCTCGTAGCTGTAGCACTGGGCGTGTTCGCCATGGAGGAACTCGCGATCGAGGCAGTCGGTGTCCCCGCGCAGAATCGGGGCAAGACTGCTCCCATCGACGGTCGCAGGGATCTCACAGCCGGCGAGATCCAGGACCGTTGGCATGATGTCTTCGAGACACACAGCCTGATCACACACCGTTCCTCGCTTCACTCCCGGGCCGCTGATCAGGAAAGGGATGTGGGCCGAACCCTCGTATGCATAGCACTTCCGGAACAGGTAGTGATCCCCCAGCATCTCCCCGTGGTCGGTCGTGAAGATCACGTACGTGTTGCGACGCGTTGCGGCATCCATGCCAGTGTGTGAGCCGAGGAGTCGGTAGAGTTGGTCGTCGAGATGATTGATAAGCCCGTAGTATCCGGCCCGAGCCGACCGCAAGGCCTCACCCCGCAGATCCACGTGATCGCTCTGCACATCCGCACCCAGCCCCCCGTTTGGTGGCGGGGTGGCCCAATCCCCGATGTACGGCTCCGGCAGATCGAGGCGCAGGTAGCGGTCAAGGTAGAACGCAGGCGGCACGAGTGGAGGATGCGGGGCCACAAACGACACGGTGAGGAAGAACGGGCACGATGGATCCCGGCGCTCGAGGAAGTTGAGGGCTTCCGTGACTGTCCAGGTGCTGAGATGGAGTTTTTCATCGAGATGCCACGGGCGGGCTGTCCAGCCGTTGCCGGAGATCCCGTGCGACATCCCATGCATACGGTCGCCAGACTGGTTGTCGGCAACATACCGATCGTAGTCCATCGGGTGTATGACCATCTCATCGAAGCCATAGCGCTTGCGCGGAGGATGGAGGTGCATATTGCGCCCCACGATTGCCGTGTGGTAGCCTGAGTCCCGCAGAACGCCGGGAAGCGTGGGCGGAGCATCCCACTCGATTCCTCCACGGAAGCCGACCATCCCGTTCGTTGCCGGGAACTGCCCGACCATCAACGACCGCCGGGCAGGAATGCAGCTTGGGCAGGTCGAATAGGCCCGACGGAAAAAGGCTCCCCTGCCGGCGATGCTGTCCATGTTCGGGGTCAACAGCACGGGGTGTCCGGCGATGGACAGGCAGTCGCCACGCTGCTGGTCGGTCATGATCAGAATGAAATTCGGACGGTCGGTGGTCCCTGCCATGTGTCTTCTCCTTGGTTCACACCATCAATCGTACGCCTTGCCCGCCAGACGTATCCACTGCCAGAGGGCTTTGCCCTTGGAGGGACTGTTGGAACAACCGAAACCAACACCTTCACGGCCTTTCAGGGCCGGATGCGTGTAGAGACCAGTCCCGTCGATGCGCAGCACTCCGTCCACGTACACTCTGATGTCCTCGCCCTTGGTCACCAGACGATACGTGTGAAATGCGTCGGTGGTGTTCATGGCATATGTCTCTCGCCGGCGGCCCTTGAGTTGAATGCACGTAGGGTGAATCTCGAGACGCTCTGAGTGAACGCCATCATCACTGCGAATGGAGGACCATCCGGACATGACTCTGACGCGTGCCTCAAGCGTCGCACCACGATCCGGTTGAACGTCCCACGGGTACGAGAAGTACAGGTAATCTCCGGGCTCGGTGCCGGTGTCGGCGACGTAGAGGCATCCGTCTCTTATCTCAGCCACCGTCGCCCCGGAACGGCGGTCTGTGTACCACGGCTTCTCGGGAAGAGCGCTTCCCTGGAAGTCGACATCCCAAGCCGGCTTGGCCAGCGCTCGAAGGGGGTAGCTGATCAGGAACGCCAAGTCACGCCAGGTCCTGGCATCGTCGCGCAGTTTGACATCACGCCACAGGGCTTCCCCGCGCCCCCGGCCTGATGCCGAACCAAAGATGAGACTGCGCCTATTCCAGTCCTGTTTGCCGTAAGACAGGTCCAGCCAGTGTTGCTCATCCGTCGCGGGTGTCGTGAACCGGCCTCGGCCATCCAGGGCCAGTTTTCCATCGATGTAGACGAAGACATCGTCCATCCGAGTGGCGATCCGGTACGTATGGAAGGCGTCTGTCGTGTCCCGTTTCACAGAGATCCCGGCGAATCGCAGACCGACCTTCTTCTTCTCGATCGTGACGTACTCAACCGAACGACCATTGCTGACCCTCATGCACACCCCAAGCGGATCATTGCTCGAAATGAACTTGACCGAAGCCTCGACCACCGCGGTACTGGACGGAACGGCGCTCCAGGGGTAAACCATGTTGGCCCACTCTTTCGGCCCCCTTCCGCGATCGGCCAGGAACAACGCACCGTCACGGACCTCTTCAAGCCAGTTCCGGTTGTTGAAGAGCCGTCGCCAGGGAAGCTGCGCGGGCATCTTCATGACATGATCGCCCGTGTATACCTCATCCCACGGCTCCCCCTCCCGAGGAGCTCCGTCCTCCCCGCCCTCAGCGTCCGAGGACCGACAGCGAACGTTGACTCGGTTACGCCCCCGCCTAAGCCACGAGGGAGCGACCTGGAAATGCATCGCACTCCCGACGAAGGTCGCTGCCCGAAGCACGTGCCCATTGAGGGTGATCTCAGGACGATTGCCGTTGGGGAACACACCATCGATGTCGATCCGACACACGACTTCCGGCTGGGCGGCCGCTCTTGCCCCCGACGAGAAATCCTCACCAATCACCAATTCCACCTGGGTGCGCCTCCCAACCACAAGTGGAATCGGGTCCGCGGGGGACAGCAGGCGCAGACGCGAGTACGTGTTGCCGCCCGTGAGGTAACGTGACGGTGAGCCATTGCGCACGCTGGCGAAGTAGGCCTTTGGTTTGCCCTGAAGCGTGGCCACGGCCCCAATGTCATTCAGGTAGCCTCGTCCCGCGTTGTACTCGTTGAAGATGTACACACCATCGGCTCCCGCGTGCCACACATTCATCGCACGGGCACGGTAGCATGCATCTGAACGGCGGGCGCGCAACCCATCCTTGTCCTGCCGGATTCGCGTCTCACTGAGGCACGGATAGACGCGTACACCGCAGGCATGCCCGAGCTCGACCAGCTTCGACCAGGGATTGAGCCGAAAGTAACCAGTGGCGATCAAACAATCGATCCACCCTTCTTCCATCCAGCGCTCAAAATCGAGTCCCACCCCCTTCGCATAGTCGACGGAATCGGGCACACGAATCGCCACAAGAATTGGCTTCCCGCGCCGAATCCCTTCCCGCTCAGTCATGGAACGAATCCGGCGAACCATCTCGGTCATCATGTCCAGCTCTGCTTGGGTGGCTCTCCCGCCGTGAGCCACGCTCTTGAAGTAACACAGATGCCGAAAGAAGTCCATCTCCACCCCATCGACATCATAGTTCTGACAAACTTCCTCGATGTAACGGTAGCAGAGCTCACGGATCTCGGGACGGGCGTAGTTGACCGAAGTCCAGGTGCCGTACGGGGGCTTGTTTTCATAGCTTCCCACCAAATACTCGGGATGGTCCTTTTTCAGTTGGGGAAACAGCCGATGCCCGGCGCCTGGGCGCCAGCCCGCATCATGGGTGTCATTCATTCGCATCGACCAGAAACACTCCATGTCGTTCGCGTGGCAGAAATCCACCATCACCTGGAGTGGATCTGTGCCCTGATCGATGAGATCCTGCGTGATGTTCTTACGCCCTTTGGTACTCGATGCCCCTGTGAACGTGTGCCCAACCTTGGTTCGATGGGTGAAATTGCTGAATCCAGAACTGATGCTGCAGTAAGAGAGCGTATCGACTTGAGCGGCAGCAAGAGGAGTCGTCCGCACATTGAGGAGATCCGTGGGTGTGGCCTTCCGCCCCTCCAGCAGGCTCTCCCGGAACGAAGAAGCGTCACAGCCATCGTGGTTGAACCAGATCCGCCGCGGGCGGGCCAGGGCATCCTTCCGCAGCGCACGAATCCGGGTCAGTTCCGCATCCGAAGGAGGGGCATCAGCAGCAGCAGCGAGAAGACAGCTCAACTGAATGCACGCCAGTGGGAGCGCGATGCTTCGCCAGATGGTGGAAGGCAGTTGCACAGCGTCTCTCCGGGTGTCCGTCATGGCCAATGGCTCCCTGATCACGTCTCGCCTATCAGCTCCCACGCTGCTCGAACGACGCCACGATGGAAATCCCAGCCGCGAAACGCCGGCTCTCGATGAGAGTGGAATTTGTACAGTAGTGTGCCAAGGCCGGGGCGCCATGCCCCTGTCCATCAGAGCCGCGACCAACAGGAGCGGGTGCCCTCCAATGTGGGAGCGGGTGCCATCCCGCGATTCCCTGACCGCGAAGCAGCCCGCTCACGTTGTACTCAGCGGGGTGCCTGTCAGAGCCGCGACTAACAGGAGCGGTCTTCCCCCTGTCCGTCAGAGCCCTGACCAACGGGAGGGGACTTCTCCCAATGTGGGAGCGGGTGCCATCCCGCGATTCCCTGACCGCGAAGCAGCACGTTCACGTTGTACTCAGCGGGGTGCCCGTCAGAGCCCTGACCAACGGGAGGGGACTTCTCCCAATGTGGGAGCGGGTGCCATCCCGCAATTCCTTGACCGCGAAGTAGCCCGCTCACGTTGTACTCAGCGGGGTGCCGGTCAGAGCCCTGACCAACGGGAGGGGACTTCCCCTAATGTGGGAGCGGGTGCCATCCCGCGATTCCCTGACCGCGAAGCAGCCCGTTCACGTTGTACTCAGCGGGGTGCCCGTCAGAGCCGCGACTAACAGGAGCGGTCTCCCTCCAATGTGGGAGCGGGTGCCATCCCGCGATTCCCTGACCGCGAAGCAGCCCGTTCACGTTGTACTCAGAGGGGGCGGGAGGGGGCGGGGTCAGGCCTTGGAATTTGGAATCCATTCCCTCGCAAATCCACATTCCAAGGCCTGACCCCGCATGCAAGGCCTGACCCCGCATGCCCCGGACCAATCACACACGTTGCCGCGACCAGAGAGAACACGGTTCTCACAGCCCTCCACGCCGCCAGAAGTGTGATCACGCGCCGTTGCAGGAGGAATTCATTCATCGTCACTGAAGCCCTTATTGCGTCCCCTCACTCACTCTTTGAGGAGTTCGAGTAACTCCTCGATGGCCTCGCCGATCGCTGAGCGCCGTTCCTGAATGAGAGCCGGGTTGGTACAGTAGTCCGTGAAGGTCCGGGAGATAGTAGGTGGCACCCGCAGCAGGGCACGCGCCCGAGCCAACGTCCGCTGTGCTGACTGCGCTTCAAGCTCCCTCTCCTCCACTCCGGCCCGGGAGATCAGCTGCCGCAGGAACGCCAGGTACTCGTAATCCTCGATGCCGTCACGGATGATCTCCAACCGGACGGATGGATAGGGCGTCATATCCGGCCCCGGCCAGATCAGGATGCCGTCGCCGTTCACCCCGTTGTCACCATAGGTCCACGGCAAATCCTTGATCGTGATGGGGGCGTCAGGGAAATGCGGCTTCCCGGATGTCGGTCCGGGCATGCCGCGCCACCAGCAGATGCACCAGTAGAGGATGCCGCTGACATCGTGCTGCCACGCCTGCCAGAACAGCACACGATGGGCGATCGCCGGCTGGTCGATGAGGAAGTTGGCATAAGGAGGCTTCGGGCTGCAGCAGACATACGCCCAGACAGCGTCCCCGGCAGCTCGTCGGGCCCGGTAGAACTCAGCATCCTGATCCAGACGCGAGGTCAACGGACACCAGATGTCCACGCAGCCCACAAGCGCTTCCGGGGGATCATGATTCACCGTCTGGAGCAGCGGGTAGTCCGGAGCAGCCTGTCGGACGAGTTCGTAAACACTCCGGACAAACGGGTAGGCTTCAGTGATGGGTTCGTCAATCCCATAGATGTACGCCTGCCGCGGCAGCCCCAGGCGTGCGAACTCCGCGGTCTGCCGTTCAAGAGACGCGACCCACGTGCGCGGATCCTGCTTTGTCGTCCCTTCCCGCACCTCCTTCGGGCACGGCAATCGGGCCACACAGAAGGAGTTTGGGGGGAAGTAATCCGGGGCCAGCCGGCCCACAGTTCCCTGCAAAGCACTGAGGTCAAGCGTCTCGCTGCCATCGGCCCCCTTCCCCCGCTGCTGGTATTCCCGGGCGATGTTCTTGGGGGTCAGACGATAGTCTCCCATGAACTCACACCAGCGGACGAAGGTCTCAATCGGCATCACGGAGCTGTACGGCTTCTTGCCGAAGTACCACTCCGCAAGAACACTCGCATAGAGCCCAAACGCACAGGGCAGCGTCCCGGGACGCGGGAGACGGAACGGACGTACACGCAGTTCCATCGGGACGGTGACCGCATCCCCGGCATGCTCAACCCGCACGTTCCCACGGTAGACTCCCGGCACGGCACCCGGTGGCACATCCACCCGCAGCCAGATCGGTTGCTTCCGACCGGCCGGAACGTTGAACGGAGCGGGAGGCAGGAGCACATCGGGCCACCACCCGACATATGCCTGGCTGTAACGCGTGGTCGGCCCCGTCTCGACGTACTCCACCCGATACGGGGAAACCTCGATCGTGTCCTCGCCATTGGTCAACGGAGATACCGAGACGCTCACTCCCGAGAGTGCGCGGTCAGCCGGAACCACAACAAGCTGCACACTCTCAGACTCGTCCTGAGCGGCGTCCAACCTGATCGCGTCGGCGAGCAGGCCGCCCTGGACAACGCCATCACGCCTGACCTTCTGCAGGGAGGGAACGATCGCCAACGTGAAGCCATTCCGCTGTGGAACGGCAGGGGAAGGAAACAGGCTCTGAGAAGCCGTTCGGCGAGCCAGGGCCAATGCCTCCCGGGCTTCGGCAGCCTTCTCCCGAAGCGCCAACCGATCGGGCTCCGTTCCCGGCTTCCCGAGCCCTGACTTCCGGAGGCCATCAGCAGCGGCCTTCGCGGCCCCAAGCAACTCGAAGGTCGAGGGTGAATCCTCTGCCGAGACGCCAACCTTCTCAATCTCCGCCAGGAGCGCGCGCCGGCTGGAACCGAGCTCCACGGCGGCACGCTGGGCAGACGCCCGGAGAACATCCCCCATATCGGTCTCCAGAGTCACACTGCCGAAGCGCCGTGGATTGCTGACTCCACCAAGAGACCACGTCGTCACCTCCTGTCGACTCGCATCGTGTCGGACAACGTTGAGTCCCCAAAGATCACCCGTTGCCAGGCTTAGATCCAGGGCCTCGAACGGCACTGCGATCTCCGCAGACCAGCCTTTCAGCCCCCGGGTCGTCGCAACCTGCAGTTTCGGAGCCCAGGCGTCATCCTCAGCCCGAGTTGCCGTATACTGCCCATCGGGAGAGACTGTGATCCGGTATGAAGCTACGAACGTCTGCCCCGGATCCAGCAGCAGCACGATTCCCTCGCTGATATCACCGGATCCACGGCTCGCCCCGGTGGCCTTCACACAATCAAACGCCAGATACAACTGCCCCGAATCGCAGCACACCCAACTCCGGGTCCCACCTTCCGCAAGCGCGCTTCCGTCCTGCTGAACAAAGGAACCTGGGAGGGCGGCGGCCCGCCAGCACGGATCAGTGAGCGTTCCATCTACATTGGGGGTCCCCACGGCGGCCCGCGCCCTGGGCACGCCCAGGACAACGACATCATCGTACCACGTCGTCCCGCCCTCTTTCGAGTAGAGGGCCACCCCCATGTTGGTCGTGCCATCGGGGATCGGCAACTCACCAACGAAAGGCGTCCAGGCATCATCGTTCCGGGTTCGAGCAGGGGTCTTCTCGAACCCCAGATGCTTCCTCTCCTCGGCGTAGAAATGCACTCCCAGCCGTGCCCCGGGTACGCCGTTCGTCCGGACAAAGCCCCCGACGAGCAGTGAACCGCGATCAGTGAGCGGCAGGCTGTACCGATTCCATTGCAGGGCAGCCTTGTTCGGGCCCGAAATCTCATCAAACCAGTCAATCCGCCCACTGGCCTGACCGGAAAACGCGGTGCTCGTGTCCCGGGAGTGGCGGTTCCGACCCTCATCCTTCCCCGGATGCCGACTCCAGAACTCCGGCGTCTCAGTCCCTTCTTCAAATCCACCGTTCCCGATACGTGAGAACAAGGCGGCGACCTCGGACGACGGGGGGAGCGTCACTTCCGATGCTCCGAGCCCGGCCATGCTGATGGCGATGGCCAACAGGAGACCCCGAATCCGCCACCTGACGTGGGTCAACCGCCTGGAGGACACCGGCGACTCGTCATTGCGCGTCTGCATAACGTTGACCTGCTTTGAGTGTTCCAGTCGTACGCCAATGCGCTTGTTGCTCCAGGCGACGTTGTCCACCGGACTTCACCACCCGCTCCGCTGGAGGCACAGAGACACGGCGAGCGGAGAGCGCCGGACTCCGGCTCGCCCGCAGACGGTCGACCCAGATTCCGACGTTGGTCTCATTGGGAGCAGAGGCAGAGGGAGAAGAGCTTGCCTCCGTTCTCCTCCGACTCCAGTGGGCTCCCCGAAGGACCGTTCGCCGGATTCGTTCTGCCCGACCATGGGCAGGGCGAAGCCGGCGAACTCTCTCTTCTTGCCCTCTCCGTGTCTCCGTTACTCCGTGGTGAATCGCCTTCGTCCTTGATCAGGGGGCAGCCGCAACTGACCGGAGCGGACCTGTATCGTCTGAAGGGGGGACCGCTTGCGTTGTGCCCCGCGCGGCTCGGAGGGCCGCTGTCCGGCCAGGCAACACGGTCCCGCCATCGCCCTAACCTATGTGCCTTGCCTCTCAAACGCGAGACGCGTCTCCCCTCGGCTCGTGAGGCGGCTCGACAGAGTCTCTCCCTCCAGGGATTCTCTGGGCCATCTGTGTCCGATGGAAGGCGAGAGCCCCTCAAGCCATCTTGACGTTCTGAGACGTCACCCCGCCACACACACAGTCACCTTGTCTTTGCCTCCCCAAGCCGCTAGTTTTTCTCCAGTGGGCACAACGAACAAGGGACAATCTGCGCCCCCAATGCAGTGATGCCCTGCGAAACGAGGAAGACGTCCGATGATACGTTACTTTCTTGCCTTGATTGCCGCCGCCGCATGCCTGCCTCTGATCGCCAGGGCCCAGAAGACGCCTGCGGGAACACCATCCAGTCGTGACGGCTGGCCCGTAGTCGTCTTGGATAAGCCCTTCCACATCGGTGACCAGACGATGCGGCAGTATCGGCACCCCAAGCCGATGGGACGGGAATTCAACGCCGACTTTGAGCTCGACGAGATTCCTTTGGCCATTTACGTGGAGATCAAGGTCTCGTATCTGATGCACCCGAGGAGCAAGAAGTACCGCGGCGGGGCCTACAAGACCAAGCTCCTGCTCAACGGCGATGAAGTCGCCGTGCTGAATGAAGAACTCCCCCGGCGAGCTCCGAAGGACGGAGCTGCACGCATCGTTGTGCGTGTGCGGAACAAGCACCTCAAGAAGGGCGCTAATGAACTGACCATTCGCGGTGGGGGATTGGAGAAGAACACGAACGACTTCGAACTCCACACGATTAATCTCCACAGCCGCCAACCCCGGCGCTGACTGGAACATCCCGCTTGCCTATCACTTTCCCTTCAGAACGATACATCCTCTCGTCAGGAGTCCACGCATGACGCTCGCTCTTCCCTCCCTGCCCAAGTCTGTGTTCTCCAGTCTCGCACGACAAGTACATTCCGCGCTCCTGCCTGGACTGATCGTCCTCTTGTCCCTCGCCCCATTCGGAACCGCAGCCCCCTCGCAGTACGAGCCTGAATCGATCCCACTCGTGGACCTCACCCAACCGGACCTCGCCAGGCTCAACTTCCGGGGGAGTGTCGGCAATCTGGTTCCCAGTGGAGAGACGACGGCCCTGGAGCTCACGTTCGGCTCCGAGCAGAGCTGGCCCAACATCCAGTTCGTGGCGGGAAAGGCGTTCACAGTGACCGACTGGTCGGAGATGGATATGCTGGCTGTCACCATCTCCAACCAGGACGAGAATAGCCTCCGCATCGGTCTCCGCGTTGACCCCGTTGCGGACGAGGCCGGCAAGGTCAAACACCGACAGGGCCTGGCAACACTGAGTCCTGGCGAACAGGCCACCCTCGTCCTGGTATTCAGCGACGGTGTCTTCCCGGGGATGCGGGGACAGCCCAGACATCTGCTGGGCGATCGGGATGCCCACGTTCTGGCTACCTGGGGAACGGCGACACGAGAGGAAATCTCCTCCTTCCAGCTGTTCATGAGCAAACAGACCAAACCACGCACGATCCGGATTCACAGCATCGAGCTGCTCAAGCTCGACCCGGGGGCCATACCGCCGTTCGTGGACCGCTTTGGCCAATATACGGAGGAGGAATGGCCGGGAAAGCTCCATGACACTGCGGAATTCGCCACACGCCTCACGGAGGAGGAAGTCGACCTGGCGACCACTCCGAAACTTCCCGGCCGCAGCATCTACGGGGGCTGGGCCGATGGTCCGAGGCTTGAAGCCACCGGACGCTTCCGAGTCCAGAAGTACGAGGGCAAGTGGTGGTTCGTGGATCCGGAAGGTCGCCTGTTCTGGTCCAGCGGAGTCACCGGTCTGGTCCCGGCGTCCGGCGGCCCCACCAAAGGCCGTGACCATCTGTTTGCCTGGTTACCCGAAGCGGGCGATCCGCTCGCAGCGTTCTACAGACGCGGCAAGAACATCGACTTCTTCCGAATGAACCTGCACCGCAAGTACGGCCCCGGCTTTGAAGCCGCCTTTGCGGACATCGCAACGCGGCGGATGGTCTCCTGGGGCTTCAACACGATCGGGAACTGGAGCCACAAGACCACCTGGCAGCTCAAACGTGTCCCTTACACCATCCCCATCCACTACCGCTGCCCAGGCTTCAAGCTGACCTGGAACCCGCGCAAGCCCAAGTACTTCGCTGACGTCTTCAGTCCGGTCTTTGCGGAGACAATCGGCAAAAGCCTGGAGGGCCTCGCGGAGTTCCGGGACGACCCCTGGCTGCTCGGAGTCTTCATCGACAACGAACTGACCTGGAATTGGGCCCTGGCCACCGGGATACTTGAGGCGAACGGTGAGACCGAAACCCAGAAGCGGGCAGTGGCATTCCTGCGCGAAAAACACGGCACGGTTGACAAACTCAACGAGGCCTGGGGAACAACCGTTACCGACTGGGACACCGCCCGGAAAGGGATCAAGCTCAGCCCAGCCCAGAAGAAAAAGGCGGGGGCGGATCTCACGGCCGTCTGCGGCCTCGTGGCGGAACAGTACTTCAGAGTCTGCCGTGAACAGATGAACGAGCACATGCCCGGATGCCTTTACCTCGGTTCTCGCTTCAGCAGCTTTCTGGGTCCGGTGGTCGCCGCCGCCGGCAAGCGATGCGATGCGGTCTGCTTCAACATCTACAAGGATCTGCCGGACCAGAAGAACGCCGATGAACTCGCTGAGGAACTCGATTTCCCCATGATCATCGGGGAGTACCACTTCGGAGCCCTTGACCGCGGCATGCTCCACACCGGACTGCGCCCGGCCAAAGACCAGCAGGACAGAGCCGCGAAGTTCGCAGCATACCTGGAAACCGCGTCACAGGCTCCCTGGTGCGTTGGCGCCCACTGGTTCCAGTTCCGCGATCAAGCCCTGACCGGACGCGGCGACGGCGAGAACTACAACATAGGCTTCGTCACCATCACCGACACCCCCTACCCCGAGATGCGCGCAGCCGCCCGCCGGGTGAACGCGCCTCTCTACCAGCGACGTCTCACAGGACGCCCAGGGAAAGAAGACTGACTCTTCCCAAGCAACAAAACACACAGAGGTGACGATCCATGTTTCGTCCTGTATGCATAGTCGTGGTTGCTTGCCTGATCCATTCTGCCCGGACGGCGGAGCCTGAATTGGGCGCAATGCGGCCCGCTCGATCGCGGCCGACCATCGACGGCGCCATTGACCTTGGGGAATGGCGCGACGCAGTCGGTTTTGCGGGGGCTGGGTTTGGCAGCGCAATCGATCCGCGGACGGTCAACGCGCTCGTAGCGATTGACCAGGAAGCCGTCTATGTCGCCATGCGCAGCGAGTTGCCCCCGGGAGAGAAACTCACGACCGACGTCAAACGACGAGGCGGAAACGTCATCCGCGACGATTGCATCGAGATCTGGATCGCTCCCCCCAGAGAGGGGCGTCCCGACGGCCCACGCGGGAACGGTCACTTCCAAGTCCTGATCAACGCCGACGGGGTGATGGATGACAAGCACCACGAGCCCGGATATGGGCTGACCACGCGCGATTGGGGCGTGGACATGTCCTTTGCCGGCCGCTTCCACAATGGCATGTGGGAGGTAGAGATGGCCTTCCCGCTGCGTGAACTCGGCGTGAAGGAGCTGGTGACCCCCAGCGTCTGGCGCATGCATGTGGTACGCAACTTCAAGAATCCATGGCACCAGGCGAATGTGGCCAACGGCAGTTCGTTCTCGGACAAGGCGGGGATGCTCGAACTGCACGTCACCGAAGATGCCCCCACGATACAGGTCCTGACGCTTGGGGCCCTCCACCAAGGCAAACCCGGTATCCAGGTGCGCACGGTGTATGGCGATCGCCCCGTCACGCTCTCCTGCCAAATCCTGGCCGGCGACACGGCGACCGCCGATGAATCCCGGATTCTCACCAGCGAACTGACCCTGACCCGCATTGACTCCCTGTTCCAGCCCGCCGAGAAGAACGTCATCCACCTGTCAGTGAGCGATCCGGCCGGCCGTGTCTGGTACCGACGCCACAGCACATTCACTCCCGAGCCGGAACACCGCTGGACTCACCTCGCCGCCTTCGAGACCTTCAGCGTCTCATTTGACGATGACCGCCTTACCGCCCGGCAAGCGCGTGGGGCTACCGAACCACTCAAGATCACCGGTCAACCGGAGTTCGTTCCCGGGGTCAGCGGTAACGCACTGCTGGTCAATGAAGGCGCCCAGTTCACCTGGGACAACGCCGAAAACCTGCCGGTGCCCTGCGGCGTCAGTTTCTGGGTACAACCACGTCGAAAGCGCCGGAAAGGCAAGGCGCCCCACCCCGTTGAGCGCACGGCTTTTTTCCAGACCCGCCACCACACACATGGCTCGATGGGCGTCCAGGACAGCGTGTACGGCCGCCTTCAGCTCTGGTTCCATTTCTTCCCTGATCTCACCAAACAGCGCAACGTTCTCGCGCCGTTCCCCTGGGAGAAGAACCGCTGGTACCACATCGCGTTCAATATCAGCGACAGTGGCGCCGACCTTTTCCTCGACGGACTGCGCATTGGTGGCACGACCTTCGACCGCCCGCTCAGAGCCGAAGAACTGCGTCCCTTCATCGTCGGAGGAGTCGGTCACGCAAACGGCTATGCGATCGACGAACTGAAAATCTACTCGCGGCCGTTCTCCAAAGGGGAAGTGGCAAAACTGAGTACGGGAGACCAACCTTTCGAGGGACAGATCGCGTTCTTTCCATCCCTTCCGGCCCTCCTGCTCGACACCATTGTCAACGGCGAAGGACTGGCGGAATGCCCCATGCGTCTGAAGCTCAGCGACGCCGGCGAAACGACACTACTCATGGACGCGGCAGTGGCCGTGAGTGACTTCAACCGTATCGACGACGGCATGCTTCAGACGTCACGAACATACGACCTGCCGAAACTGGCTGAGGGGCAGTACAAAGCGTGGTTGGAGTATGTGCCGGCGGGAAGCACCGTCGTCAGGCGCGCCCTGCAGCGTGGCATCGTGGTTGAACACTATCCATGGGAGGGGAACCAGTTGGGGCTCAGCGACGCGATCGTCGCACCGTTTACCCCCTTGGAGGTCAAAGACAACACAGTGAACTGCATCCTGCGCGAGCACAAGCTGGGTGAACTGGGCCTGTGGGAACAGGTCCACAGTCTGGAGAAGCCGCTTCTGGCCAGGCCGGTCAGCCTGGAAGCGCGCGCCGACGGCAAGCCCATGGCGTGGGAACACGGACCCATCAGGTTCCTCGAGGTCAAACCCCACCGGGTGACGTTTGCGGCGCGCAGTACCTGCGCCGCCGCGGTTGTGCAAGCCAAAGGCGTCTGGGACTATGACGGGCTCATGGAACTCACGCTCCGCCTCGAACCGCGTGGCAAGGCATCGCTCGACCGGCTGTATGTCGACATCCCCGTGCGTCCGGAAATCGCCACGCTCTTCCATGCCGTCGGCGAGGGAATCCGCTCCAACCCCGCCGGTGCGGTGCCCGATGGCGAAGGCGTTGTGTGGCACAGTCGTCTACTCCCGCAACCGACCATCGACAACTTCCTGGCCTATCTCTGGGTTGGCGGCGAAGAGCGTGGAATTTGCTACGCCGCCGACTGGGATCGGGGCTGGACGCACTGCGAGGAACGTGATGCCGTTGAACTCATCCGTGAATCCGACGCCGTAACCATCCGCCTGAACCTGATCAATGGCCCGCTCGTACTCGATGGAACGCGCGAAATAGACTTCGCCCTAATGGCCTCACCAGCCAAGCCGATGCCTCCCGATTGGCGTGAATGGACGCTGCGTGGGCCACACCCCGGAGACAGCATCTTCAACATCCTCTGGGGTTGGTCCTGGGGCAATCACTATGGGTGGGCCGGACGCTATCCGGTCAATCAGAGCTTCGACTTGATCGATGCCATCATGAAGACACGCGAAACAGGTGAGATCGACGGCGCCGCGATCAAGAGTTGGGTCGGTTACGCCTGCACCTTCGAGAAGGAACGAGGCAAGACGATTGACAGGAAGAGGCTCGAAAGCCATGTCCGTTTCTCGTTCAACGTGGCACGAGGCATGCATCGGCACGATGACATCAGCAAGCTGGTCTACTACACCAATGCCTACGACCCCATCGGCGGGTTACCCGAGTTCCCGGTCTACGGTGATGAATGGGGATTCAGGGATGGCCGCCATCACGTCAACCAGTCGTTCCGCGACTACTCGATATACTGGATTGACCAAATGCAGCAGCGTGGTTTCCGGGGCATATACGTCGACAACACGTTCCTGGTTGCCAAGCACTCCTGGCCGGTCGGCGATGCCTACCTGGACAAACGCGGACAAATCCATCCCGGGCTTGGGTTGCTCTCGCGCGACCGCGCTTTCATCCGGCGCATCGCAGTCATGATGCACGAACGTGGGCGTGAACCGTTCGCCTTCGTGCACATGACCAACGCAGCAACGCTGCCCATGCTGTCCTTTGCCCAGGTCCAGCTTGCCTGGGAGTTCAAATATGGTGCCAATGACTACCAGGAACGCTTCACACCCGACTACATGCGTACGGTGAACACGGGCCGACAGTTCGGTGCCATCCCCATCCTGCTCGGAGGCACGCAGGTCAAGAACGATCCGCCTGAACACCACCGCGTCTCACGCACAGGCTTTGCCATGGCACTGCCTCACGAGACCTTCTTCTACAGCCGGGTCGACTACAAGCTTGCGCTCGCAGTCAAGGCCATCCTCAAAGACTTCCGCACGGGTGCTTACGATGCCTTCCCGTACTGGAAGAACACATCTGTAGTGAAGACGATCCCGGGTGACCTCCTGATCACCGTTTACCGCAAAGCTGATCGACTGCTGCTGGTTGTCGGCAACCAGGGAGATGAGGGTATGTTCCCCATCACCCTCCAGGCAGGTGCGATCAGCGGCACGTCGTGGTCAGCGGTCAACCGCGAGACAGCCACGGCTGTCCCCGTCAATCAACAAGGGGTGATACAGCTCGAACTGGCACGGCACGACTTCGCGCTGATTGAGGTGATGGACGCCGAATCCGGAAACAAGGGCATGCAATAGATGGGCGTGTCGCAGACCATGCCCGCCGCCAGAGGCCATCGCCATGCTTGATCTACGGCTCTGCACGCAATCAGGAGACCTGACATGACGCAAAAGTACACTTCTCGCCCTAAAAGCAGAGCTCTACTGCTGCTCTCCTGCCTCGCCTGCAACGTCCTTGCCGATGACGTCGCGCTGCGGGGCTACTGGCCGCTGCGTGAGGGAACAGGCAAACGCGCAATCGACCAAAGTGCCAACCAGCGACACGGCACAGTCGCGGGTAAGGCCCAGTGGGTGGGAGGGGATGTTGACATCGCGCTCTACTTCGATGGTGGCGAAAGCCGCGTCGAGATCCCACACGATCCCGAACTGAATCTGACTGAAGCCCTGACCATGGAAGCCTGGGTGGCCTTGGCCGCCAAGGGCCGGACTGCCCCTATCGTAGGCAAAGGCGGGCAGGCCTACGCCAGCAAGCATTTCCAGCTCTTCCTGGGCAACCACGGCTCTCTCTGGCAAATGTCCGTGTCAGACGGCAAACAAGCGCTCTCCGTGTCGGCCGGCACTGCCGAACTGGACAAGTGGGTACACCTGGCCGGGACGTGGCAGCGGAGTACCTCCACGCTCAGCATCTACAAGAACGGAATCAAGGTGGGCCAACGCAAGGGCACGGTGGGTGACTTCACAACCGGCGATCCGCTCCGGATCGGTGGGCAGACAAACGGCATCAACGGAGTGATCGGCGATGTTCGACTCCATGCCCGCGCCCTCCTGCCGGAAGAGGTGAAGGCGTCCTTTGACAACGGCTCTGAGCGTGTGCGGGGTAACCCGGTGGATCTCTTTGCGGAAAGCAGCAAGGGCAACCTGAGAGTCAAGACGATCGGGAAGATTGCGTGTCCGGGATCCTACCCCGGACACATCCAGGGTCTGGACATTGATGACGACCACGTCTACTGGTCGTTCACCACCACATTGGTCAAGACCGACCGCCAGGGAGCGGTCCTCAAGACGGTGAGCGTACCGTACCACCACGGCGGCATCACGGTGAACGATGGGGAACTCTTTGCTGCGTGCCTGCCCAAACAAGAGATCAAAGTCTACAGCACAGAAGACCTGTCGTTTCTGCGTAAGTATGACGTCCCGGATGTGCGCGGCTTCCCCGGAGGAATGGACTACCACGACGGGCACTTCTACATCGCTGAGGGAACGCGCAACAGTACCTTCCCGCACGTCTACAAGTACGACAAGGACTTCCAACATCTGAAGACCTACACCATTCCCCTGCATCTGCACATCGGCATCCAGACGATCGGTCGATTCAATGGCACGTGGTGGCTCGGGGCCTACGATTCAGCCCACCCCACAGTGATGCTGGATGACGACTTCCACGTGTTGGCTACCCGCCATGATCTGCCGACGGCCTATGGCGTCAAGGACTGGGCCCCCGACACCATGGTGACAGGAGTAAGTCTGTCCAAGGATAAGACCTACCAAGGAAAGGCACTCCTGCGGCAGATCGTTCGGGAATAGGCTTGGCCGCCTGATCCTGTGGCCAAGCCACTTCTGTCGGAAACGTGCTCCTGGCTCCACCAGTGCGAGACCGTTGGGGGCCGAAATGCGTAACCGTCAAGCTGGCCAGGGGCTCGGCGTTCGACCGTAGCGCCGGTCTCTGGCCGGCGGCTGTTCTGGTACCGCGATCGCCAGGAACACCGCCCGGAGCGCGGCGCTACTTCCGGACACGCAGGCAGGCCCTCAGCTTAGCGGTTACCGGAATGCACATCCGGTCGTCCATCCCAGTGCCTGAACGGGGACCCGGGGCTCGCAGGCGACCGCTGGAATCCGCCAAGACAGGCGTTTCCGTCCGGGCGCTATCTTAACGCCACTTCCACCTCAGCGGTCACTCAAATCTGTAGATGTGCACCGCCAGTTTGCCGAAGCAATCGTGGAAAACGCCCCCTTTCACGGGGATGTCTTGCTCAGCGACGGCACCTGCGTCAGGTCCGGCGGAACCTTCAGACAGCCGGTGCACTGTCTCAATCTTTACCCCCGCCATCCTGATCTCCGCATCAACGGTCTCTTCATGCGGGTTGACGACAAACAGGTAGCGCGTTCCCTCATGCTCACGCAGTGCCGCGTGCAGCATCGGTTTGGCCGGGGTCACGGTGGCTGACACACTGGGTTCGGGAGAGAGAATGACCGGGGCCAACCGCTTCATCTGCGCCCCAAGCATCTCTAACCCGGCCCACGTCTCAGGCCGCAGCTCGGGCAAATACCCAATGGTCACCCACGGCCACTTCCCCTGATCGGCCAGGTTCCTGTCGTGTTGCTGGACATCAAAGCGATAGTAGAAAAGGGCTTTGGCGCCATGCACGAGCGCCAAGTAGCCCATGCAGATTTCCTCGGCAGCCGTGGGAAGACGCCAGTGGACCTGCGGCCCGTCCTCGCTCCCGAAGGCCTGCGGAACGATGTGCACAGGTTTATCTCCACCCATGGCGTCTTTCGCAAGCTCAGTCCATTCAACCACTTGCGACAACTCCCGATTGCCAACCGGATAGGGGTCACACATGAAGACATCGTGCGTGTCTCGGTAAGCCGCGAACTCAGCGGGTCGGCAGTACACCGTAAATGTGGGATGGTACGGATCGAGTTCCTGCATCAAGGCATACAGACGTGCCAAGTCAGCCGGCGATGTGCCTTTACGCCCGAGGCTCGGCTCATCAATAAGATACCAGCCGAGCAGGGCGGGGTGGTCTTTCAGGGTTGCCACAGCCTCCCTCAGCCGCTCTTCGCCATCCTCCCTGAACCACAGAGCCGGGCTGTGCACGACAGCGCTCAATCCCACCCGACCGGCTTCGTCCAGGTAGTCCTTCAGGTGACCAGTCGCGCTGCTGTAGGTCAAGACGACCGAAAAGCCAGCATCCGCCACCCGCCGCAGGTGCTGAGTCGGCACGGAGTAGAATCCCACCGGGAAAAATGGCTTGCCGTTTCTCAAGGTGTTCAAGTCCGGACCAATCCTCACCTCGTTCGGATACGGACCATAGACACGCAGTGGCATCTGCTGTCGCGCCACGTTTCGTCCCTCGTGCTTGAGGTCTACGACCACGACATACTCCCCGATGCCCACACCTTCGGTCGACAGCATGAGCCGCATTTCCGACTCGCGCGTAGTCGCCGCCGTACTCTTTAGCGGCTTCTCGCCCTGGAATAGCGTGGCCGTTGCCTCGAGTTCCCACGGAGCGGGGGCGACCACGTTGATCCGGCAACGAATCTCCACGCGTCCCAGGTCCTGAGTGGCATAGACGGCATTCCTGTATGACGGCGTCTCCATACGCGCCTCCAGAACCGGCGGCACAGTGAGGACCTCCTGGAAATACACCGTCCCGTCGGCTCGGTCCATGACCGAAAGCTCATAGCGACTTCCCACCACGGATGAGACCGGTAAGTCGACGTGGGCCGTCTGGTCGGTCTTCAACCGAAGTTGCTTGCTTGCAGGCCGTTCTTGTGGCTGCGACAGCCCCTTGGCCGCGCACACTAGCTCGGCGTCGATCCCGAGTCCGTTCGTGAGCGTAAGAACCACCGTGCGGCCATCCGGCAAACGCGTCAGTGCCCCGGGGCTGAGGATTGTCACATCGAGAGGGTTGTCGCTCTTCACGATCCCGATCCAGTCCAGGAACCACTCCGCACCGTCTTCGCTGCTGCGGCTGTTCAGCCAAATCCCCGAGACCTCATCGCCGCATTCACGCAGATCGACATACCGGGTTTGGAGCTCCTGAGGTCGCCAGTCCGCAACGATCCACCGCTTCTGCCATTGCCCATCGATCCTGAACTTGACGAAGATGCCGCCTTTGACGTTGCGGGCTCGGATGCCAAAGCAGGGAAAGTCAGCGATGGCCAGAGGAGCGAATTCCTGCTGGATGTTGCTAAGGTATCCATGCTCAAGGACATAATGCCCCTGCCCCTTCGTGATCTCCGGGCCGTACTTCGCCTGGGCAAACCCCTCCTGGGCAAACCTGAACTGCCAGCCGATTTGCTGCGCACAGGAAAATCGACAGCCACCGAAAACAAGCAGTGAAACAACTAGAAGACGCATGATTGAGCTCTTTCCCGGGTTTGTTCACGCCGTACCCGATTCCCATACTCAGCTCGTCTGTAACTTCACCGGCTGTCGAGTAGTGGGCACCGAAGTTACGCTGCTCAGATATGAGCGACAAAACAGCTGGCGAAGGCCAGAGATCGTCGACTGCCCCCTGCCACAGTGCCGAAGCAGGAAGGCCGGCTCAGTTGACCTTGAACGCCACTGTTGCCAGGCGTTCACCTTTGGTCACGTAGGGGTGATGGCCTGGCATAGCGACATCGCAGTTGGCCCGGGATGCACCGAAGACGCGCAGGTAACCATCAGTCGGTGCATGGATCTGGTGCACGCTGAGATCGATGTCCGAAAGTACGTGTCCCAGGAGCCGCCCCTCCACCACCGACTCGTACACGCCGCCGGGCGCCGTAACGAACAGGCCCGAACACGGCGCAGTGACGTCCACGCTCTCACATTCGTCGGAGAACAGCACGGAGCGATGTCCTGCGCTTAGGCGACCGGGGAGCATGCCGAGCGCTTTTGCGAGATTCCTGATGAGCATCAGCCCATGTCTGACCTCATGCTCCAGCACGACGTATTGCCCCGAGAATTCGTAGGTAATCCCGACTCGTCCGGTCGCACAGAAGTAGCCGCCGAGGGTACGGTCGTTGGGTGGCCTGATATCGACGAAACGATGCCCCAGCTTTCCGGCCAATTCGCGTATTCCCGGCACATCCCGTACCAGGACGGCACCCGCCTTGTGCTTCTCCCAGCAGTGGAGGTCCAGTGCATGCGTGGCCTCGGCGCCGATCGCCTCGTAAATGGCACGCGCCAGTCGGGCCGTGTCGTTGCCGCTCTTTTCGCCCGACCACCAGTGGTTCATGTTGTGTCCACGAGCATCGCCGTAGGGCTGTTCGGGCCGCATGCGGATGTGCGGGCGTCGTTCACGCACGGCCGGCAGGTTCACCATCGGCACAGCAAAGACTCTGCCGTTCGTGAGTCGCTCCGCCGCATCCTCGACAAAGCGGCGGATGGCTTCCGCGCCCTGGACCTCGTTTCCGTGCTGAGCTGCGGTGAGCAGCAGGCAGGGCCCGGCTGTTCCTGAGTCAACGCGCCATCCAGGAATTGTCACGGTCTGACCGGATCTCAGGTTGACGCGGATACGCTGCGTTTCCACTCTGTGTGCCATGGGAATTCCTTGTTGACTGCCCACATGTGGCAGAGCCCGCACTGGGGGCTTGGTGGCCAAGAGGCCAGACAGGCAATTGCCCTCCGATCACGGCGAGGAAGATACGGCGGAGGGGAGACGATGCAAGGGATTCGGCCAGGGCTATGGTTAGATGCCCCCCGGAGGCGCCCGGAAGGGCACCGTCCACTCCTGACCCCGGAGACCAGCAAGCTCGGTGTTGTGGCCTTCGCCGTGCACTCACGCACTGACCAAAGTATGATGCCTTGATGTTCTGATGCGACGATGCTATCGTTCCCATACGGCCACCGTTCATCTTAGGGCTTCCTCCGAGGGCAAAATGAGAACGACACTGACTATAGAGGACGACGTCCTGACGGTTGCGAAGTCAATGGCCTCTGCGAAAGGCGTTTCCGTGGGGAGGGTCATTTCCGATCTCGCCCGCAAAGGACTGCGCGGCAATCGGTCATACACTGAAACGGACGGTGAACTGCCAGTATTCGAGGTCCGCGAGGATGCCACTCCCATCACCCTGGAGGACGTCAAGAAGTGGGAAGATGAGCCATGACTCCGTGCCTCCTGGACGTCAATGTACTGATTGCCTTGGTCTGGCCCTCCCACGTACACCATGGTCCCGCCCGCCGTTGGTTCGCAGAACACTCACCGGCAGGCTGGGCCACATGCCCGATCACACAGCTCGGCTTTGTCCGTGTCTCCTCCACCCCACGGATCATCCCTGAAGCGGTGTCACCGGCTCGGGCACACGAGGCACTGCGCCGGATGACCAAGCATAGGAACCACGTCTTCTGGGCTGAGGGCGTTGATCTGACACAGGACGGAAACGCTCCTCTAGAGCGTGTCATGGGGTGCCGACAAATTACCGATGCCTATCTCCTCTGCATGGCCCTGGCACACTCTGGGCGACTCGCCACCTTGGATCGGGGTATCTCCGCGCTTGTCCCCTCTGGAGCGCCGCCCGAATCTGTCGTTCAGATACCAGTCTGACGAACATATCCCCCCTAAGCCAGCATTCCCTGGCTCGGCGTCATGCGCTATAGTTGCCAAACTGCCGGCCAGTGCCTGTTGACCGGCTCCTGCAGCGCAAACCACCAGAGGTCGACATCATGAATGACGCGACATTTCCGGAACGCTTGGTGAACTACGCGATGACCACACCTCCCGACGCGATGCGCTCGTAGGCCGGCGTGCAACAACGCCTCGACCTGATCAGACGCAATCGAACTTGAAGGCTGAAGAATGACACTAGCGATCACATTTCACGGTGCAGCCCGGAACGTCACCGGCTCCCGCTATCTCGTCGAGGCAGGAAACAGCAAGGCTCTGGTCGACTGTGGCCTCTATCAGGAGCGACACCTCCGGGAACGCAACTGGGACCCGTTCCCCATTCCGGCACGCGATCTTGATGCGGTCCTCCTGACGCACGCCCATCTCGACCACTGCGGCCTTCTTCCCAAACTGGTCCGGGAAGGCTTCTCCGGGAGCGTCCACTGTACGCCGGCGAGTGCGGACATCGCGCGCATTGTCCTCCTGGACGCCGCCCACATCCAGGAAGAGGACGCCAAGTACAAACAACGGCGCCACCGGAAGGAACGACGGACTGCCCCCCGGCCAGTGGTCCCCCTATACACCACCAACGATGCGAATGCCGCTCTCAGACAACTGGCTCCTGCCCCCTATGGGAAACCAATCGAGATCGCCCCGGGTATCGAGGCGACCTTCCGCGAAGCCGGCCACATCCTTGGCGCCAGTTCGGTCTGTCTGGCGCTGTCGGATGGGACGACTGCACGGAGTGTGCGCTTCTCGGGCGACGTGGGACGTTGGGATGCCCCGATTCTGCGCGATCCGATCCAGGCCGGGAACACCGACTATGTGGTCGTCGAATCCACCTACGGGAACCGGCACCATCGGGCGAATGACACGATCCCGGATCGACTCGCCGAAATCATCAACCGCACCTGCAAAGCCAATGGCAGTGTGGTCATCCCAAGCTTCGCTGTCGAGAGAGCCCAGGATCTCCTGTCCTACCTCAGCCATTTGCTCCATGATGGCCGAATCCCTTCTCTCCCCGTGTTCATTGACAGCCCCATGGCGATACGAGTGACTGAGGTCTTCAGACACCATCCGGAGATGTTCGATGAGGAAGCACGGGAACTTCTCGAGAACGGTAAGCACCCGTGCGATTTCCCCGGATTGACGATGTGCCGAACGGCCCGAGAATCAAAGGCCATCAACCGACTCCGGACGCCGGCAATCATCATTGCGGGATCCGGCATGTGCACGGGAGGGCGCATCAAACACCATCTCGTTCATCACATCAGTCGGCCGGAGAGCACAGTGATGTTTGTCGGCTACCAGGCTCGGGGAACGCTGGGACGATACCTTCTGGAAGGACCTCGCGAAGTCCGCATCCACGGGCGCATGCATCCCGTGGAAGCACAGATCACCAAAATCAATGGCTTCTCAGCCCACGCGGATCAGGACGAGTTGATCCACTGGCTGTCCGGCATGACCTCGCCCCCTCGCCACGTATTCGTGACCCACGGGGAGCCGGACGCCGCCGAAGCGCTTGCCGCAGTCATTGTCCGGAAGAAGGGATGGAAGACGTCTGTCCCGAGCTACAAAGACAGAGTCGTCCTCGACTGAGCGGCCTTCCTCACACCACACGCGGCCCATCGTGGTCATAGTGGAACCAATCCACGTCGATGTAACCCTCTTCGCACCGCTCGTTCCAGCAGAAGAACCCCAGGCGATCGCCGGTCCATTTCCCGAACGCCAGCGTGAAGACCGGTCCAAAGTCGGCGTAGGCCTCACCGTCAATGCTGTAGGCGAAGGCAGCCTGGTTGCCATCGTTCTCCGTACGGATCCACAAGTCATCCCCCACGAGTTCGGGCCCTTCGGTCAGTTCGCCGTTGGCGTTGAAGAAAAGACGTCGGGAACCACCCTCCCCTCCATGCACACCGATCAGGTGATACACACCGCCGAAACGCACGAACCCGGCTCGCTGTCCAGCCCGCATCCCCGACAGATCAAATCTCGCCTCCGCTTCACCTCGGGTTGTCCCCATGATGCGCTGACTGATCGTGTTGCAGGCTCCCCAGAAATCACCGTCTCCGACCGGGACGCTCGCCTTCAACCGCAGCCATCCCGGGCGTTCCGTCAATGACCAATGCGTGTCCCGCGGGTTGTGATTCCACTCCCACTGCACACCGAGCTCTGAACCACCGAACTCGTCACTGGTCGGCGGAGCAGCGATTGGGTGGCCCTGGATCGGTTTCCGGTGCTGCAGAACAGGTTCACCGATTCCATCGCCGTCGACATCCTCACCGATCATTGGCCAGCCGTCGATCCATTGCACAGGTTCAAGACACTGCGGGCGTCCCTGGAAAGGCGCCCCAATGTTCTGGATCAACTGATGCATGTACCACCACGAGCCATCGGGAGCCCGCATCAATCCCCCCTGGCTGCAACTGCGAATGACCCCGTTACCGCGTTCCAGGACAACGCGTTTCTCATAGGGTCCGTAAATGCTGTCCGTGGTCGACCTAAGCACCATCTGCTTGCGATCGCCTTCATCAGCAGCGGGATCATCCGGCCTGCGCGGATCAGGACGAAACCACTGCGCAAAGAGAATGTACCAACGCCCGTCGATCCTGTAGATCTTGGCTGCTTCCGCTCCCAACCCGGTGTGAATCACTGTCCCCTCATCCAGCAGCTCACGCCCATCCCAACTCATCTTGAACAGTCGAAGCTCGTTGCCATCTGGTCCCTTGCCGGCGTGGCACACCAGGTAGGCCTGTTCAGCCTCGTCATCCCAGTAGACCGCCGGGTCGGTCCAGTGCTCCCTGGCCAACATCAGATGAGGCTCACTCCAGGGCCCGAGAATGTCCGGGGCGCTGCTCATGTAAAGCCCATGCTGGTAGTCGATCTGGTAGCAGTACCAGATTCCTCCATGGCAGGCCAAGTCCCCAGCCCATACGCCGAACCTGTACCCAGCCATTCGGTTCCAGTTGTACTCGGGTGCCCAGGAGAGGGTTGGCCACACGTGCCCGATAGTCGCCCAGTTCACCATGTCTGTGGACTTGAGAATGACCATCCCCGGTGCCATGTGCTGCTTGGAAGAAATCAGGTAATAGGTGTCACCCACCTGCTCGATAGCCACGTCAGGATAGTCAGCATTGAGAACCGGGTTGCGGTACGTGCCATCCCCCTGGTCCCCCCAGGAACCGGTTGCCGCCTGTTCCGGTGAGGACGCCCCGCCGCAGGCAACCGATTCGCGTTGCTCATCCATGTGTCATCTCCCGCTGATGCCATCCGTCTCTGTCTGCTCGAACACAGTATTATACTCCCCGATCCGGGAAGCTAGATCTTGCCCAGGGCGTAAATGTGGATTATTATATGGATAGTTATCCACATCATGATAGGTATGGCGATGAAGACTGTACAGATGACGCTCGACGAAGCACTGGTGGCTCAGGTGGACACGGCCGCGCGGAAGTTGCACACGTCCCGCTCGGGGTTCACCCGTGATGCATTGCGTCGGGCAATCCGCGACCTGCAGAGGCGGGAACTCGAGGAGAAGCACAGGAAGGGGTATGCCCGACTCCCTGTGGCTGAAGCTGAGTTCTCGGTGTGGGAAGAGGAGCAGGAGTGGGGTGAGTCATGAAACATGGCGACGTCCGATGGTACAAATTCCGCCCACCGGACAAGCGTCGACCGGTTGTCATTCTCACCCGAGACTCTGTTCTGGACTACTTGGGGGAAGTCACGGTGGCCCCCGTGACGACCACCATTCGTGACATACCCAGTGAAGTCCCGCTTGGTCCTGACGACGGCATGCCCCAGGAGTGTGCGGTCAACTGTGACCACGTCCAAACCGTGGCGAAGGGGAAAATTGGTCCCCTGGTAACCGCACTGTCCGCATCACAGATGCGTGCCGTCAGCCACGCTGTCCGCTTTGCCTTGGATCTCTGAGCGAGGACGAATCGTGAGAAACGGTGAGCTTTTGTGTGTGATCGCCTTTGCTGCCCAGGGGCTTGTCAGTGCCAGATCGGAGTCCCTGCCGCCCCAGAGGGCCTGGCAGGAGTCTGGGCGTCGGGGCAATGACTGGTCTACATCAGTGCACACCGAGTCGGGCGGGGATCGCCTGCGCTGGACCTTCCCCTGGAGACTGGAGGCCGGTCCTCCTAACGCATGTGGATATGAGCGATCGCTGCCCGTCCCCAAGTCAGACCGCGTAGATCTGCGCTTCACGTGGGCGGATGACTTCGCAGGCCCCACGGCAGGATACCATTTCCTGACGGTCGCCATCGACGGCGTGACCGTGTGGGGAAAGGACGTCGCCCACGGGGGCACACACGTGCAGAGCGTGTCGGTCGAGGCGACAGAGCACTGTAGGGGACGAAAGCGGGTGACGATCTGTATCTCGGCCGAAACCCGCAAACCAGTCACCAATTTCGGGGTCGTCATCCAGGCGAAGAACGTGCGTCTCGCACCGCGTACCAGCGCCGCCTCGGTCGCCCGTGCCTACATCCCCCCCCCGGCCGACCTCCCGCTGCCGCTCCATGCTCCCAACGGCGCCGACTGGACCGCAGCAGCGACCATCCTCCAACCGTGGGGACGCACGCAACACGAGGCAATGCACGCGTGCGGGGATCTCCCGCAGCAACTTGCCCGGGAGTACGGCTTCAACACCATCATCGTCCTGCCTCCCGATGCACACCGGTTCACAGCCCCCGCGGATCACCACCTGTCCGATGCGGAGTTCCGGCGAGCAATTGCGGCCTACCGGAAGGCCGGCTTCCGCTTCCTCCTGTACAGCTCGATCATGCACATTGGCCATTCCCGCGCATGGGAGGAAGGTGACATCGAACGCGACCACCCCGACTGGGCCCAACGAGATGCGGAAGGGGGCGTCATCCGGATGTACGGGCGCCCCTGGCTGTGCCCCTCAACCGGAGCTCTGGACTTCGCCATTGCCTACACGATCGGCATCGTCAAAGACTACGCAGCAGACGGAGTTATGCTCGACAATAACCAGTTCATGAAGACCCCGGGAGGGGGCGGGCCAACCTGCTACTGTGCGAACTGCAGAACACAGTTCAAGGCCTACGTGCACGAGCGCTACGGTGATGCCGTTGAGGACACCTTTGGGGTACAGCCGGATGCTATCGACATCCCGGCGTTCCCGGGGCCACTGATGAATCTCTGGATCCACTTCAGAAACCGCGTGTGGGCTCGGGCCAACGAACGTTTCCGAGAAGCCCTGCGAGCAGTACGTCCGGAGCTGATTTTCTTTGCCAACACGCAATACGGCCGTAACAGTTGGGACCTGGCAACCGATCTGCAGTACGTGCATGAAGATGTCATGCTCTCCGAATCCCGTGGACTGGACTCACTGGCCATGTCCGCAAAACTCACTCTGGGTACGGCTCTGGCCCACGGGCGCCCCCTGTGGAACTACATCGGGACCTTTCGCGAGAAGGACTTCCGACGCCTGCGCCCCGCCCGTGAGGTGGCTTCCATCACCGCTCCGGCCCTGGCCCAACAGGCCCCCCCCTGGATCGTTTACTACGGTTTTCGAAGAGACAACGCCGCAGATGAACCGGCCCGACAGGCTCTCAGCCGTCTGCTGACCATGCGTCGAGATCACCCGGCGCTGTTTCTCGGGCTCAAGCCCTGGAACCCGGTCGGCGTCCTCTTCGATACGCGCTCACGCAACTACAGCAGCACGGCTCTGATCCCCGTCTGTGTCAAACCATTGCTCACATCAGGACTCTCGCTTCGCGGTATCCACACCCAGAACCTGACCGACACGAACTTGGCCGAGTTCCAAGTGATCGCAGCGCCCAACACGGTCTGCCTGTCGGATGCCGAAACAGGCGTGCTGCTCGCGTGGCTTCGGCAAGGTGGAGCGCTGGTGACCACCGGCAATATGGCGAAGCGTGACGAGTTGGGGCGGGAACGGCCCGGGGAGTTCCCACCAGAATCTCCGGGTCGAGGGAGAATCCTGTGCGTCGCGAATGGCGCTGCGATGAGCGACGCCGTGATTGGTGCGGCCTCCGAGCGTCTTGTCGCAGCGGGAGTGCCTTCCGGGCACCCCCTGGAATTCCGGGCCTACACGAACAACGACGGCAATGCCGTTCTCCACATTGTCAACCACGGTCCTGCCTTGGAAACCGAATGGACGCTCTTGGTCCCTGAGAGCTTTGCCGGGAGCGCCAACAATGCACACCTGCTCCGTCCCAACGGCAAGCCGCCCGAACGCGTGCTGTTGAGCCGGGGAGGACGATCCCCAAAGCTGGTTCTCCCAGGCATCGACGTCTACGCCGTGGTCCATCTTCAGAAGCACCCGCCTCGGTGACCTGATCCATGCATTGGAGTTACGGGTCACTGGCTATTCGTGATTCGGGAAAACGTCCGAATCCCAGCAACCGTTAAGCAGGTGAAGGCGTGCCTGGTTGGGCTACGGTCAGACGGGATCCCCCCAGATCCGTTTGGCGGTAGCGAATCCCGAACCAACGAATCCCGAATCAACAGATCTCACGAACAACGTCGCTCACGCAGGTCACAGAAACGGGCGAACCCCATGCCCTGTTCCGCGACATACCCGAACAGCTGTTCGAGCATCGCCATGTCAGGATCGAACTTCCCCAGCGACCACGGGTGCCAGACAAGCGACACATACTCGCGCCTGTCCCGGATAGCCCGGTCCACAAAGAAACGGTGGACCTCGAACTCCTCGCGCGGCGTCTTGACGTACCCGGTCATAAGCGCGTCCGGATAGAACGGTGGCCAAAGCAGCAGTCGCCCCGGCGTCGCATTGTGCCCCTTGAGTACGTTCTCATGCCAGCCATGTCCGGGGAACTCCCATAGTCCTGGCGCTCCTTCATCCGCATAGGTATAGGCCTGTTCAAGCGGCGCCGGCACCGTCGAATGCGGCCCCCACAGCTGCGAGCTCACGTACCGAAGCCCGGCAGCGGCCAACTCGGCCACCACCCCCGAGGCGCCCCGAAACCCCGTCTCAAAACCACATCCCGGGCGCAACCCGACACACGGACGCTCGAAGACATCCTCGACGAGTCGTTTGCCCTCCACAATTTCCGTGTGAATCTGCTCCAGATCTGCCCCCTTCCCGCAGACCGGGTGGTCCAGAAACAAGCGGTGACTGTACGTGTGGGAGGCCACCTCGAACAGACCGGAGTCGCCGAGGAGCTCCCGGTATTCACGTCCCTCCTCCTCGAGCAACCGACCAACAATAAAGAACGTAGCCGGCACGTTGTGCTCGCGGTGCACACGCACGATCTCCCGACAGGCCTCCAGACACCCGCCAGTGTGCTCCGTGTCATAGGCGGGCACAAAAACAGGCAACTCGCTTCTCTCTGACATCAGATCCTGCTCCATTTCACCATCTCCATACAGGGCTCTGTTCACCGCAACAGATAATCGATGACATCGGTGGACGGCGTGATAACGAGCCTTCCATCTTTCACCGTGATTCCCGGCGATTCAGCGGCGAAGCCACCCAATTTCCCTCTCGCCTCCACCTTGATCTCACTGGCCTTTTTCCGCAGTGACTCCCGTGTATCGATGCTGATCGGGCCACAGCCACGATCGGACGGGACAGCCCTCAGGCGCATATCCCTCTGAAACTCGGGAAATCCAGGCGGGGGAAACGTCTCCCATGGGCCGAGGTCTCCACAGGGGATGAGTCGCCAGGCTGCGCCCTCGCGCTTGAGCCACACAGCGCCCTGGGCCTCAAGGGCCTCGACGGCGGCCATCTGCTCACCGGTGTTGAGGTAGATGTAGTCCGGACAACGGACGTAGTCGACTCGACGACCGTCCAGCAGAGCACTGAAGGCGAGAATCGACTCCGGTTTGCTGATCAGCCACCCAAACGGGGGGAGTTCGTAGCCATCGACATGCCAGGCCGTTTCACTGTAGTTCACAGTCACCGTCAAGCCTCGACTGTATCTCACGCGAACTCTCCCCAGCTTCTGGGTGTCGTTCAGCAGAGCTTGACTGGTGGAAACAAACGTCGTGCCATCGTGATAGGCGATCTCGGCAGCCGTGTCGAGCAAATACTCCGTCTGAATGCCCTGCATGAGCGCATAAAGATGGATCATGCGCGACAAGGGCGGCAGGTAGCTGTATCCGGTCATCAACATGTGGCCATAGGCCAAACTGGCCGACACGTACCTATAGAACTCCTCGGGACCGGTTCCGGCACCCCTGTCACGGTAAACGGCCCGCAGATCCTCGGAACCGCGCTCAAAGAAGATCGACGGGCCATACCCCATCATCGTGCCCAGGTTGAGAGGGTGGATCTTGAGTAAGTCGAAGTCCACAAGAGGAGGAATGCTGTTTGCGGGCCGGCCCATGAAGAGCGATCCGTAGTCCATATCAGCCACCCCCGCGTACAGCCACCGGTAAGCTGCCTCGCTCATCACCGTTCCGTAGTAATCCTTGGTCTTCACGATGCAATCTGCGTTGAAGAGTACCTGGTCACGCGCCACACCCGCTCCGGGGACACCGACCTCATAGTCGCAAGCCTTCAGCCCAACGCACGTCTGCGTGTCCATATAGACGCTGTCCGGCGGGTAGTGCTCCTTTACCTTCTCCCCCACCAGGCGAGCCATCACAGGCAGGTAGTTCGGTTTGGTTCGGAAATTGCCGTACCAACCTTCCACCAAATCGCCCTGCGAGTCGAGCGAGACACAGTTTTCATCCCAAAATCCGTTCAGGGGGAACCAATCCCGGATGTCGCCGTAGGCGCCAAACAGGTAACCAAGATCTTTGATCGTCCGTCGGTAATCGCGGATCTGGTCAAGACTCAGAGACGGGTGCGGTCGCCATCGTCCTGCAAACCCCGCAGGGAACTCCTGCACGTAGAAACGGGCGAAATCGCAGGTGATGACCTGATCGATCCCGTAACGCTTGAGCGTTTTCAGGAAGGCCGGGCGGATGTAGCCCACCATGCAGAACATGTACGGCGCAAGCCTGGCCATGTGCGGCGACGGAGGATGCGGAATACTGGGCAACACCTCGGCGAATTCGGGTGAGACCGTCACCATCACACGTTCCCGAAGATCATTGCGCCGACCATCGGTCAAGGGCAAGTAATCGGTCCCCAGCATCAGCCCGACGCCGTCCTCATGCTTGGGTACGCTCCCATTGACCACACTGCAGTCACTGTGATACCAGTCAGGCAATACGGAGACAAAAAGTCCGTTGCCACAGGCCACCGGCGTGCAGTACCCCATGCCGTAGCGAAGATAGGGGACCTCGACCGGACGGGCATCAGGCAATCCCCTGACCCGGCCGAACCGAATCCCTTCGGCTGTCCCACCACGGCACACCACATCGACCACCAGGGTCCGTCCGCGCAACACGTACTCAGCGCTCCACTCAGCGCCACGCTCCCAACGAACCAACAACGTGCCATCGCGCATCTCTGCTGAGGCCACGTTCGCCGGCGTTGCCACGGGGACAGCAGGCAACAGCTCGAGCTTTAGTTGGCCACCTGCCGTCGGCTCGAACCAGGGACCGTCGTTCCACTTGGCACTGATCCCGTTCAGGACGCCCTGATCGGGACGAATCCGGTAGGAAAGCGTGCCTGTCGCGGAAACCGACGTGAAATGCACCACACCTGCGTCGCGTGCGGACGAGACGGTCACGCCATCCGGGGCTGAGGGCAGGCTTCCCACCCCAGGGAACGGGAAGGTCGGCTCAGCCGGTCGCGTGTTCTCAGTGAAAGGCTCCCGGTTGCGCTGATAGAAGGCGATGGACTCAAGGTACAGCCGTCGCTTCTCCTTTACGGGGCCAACACTCAGGGAGACGCCGAGGAACCGGACCGGGAAGCGGAGCTGCCCTCGGAGTACCCGAGGCAGAACGCCATGGAGCAGCACCCAGTGCGAGTTGTGCACGCTCCCCAGATCCACGCTGAAATCTCTCCCGGCGGCGTCCTCGAGATGCGCGCTGACCTGCGGGTGCCGATCCTTCATCCGGTCAAAATCGGCGTAGAGCCACATGCTCGCGGCATCGAACAGCTTATCGATGATGACAGGTGTCGGGGGTTGGAGAAAGACGGTCGCAGGGCGATCCGGACTCACGTACTCAAGTTTGGCAAGCTGATTCCGCCAGGCCAGGCGTTCGACCGACGCCTCGACTGACGCCTCACACCCGCGCCCCGCAGTGCCGCGCCATCCGGCAAGGTCCTCGAATGCCACTTGGGCAGGTGGAGACTCCTCCCGCTGGGACCACTCCAGCTCGTAGTAGCGCGAACTGGGCACTGCATCGGCTGGAAGCTCAGACCGGACCGGAATGGCGTACCGATTGGCCGTGTCCTGGACCAAGGCACGTAGTCGTGAGACCTCGCCCCCCTCCAGGACACCGACCTTTGCCTCACACACCACAAGCGGTGCCCGGTCTCTCTTGATCGCGGCCGGAAGGCTGGGCATGGCATGTCTGAACTCGATCCTGGCCATCTTCCCAGGCGTGACAAGTCCGCTCAGGTCAAACAGGAACTCGGTGTCCCGACCGGTCCCTCCCCAGGTGATGGGTTCGGCCTGCCCGAACATGGTCATCCACTTGCTTGCCCGGGCGTCGTACCAAGAGAAGTGGTACTCCGTGTTCGGCGGATCGAACCAAGGCAGTTTGTTGAGCAGCCGACGCTTCAACGGGGTTTCGCTCAGGGGAATTCCGTCCACCAGCACCTTCAGAACATAGTTGCACCCTCCACCCGCCCGAGCGTACACGCGCAACTTAAGCACCGGGCACTGGCCCGCCGTGCAGGCAGGAATCTCGACCTGTCGCCCCCACGCGTCCCCCGCCTCAACTTCTCGCGGCTCGGTCTGGACCGGGACAGACTGGGAAAGCTCTGGGACGGGCGGTTGCCCCCCAAGCAACAAAGCCGGCAGCCACCCGATACACAACAAGAGAGAACGTGGCGTTGCTGTCATCCCGGATTTCCTCTGTTGCCATACCGACATCTGTGCCGCGCACCGGCCATCGCTGGGGCCAAGCGCGAGTTGCGTTAAGTTAGTGCCCATCCGAAAAGGTCAACTGCGCCAGTGATAACATCTGCATTGGAGGACAAGTGCCATGATCCGATCCTCATGTGCGGTGGGCCTCGTCAGTGCCATGTTGCTCTCGTCATCGAGTTCCGCCTTGACTCATGACGGACTGATCTATTACCAGGACTTTGACCATGATGGTCGTGCTGCCTGCGGCGCGGGGTGGGCCTTGGATCAGGACATCGATCCGGCGCGCCTGGTGCCGGGCCGCTATGGCAAAGCCTGCCGCTTCGAGCGCTCGAGCGCAAACTTGCTCTCCCCGAACCAGGCGTCGGCAGAGGAAGACGCGACCGGCTTCGTTCCCGGTGACGGCACAAGACTGGCCAGCACGAATGACGACACGCCCTTCGGTGCGCGCGTACTGAATGCCACAGTCGACGCGCCCGGGATCGTCTGGCACACCACTCCGACGCTGACCCGAGTGAAAGCACCACACCGACCAAACAAGGTCTTCCTGTTCTCAGCCTACATCAAAGCCAGTCAGGACGGCACTCAAGTCAGGCTTTCATTGCGTGACGAGCATGAGGATAGTGACTGGCGCGACCGAGTGGAGACGGCAATCGCGGCTGCGGCAGAGAAAGGCGGAAAGCCCGCAAAGCCCGTGTTCGAGACGATCTCCGCACCCGCAACTGTAACGCTGGGGAAGGCTTGGCAGCGCGTGGCCGCCAGGTTCGAGATCGATGCACGCCGCGAAGAACAGTCCCTGGTCGCACGTCTGGAACTGGTAAGCGGGGAATCCGGTACGCTCTCCACCGACGGGATGCAGCTCGAACAGACATGCGTCTACCCACTCTCAAACACGGAGCCGACCTCCTGGCTTCCGGGCGGGGCAACTCGTACCCCGAAGTGGATCGACATGCCACTGTCGGAGACCGGGTTTTCCGGGCGTGTCGGAACCCTCGGGTGCTGGATCCGCCCAATCCCGGACCAATGCGGAGGGAGCCGCAAGGTGAACGCCATCGTGACCCTCGGCAAAAGCTGGTGGGCACCGGTCTGGCAGCTTGGCGGGGGCCGTTGGTATGTGGGAGAAGCACCGACGAAGCAGAAGCAGGGGAAGGTGTCGGCACGAAGTGTGGAGAAAGGCCTGCTTGAGACGGGAGGGAACGACGGCTGGCATTTCCTGGCCCTGGCATGGGACGAGGAAGAGGCCGTGGGATTCCTCGACGGCAAGCCCTTTGGCCGGACCTCGCTTGCGTCAGGCCGACCGATACCGGGCTCAGAACTGCGCCTCGGGGGCAGCTTCCTCGAGAGGGTCCCCATGACCGGAGACCTGGATGAAGTGTACCTGTTCGACCGGCGTCTGACCGATGCCGACATCGCCGCTCTCGCCGCGGCGGAAAAACCCATGGCAGAAGCGCTCCCCAACGTCCTCCTGCGCCGTCCGCAACGGCTCACCTTCCTACGCAGTGAGGAGAGCGCGGAGCTCGCCCTCGAGCCAGTCTCCTACGGCACATCGCCTGGGCGACTCGCCTTGACCGCTCAGGTGCCGGGACTGGCGGCTGAATGCCGGCAAATGGCCGAGCCGGGCGCACCTGCCCAACTGCGGATCCGGCCGTGGATGGGCAGTCCGGGTTCCTACGAACTCACGGTCACCGCGACGTCTCCAGCGCACAGCCTGGTGGCCCGTGACCGAATCGACGTCTTCGAAGAGCCGCCCGGACGTGAATTCATCACCTATGCCTGGGGCGGAACCGATGAGGATCTGGAAGAGCGTGGGTTCAACTGCCTGTTCGGCGAGCCACGTGCACTCTTGGAGCGCGGGTTGTGGGCGACCATCCGGATCGACGTGCGCACCCCCGTCCCTCACCCGTGGTCAGCCGAGACGCGGGCACGCGCTGACGCCGCCGCCGGCCGCGTAGCGCGCGGAGCCATGAGCCATGCAAACGTCCGCGCCTGCCTGGTGAACAGCGAGTGCGGTCATCCCCCATTCCCCGCAGACGAGCCGTGGTTCCTCGACTGGCTGCGAGAAGAAACGGGGCTCGACGGCATTCCTCCTGAGATCGCGCGCAGCCCAGTGCGTGCCGTATCACACAATGGGGCAGTCCCGCCTGCCGTTCTACCTGATGACTATCCCCCTTACCGCTTCCTGCGCTGGTGGACCAAGCGCGGACAAGGTTACTACCTGCTGAACAACCACATCACGCGCCAAATGCGGAAGGCCGGGCTCCAAACCACCTACTACAGTGACCAACCCGAAACAGCGACGCAGTTCGAAGCCATGGATCTGGTGGACTTCTGGGGGTACCCCAAGACACCCGAAGGTCTGGTGGCCCGTTTCGCACACGCCTCCTGCTTGGCCCGACTGGACGGAAAGCCCTTCCAGGCCATGCCCGGGACGATCTACTGGGACGACGGCAATGGACTCTGGCTCAACGACGCGGACGGCAAACGGAAGGTCCTCTGCCTCAGCCCGGACTGCCTGACCGAGAACCTGTGGATCTCGGTGGCCTGCCCCAGCTCAAGCATCGGTCTCTACGGCATCGGGGAACGCCGCAGCGGGATCTACGACCGAGCCTGTGACGCGGCGATGACCAATGCCTACCGTCTGATCCGTCCGGTGGGTACGCTGGTCGGCGGCCTACCCACTGAACAGGCAAAGGTGGCCCTGCTGGAAACCGACGGTCTTTTCTTCACTCAACCTGAGGTGAATGATGCCTGGATGCGGCACTGGCTGGTACGTACGGCGAGCCGCTGCATGGCCCGAGTCCGGTTGCCATTCGACTGGATCCACGACGACCACATCTACGCCGGCTGGCTTGATCACTACAGCGCGGTAGTCGTGCCCGGGGCATGGTGCCTGCCCGAAAAGACGCATCGCGCCTTGGTCGATTTCGCACAACGCGGCGGCAAAGTCATCGTCGACCAGGCGATGCGGGCCGAAATCCCGAACGCTCTCCGCCTTGGGATCAAGACGCAGAAGTACCCGGTCGAGACGGTCATGCAGGAACTGGGGAACTGGGCCGACTCCTTCCGCGGTGAACACCGGGTGTGGGCTCACGTCACGCCGTCGGACGATGTGTTCACCTACACGCGAGACGCAGGGAAAGCACGATACCTCTTCGTGATTAACGATCGGCGTGAACCGGGGCCACAACAGCAGCGTTGGGATGTCAAGCTGAACGCTATCGGTAGAGCCAAGAACGAACCACTTCGCGACCGGGGTCTCCCACACCGTGTCAACGTGAGCCTGCCAGCAGGGCTGGCTGTCTACGATGTATTGAGTCACTCCCCCGTCACGGGCACGGCCGAGAACGGGCGGCAGGTTCTGAACGTATCCCTGGGGCCGGGTGGAGCAGCGCTGTTGGCCACATTTCCACACCCGATCGCCGAACTGAACGTGAGGACACCGCGGAAGCTGGCACCAGGTCAGGAAGCGACGATCAACCTGACCGTGCTCGATACGGAGCAGCGCCCCGTGCCCGGAAGACTGCTGACCGAGATCCAGGTGACACGTCCCAGCGGCGAAATATGGACCGGCGTTTCGCGCTACCGCCGAATCATCGACGGCAAACTCAGCGTGCCGCTGCGCCTTCCCCTGACAGCCGAACAAGGCACCTGGCAGGTGACCGTTCTCGAGTGGGTCTCAGGGCTCCGGGAAAAGACGCAGTTCAGCGTGGAGTGAGTCTCCCACGCAACGCGGAAAGACGGCGAGATGAGGATTGTCTCGTTCATCGAGCGCCGCGACCAACCCGATGTCGTTGAACGTATCCTCCGGCACCCGAAAGCGATCTCCTATCTGTTCCACGGCAGAACTGCGCGCCAGAATGCTCGATTCGGGCCGGCATTCTCCCTCCAAGTGTCCGAAGGTCCCGAGAGTGGTGCTGGACCGGATCGGGGCCGGTCCGATCCACCACCACTTTGGGCCTCAACCACCGCAAAACCTACCCGATCCCTTGCCTCCGCGTCCCGTCCCCGGTATCTTCCTCCCATCCCCCGGAAGCGATTTTCTATCAGTCACAAGAAGTGGGAAAGTCATGGATTTCTGGAACTGGATCTCTATCAGGATCAGTCAGTTAGCCAGAGCTCAGTGTTCCTGTAAAATGAGACGCCCGTTTTTTTCCCGACCGATGGCCGCACCGGGCGGGCAACCGGTGCAATTGTAAGCAACCTCGGCAAAGGGCTTACAATTGTGGAAACCACCTT
>Ga0209045_1000317_pt1 | contig 61015 bp, 25 predicted proteins | sample SaaInlLV_10m_DNA_4_FD_184664 | JGI IMG/M metagenome (GOLD analysis project Ga0209045, IMG submission 184664) | Marine microbial communities from expanding oxygen minimum zones in the Saanich Inlet - Saanich Inlet SI072_LV_200m_DNA (SPAdes) (version 2) | ecosystem: Environmental > Aquatic >...
AGGATCACCCCGACAAAAGCACGTTCGATCTTGTAACTATCTATTATAAAGCAGGTTGCGACTCTTTTGTTGCTTGATCGACAGGCGCTTTCAGCTATATTGTAGACGCCTGTCAATCAAGGAGTTACGGCTCAAATGAGACACTCGAACAATCCCAAACAAATCCCTCTTTTCGACCCCGATCTTGCGGGTTACTCGGAGGTAGCTCTGCGTCGACTCCAAGAGAGTTGGCCTGGGATCTTCCGTCACTGCATCCTGGAGCTGATGCCAGTCGACATGATTGAAGACCGTTTCCATGAGTACATGGGCCGGCCGACCAAAGAACTGTACTCGATGTGCGGCTTGGTGTTCCTCATGGAGTTCCAGGATTGGACGAACGAGAAAGCTGCCGACGCCTACATGTTCGACAGTCGCGTTCACTTTGCTCTGAATCTTGGGCATGACCGGCTGTCCATGACGTCTCGTACTATCGAGCGCTATCGGGCTCTGTTCCGGGAGGCAAAGTGCGCGTCGTCTGTGATGGAACGCGTGACCCGACGGTTGGTTGAGTTGCTCGGCACGTCGGTCGAACGTCAGCGGTTGGACTCGACGCACGTGTTCAGCAACATGGCGTTGTTTGGGCGAACACGACTGATGAGGATCGTGGTGAGACGTTTCCTGACGCAACTGAAGCGACATGAGGCCACGTCGTTTGATGAGCTTCCCGCTGACCTTCGCGCGCGGTACGAGCAGAAGAATTGGGAGTTCAGCGCCAGCAAGGGCTCTCAGGTGGCGCGCGAAGAGATCGCCGAGGACATGCTGGCGTTGATCACTCGCTTCGAGGGCATCCCGAGCGTAAGCGACCGAACGACGTTCAAGCACTTGGTTCGGTGTTTCCATGAGCAGTGTGAGCTGGTAGGAGACAAGGTGGCGCTCAGGAAGAAGCCTGGAAACACTGTGCTGAACAACCCGTCGGACCCTGATGCTACCTACGACGGACACAAGGGAGTTGGCTACCAGGTACAGGTCAGCGAGACATGTGACGAACAGAACGAAGTCCAACTGGTGCTTGCGGCGATACCGCAGACCGCCTGCGAGCAGGACCAAGATGCGGTGGGCAAGGTGCTTGACCACTTGGAAGAGGCTGGTAACAAGCCCGAGACCTTGTTGGCTGACAGTGGATACGGCAGCGATGCGAACCACTGCGAGTGTGCCGAACGAGGCGTTGACTTGATTGCACCAGTGAACAACGGCGGTCGCAACAAGAACCGTTTCTTCATTGAGCATTTCGAACTTGCGGCAGACAACACTGTGCTGCGTTGCCCGACAGGAAAGACCCCGAGCCTCGCCCATTACGACGCGGAGAATGGGAGGGGCAGTGCCAGTTTCGATGCCGAGATATGTTCGACCTGCGAGCATTTTGACCGCTGCCCGGTCCACAAGAACCGCTTGAAGTTCCGCATCAAATACACAGCAAAGCACTTGCGACTGGCGCAACGCCGAGGCCATTTCGCAACGCCCGAATGCAAGGAACAGTACGCCCCGCGGAGTGGGATCGAAGGCACGTTCAGCCGAGCCAAATCGGTCATGGGGCTCGGGAGGCTCCGCGTTCGGGGGATGACTGCGGTGTCCATGGCAATGCTGCTCAAGCTGGCGGGAATCAACATCCTCCGTGCTCTGGGTAGCCAAGCCATGCAAGAACACCTTGCGAAAGCTCCCGGGATGTCGATCCTCAAAGGGCATCTGCAGCGCCTAAACAGTTTTGCGCTCTACGCTGGACCGCTATTGGCCCGCATGCTCAGCAGGAACATCCGACCATGGCCGCCCGGATATGAATCAATCGCCTTGGAGACTGGAAGGCGGCAACACCCAGACAATGCCATACCGCCCGCCGGGCTACTTTTGTCGGGGTGATCCTGGAGGCCGGTTATCCCTAACCGGTGCCTTCGTTCTCCAAAGGGGCTTTCTGGAGACCGGTTACTCCTAACCGGTGCCTTCGTTCCCAAAAAGGGCTTTCTGGAGACCGGTTACTCCTAACCGGTGCCTTCGTTCCCAAAAAGGGCTTTCTGGAGGCCGGTTATCCCTAACCGGTGCTTTCGTTCCCCGACCGCCGGGTCCGCTCCACCAACCGAAACACTTGTATCCCGTGCGAAAAGGAGATATTTCCCTCTCGCACAGCCGGGATACGCCTTGCTGTCGAACAATGCCCCTTCCAGGAGGAGCCTCCCCGTGCTCAAACACGCCCTGATTCCTTTCGTCCTGGCTGGAACGCTTTCCGCTCCAGCCGCGACAATCCTCCACGTGTCTCCCAACGGGGCGGACACGAATCCCGGGACAGCCGCCAAACCACTCGCAACTCTGGCCCGGGCCCGGGATGCTGTTCGCGCACTGAAGACGGAGAGCGGGTTGCCCGATGGCGGTGTGGTAATCCAGCTTGCCCCGGGGACGTACAGACGTGACGCCCCCCTGGAGTTATCCTCGGCCGATGCGGGCACGAAGGCGGCCCCGATCGTCTACCGAGCGGCCAAACGTGGGACCGCCAGGATTTCAGGCGGGGTGACACTCACGGGCTGGCAGCAGGTCAAAGACCCGGCGGCGGAAAAGCTCGTCGATCCGGCAGCAAAGGGCAAGGTCCTGTGGACGGAGGTCGGTGCTGATCTCCTGGAAGCCATCCCCGGCTTCGCCAATGGCGGATGCGGCTTCAAAGGCAGAAAAGAGTACCCACTGGCGCTCTACCAGAACGACGAACGCCTGCCGATCTCACGCTGGCCAAATGAAGGTTTTGTCATGACCGGGGAGTGTCTGGGCGAACAGATCCCGGCCGGTCACATGGGCATTCGCTACACGGAAGGCCGATTCGTCTTCAAGAATGGTCGTCTGAAACGCTGGGTCGGGGAACCGGACCTGTGGTTCGACGGCCTCTGGTATGTGCCGTGGGCTGACAGCAAGATGCGTCTGAAAAGGATCGATCTCAAGCAGCAGACCATCTCACTGCTGAACCCGGACGACTCCGGCTACGGCTACATGCCCGAACGCCACTTCTTCGCCTTCAATGCCATCGGCGAGATCGATCGCCCAGGAGAATGGGCCGTCGATCCGGCCACTCGCCGTGTCTACCTTTGGCCGACGGCAGACCCAGCGAACAACCCCGTCACCGTGGCCCTGCGCACGAACCTGATCCGGGTGGATGGCGCCACACATACCCGGTTTGCGGATCTCGCCTTCGAGCACACTCTGGAGACGGCGATCACCATCAGGAACAGCGTGGCTGTCACGATTTCCGGAAGCACGATCCGCCATACGGGAAGCTGGGGGGTAGACATTGACAGCGGCAGCGGCTGCACGGTGATCGGCTGTGACCTCTCCGACCTCGGCGAGGGCGGTGTAAAGGCCCGAGGCGGGGATCAGAAGACGCTCACTCCCGGCAACCATCTGATCGAGAACAACCACATCCACCACTTCGGGCAATTCGTCAGCACCTACCGCCCGGGTGCCGCTGTCTACGGCACCGGCAACAGAATCCGCCACAACCTGATTCACCACGCCCAACACCAAGCGGTCTTCTTCAACGGCAATGACCACCTTATCGAGTACAACATCATCCACGATGTCTGCCTATACACCAGTGATGCCGGGGCGCTCTACGCCTGTGCCCGCGATTGGAGCCAACGCGGCGTGGTCATCCGCCACAACTTCATCCACTCGACCGGCAAGGGGGTGGACGGCTGCGGCAGCCAGGGCATCTACCTTGACGACTACACCTCCGGCGCCACGGTGGTCGGCAACATCTGCAGTTCAGTCGGACACGCCGTCACCACCTGTGGCAATGGCAACCGCATCGAGAACAATGTCTCCATCAACTCCCGAAAGAGCTCGTTCTCCCTTAGCAGCCGCGGCATTGACAGCTTCGCCAAGAAGAACGCAGAAAGGGGCATGGAAAGCCCACTCATCCGTAAGCTCGTGAGCACGAAAAAACCTTACAGCAGTGCATCCTGGACGACGCGCTACCCGCACCTGCCATCGTTGCTCAGGAGGATCGAGTCCGACCCCATAGGCGCACACGACTCGCACTTCTGCACGATGCGAAACAACGTCAACGTCGGTGGCGTTCCTGCCGCTGTCCGCAACGCCGCCAAGGTCACACCGACTGGCACAATCGAGGATAACATCAACCTTCACGAAGAACCGGGGTTCGTGGATCTGGCCGGCTTCGACCTCCGCTTCCGCGAAAACTCCCGCGTATTCAAGAAACTGCCTGGCTTCAAGCAACTGGAGTTCCCCAAGATGGGGCTCTATGCTGACGCACGACGGGCCTCCCCTGCCGTCAAGTTTGGGAAAGGAATCAGCCCCATGCCCGAGATCGCGCCCCGCATCCCACGTCCCGAACTCAAACCGCGTTACATCATGGAGACACTCTCCGGCACGCCCTTCGACGCGGACGGCATTGCCGGCCCCAAAGAGTGGCCAAAGACCCGCAAACCACAGCTCGAGTGCGTCAACGAGATCTACAAAGCCCCCTCCAAGCTCATGTGCAAAGCACGCGTCGGGTTCGATGGTGAACGCGTGCGTTTCCTGGTCACAGTGGACATCAAACCAGAGGCCCCACTCAAGATTGAGGGCAACTGGGGCGGACGCGATGGCGTCGAGCTGGCCCTCAGTGAGGCTGGCGAAGATGCCGCCGTCTTCCTGCTGCACGTCTACCCGGACGGCACATTCGAGGTAGCGTCCTCCGACGCGGCCGCAGCGGCGCGGAGCAAGGTGCTGACCGACGCCATCCGTTGTGGTGCCAAGATCGGCAAAGGCAGTTGGACAGCTGAACTCGCGATACCGGTCGCCGCGTTGGGTATTGCCCCGCCCTCGTTCCGCGAATTGCGCTTCAACATGAATCTCCACCGCACCTGCGACAAGACCTGGACCTGTTGGTGGACACCCGAAAACGGGATAGGGGATCTGCTCTCCTCCGGGCTCCTCATCCTCCCACGAGAGATTCCCCCGACCGACGAAATGGCCCGACGTGCCAAAGCCGTCAAGCCTGTGGCAGACGCCGCAAAACGCGGCGAACTGAACTGGCGACTGCTCAAGGACTGGGCCCAGACGGCCAACCCCGACCGTCTCTTCCCCGCCGAGCAACCCGCGGATGGCCCCAACGTCTCCTTCTCGAACTACTCCGGGCATGCCATTGCCCGGCGGACGTTCAAACTCACGGCTGAGCAACTCGCGGAGCCCTTCTGCGCCCTGTTCCTGCCCTGCATCGATGAAGAAGGCGACGTCTTCATCAACGGCGCGCTGGCCGTCTCACACACAGCCGAAGCAACAGGAACAGCCCCCGGACTGCTCTGGCGCGAGCCGGTCATCGTGAATCTGAAGACCACGGGCGCCAAGCCTGGGAATGTCAAAGCCGCGGTCAGCCTGCACGGTAACATGGGCACGGGCGGACTCCGCAAAGGCGCTTTCCTGGTGTGGGGCAAGACGACGCCAACTGCGGAACAGCTCTATGACTTCCTTGCCGACAACACCACACTCGGCTGGCGCGATCGCGTACCCAAGTTCTGGCAGGATCTCGAGCGTGAACGTATCCCCCCTCTGCCCCTTGCCCCCGACGAGGCAACGTTCGGCAAGCACATCCAGCGGACGATGAATCTGCTGGCGTCGAGTACCCCCGAGAAGCGCAACCGCGTGCGCATCTTCTTCTACGGTCAATCCATCACGCAAGGCATGCACAGCCGCGAGATGATCAACGTCCTGCGCACCCGTTTCCCCTGGGCGATCATCGACGTCGAAAACAAGGCCATCGGCGGATTCGGGGCCTCGAATCTGGTCCGCACCGGGGAGCACGATCTCTATCCACGCGATGCGGATCTCCTCATCTTCCATGTCTACGGTGATGCCAAGAGTCTGGACACGATCTTCAGCAACGTGCGCAAACGCAACAGCAGCGAGATTCTCGTCTACACCCATCACTACAACTGGATCAGCGCTCCCGACAAGTTGTTGGGCAGGTTGGAGTCCCTGGGCAAATCCGTTGCCGAATGGCACGAACTGGCGGAGAAGTACCAGATGGAGGTGGCCCCGGTTTACCGGGACTGGCCGATGTTCTTCCGGAAGCACGACTGGGGCATCAACGAGTCCATGGGCGACACGGTGCACTCCAATGTGCACCACAACACCATGGGGCACACATTGCTGGCCAAGCTCGTTCTGCGCAACTTCCGTCACCACCCCGACGGCCCCTTCACCTTCCCGAAAGCCGTCGCCAAGGTGGATATCCAAGGCCCTGCGGCGACCACGACAGGCGCCTGGCAGAAAGAAGGTAGTGGACTCCGCACAAGTGCAAAGGGAGCCAGTCTGAAGCTGACCTTTGAGGGTAACCGCGTCGACATTCTGCCGCTGACGTCCAACGCGACAGGAACCGCCAGGATTCTGATCGACGGCAAGTCGCCAGTCGAGTGCCGCGAACTGTACTACTGCAGCCTGCCATCGCGGGGGCCGTACATCTGGATGCCGGCGCTCAAGCGCATTGATCTGGGTGAGAATGTGCCGCCACAAGTCGAAGACTGGACCCTCACACCGTTCGATGTCGATCTGAACAAGAGCACGCTGTCGTTCAAGCTCGAAGGCTCAATAACCGGCCCCGACGGTGAAGGCAGCAAAGCCGCCGACTTCGTCTCCAACTCCGGCCGCATCAAGCTGTCGAAATCAGACTTCCACATCATCTGGCCGTGCACCTACAAGAAGAAGGACAAGCTGCCCGATGGCTACACCGTCACCTGGCAGGTTCGCCCGCTGTTCCTCGATCCCTGGCACCCCGCGGCCAATGCGGCCCCCGCAATCGAGCGTCCGGTCACCCTCGTCCAGGGCTTGAGTAACGGTCCACACACACTGGAGATCATCGCCAACGGCGACGGGGAGATTCCCATCAAGTCGATTATCGTCCGCCGCCCGCCCCTCCAGTAGGTGTGGCTTCCGCACCCGGGGCACCACCCGATCTGGGAGCGTGGCTCGACGAAGCCGTGGAGGCAAACGCCTCCCGGCCTGTCCGCTGCCACCACTGCCACCAAGCGGCAAAGCTACTCCGAGACGTGCCGAGCAGATCCTCGATGGAGCTGGAGAAATGGCTAATCGACGCCCGTTCTGCCTCATAGCGGACGACCTCGTCGAAGAGAGCTCGAATGCCCTCGTCAGTGTCGAGGGCAGCAAATGGCGCGACCAACAGTGTCAGCGGAATTTCCCTGACTATTTGGCCGCTCCGCCCCGCACTGGGAAACACCCCCTTGCCCATCGGATACGCCTTGGCCACATGCCGAAGCGTCGGCAACAGGTCGGCGGAGGGTGCCGCAGCCGCCTCCGCCAGGAAATTGATCACGCGTTTCTTGCCGTTACGATCCGAAGAGCCGCCCATGATCCACGTCGGAGGCGCGGCATCCGTTCGGTTAGGCAGGATGTCGTAGGCCTGCGCCCAGTACGAGGCAAGTGCTGACGGCTGAGCTCGATTCACGGCAGACAGCAGATCACGCTCCTGCTGGCTCCAGTGCCGGTGGGGGCTGGAGAGCCGGGCAAGCCGTTCACTGACCTGTTCAGGGGTCCAGTTCAGTTCGGGGGAGACGAACCCGGTGGTAGCCGTACGGTGCTCATTCGCCCTGGCAATGTCCTCCGCAAACACACCCTTGCGCCCATCAACGACCTGGGCCTGCTTCACGACATCACCCCAGACTGCATCCGGTTCGTCGCGTAGCATCGCCAGTGCCCAACGCATCAAGGGTCGGTCCTGTCGCGACACCACACCGTGCGCCAAGTCAACGGCGGCATCCCAAGCAACGGTCCTGATCACCCTCGCGATGCGTTCCCGAAGGTGGCTCCCGGTGGACAAGTCAGCAGCCACGCTCACCAGGGCGCTGAGCGTCGCCTGATCCGGAGACACCTTCTCAACCCGCTTCCTGATCACGTCCAGCGCCTTGCCACGAGCAGCGGTGGGTTGTTCGCCATCCTGTAGGCACGCCAACGCCTCGGAGAACGTGAGGACATCGGGGTCGAATACATCCCAAGTCAACCGTCCCCCCTCAGCGAGCAACGTCACCATCGCCTCGTGAGCCAGGGGAACGCGCAGCTGCCGCAAACGACCGGGGAAGGTAATCAAGAACGCCTGGTCCTTCTCTGTCAGGCGTCGAAAATCCACGGTTCCCCGAGGCCATCGCCGCCGTGGACCACGACCAACGCGGCCGCGTTCCGCGCCGGTCAATGGGTCAAGAAGAACCAGTTCAGGGCAGGCCGTGACGAACAACGCGGTCCCCGACTCAAGCAGCACATTGCTCACGGACACCCACTCGGTATGCCGCCACGCCTCCACGCCACTCTCTGCATCCAAGCCCAGAACGACCCCAGCCGCTTGGTAGGGCACAACGACCAGATTCCCTTGACGACATCGCTCGACCGGCATCATTCGACGGCGCCTGTCTTGGCTTAGGTCTCCCCTGGACCGATCCATCCCGTGCCTTTGGTAACGGCTGAGCCGTTCCTCAACGCGCCACTTGACGACAGTCGGATCTACAAGCCACTTGGACATATCGGGCACATGAAGCCCCCAAATCACGCCTTTGTAGTCGGTAAACACGTGGGTGAGAGGCGCGTGCGGCGGGGCTGTGGGCGCCCGTGCATTGATGACTTTCCCAACCCCGGAGATCGAGCGTTCCATGGGTGCCGGAGCGCTGTCGGCCTCCGGCGCCCGGGTAGAGGCGTGGCGAGCACACTCGGCCACGAGGGCACGCCCCTCCTCGTCGGTCATTCGCTCACCCGACGATCGCGACAACACCTCAAGCAATGCCACAAGAAAGTGCCATTTGAAGGGAGCCTTGTTCGGCCCGATCCCGATCCTGGATTCCGGGTAGTCGGGCAAATCAAGGTTGAGAGCGCCCTCACTCTCCGTGACCATTTTGTGGGCCGTTTGGGTCATGGTCTCCCGATCCGAGCAGGCCGCCTGTGCGAGCATCATGTACCAGCGAGTCTCGCGGCTCCGGTCTCCCCCGCGGATCAGGAGTCGACCGGCGTGCTGCACCTGCGCCGCCCAGGCGTATTGGGGCAGCATCTTGCGCAGGAACCGAGTCCTCCGCCTATCGTCCACGTGATGAAGCAACTTGGTCGCCTCGGGAAATTGCGGCAATCGTGCAAAGTTGCCATGCTCAGGGAGCACGGTCTGGTCCACGTACACGTCGAAAGCTCGCTCGGGTTCGTTGATGGCCTCAAACAGCCTCCCGAGGCGCAAGACCAACGCCTCCTGGCCGACGGCCATCCTTGTTTGCTGCCGTGCACCAATGCGCAAGGCCCCCGCGATCGACAAGGCATCACCGAAGTTCCCACAAGCCACATGCGCCTCGGCCAAGGCCAAAGTCGCTGCAGTCCGGTCTTCGGAAACATCGGGCATCGTGTCCAGCGTCCGCTGCCACAGCTCAAGGTCTCGGCGGTGTTCACCCAGCTTCCGAAACACCCGAGAAAGGGGCTGGCTTTCGCGCCACGTGAACCCGTCTTCGCCAAGCGCCTTGAATGCCTGACAGGCATGGTCATGAGCCCGGCTACGATGGCCCTTGGAGAGCTGCTGGGCAGCCAGCTGGGTCTGGGCTGCTCCGTCATCAGGGGCAATCGCTACGGCGACCTCGGCACCTTCCAGTGAACGGGCTCCTTTGCCGAGGTGCTCGGCCGATGCTAGAGCATCGAAAGCACGCCACAGCGGTGGCGCCTCCCCCACTGGCCCAGCCTGAACGATCGTCCCGGCCGTCCGTCGGGCGATTCCGGTCGCCAGGTCCTCAATACACGCCGCTTTGTCTTCCCAGGCAGCCACTACTCGGGCACTGCCGGCATGTATGAGGGTGAACGTGCCCCACGTGCCCCCTTCCCGAGCCGCGATGGCCCCCGACAACAGATAGGCCGCGTCCAAGACACGACCAAGTTCCATTGCAGCAGGCCCCGCCCCGGAGGCCGCCTGACATAGCTCGGACTCGATCTTGCCCATGGCCTCCCTTTCCACACACGTCATGCCCGCCTCCCCCGCCGCAACCATGACCAGATCGGCCAAGGCCCTCGCCTCTGCCCGGCTTACACGCGCGCCATCCAGACCACGAACGGGCAGAATCGCTACTCTGGGCACATTTTCTCCCGTGGCTCCCCCCTTGACCAGTGGCCCCACCGACGAATCAGGAGAAACCACGGCAAAGTACTCCTTGACCGCCAGTAGAGCCTTCGTCAGCTGTTCGGTCGTCCAAGGCTCTGACAACGGCACGGAGAGTAGACGTTCCTTCACGCCATTCCCGAAATCCCGGAGCCACAGTTCACTCAGCGCTCTACTGCCCACAACGCGCTTCCTCAGAATGAGGAGAGCATCGGCAGCCATCACTCCCGGCAACGCCTCCAACTCGCCCGCCTCCTGGTTGCTGTTCATCCCTGACCAGATTGCCTCGGAGACAAGAGCACTGGCGTCGTCGCGCTTGAGGAGTGTCAACCAGGGAGAACTCGCGCCCACTTGGAAGAGGGCGTTCTCCGCTGCAGCCATGGAGGAACCACGGTCGCCAGACGAACGTATGACCGCAAGCTGGAGCGCCCGTGGTGCATGTGGCACAGCGCAGCATAGCGTTCGGTTTTGGGTCACGCTGCTCAGCCCACGAGCAGTTGCCCCGCGTGCGGCTGGAGTGTTGACAAGCTTCAAGTGGTTGATGTGCCCGACGCCGCTCAGCGATGTTGTCATGTGAAGCGTCCCAACGATGCTCAGGCCGTAGATGTATGCCTCACCATTGGTGACGTCAGTGTCCGTCCATTCTGTCGCCTTGATCGGGCACCGAGCCACCTCCGTCGGCTTGTCCAAGGCCTTTACGCTGAGGCCCGGATCGCACTCGATCCTGCAGTCGCCTTGGGCCAGTCGAGTAACCACGAACTCGGGCCCACTAGCCCACGTCCCTGGGCACGGGGTCAGAGCATCCCACTTCAAGCGCACGCACCCGTCAGCCCCCAAAGCGCGGAACCCGCTGGGCAGAGGAACACGTGCCGTCTCAATGACCGTGCTCAGCACAGTCGTGTCAGACTCTGAGGCCTGAGCAGAGGCCGTGATTGTGAGGCGTTCGTGGAACCCAGGGCAGATATGCGGCGGAGCCTGATGCTGCCTGACTCGCGACATCAGGTCGACCTCCCCCTTGGAGTTGCTCTGCAGACGCAACGTGTGATTCACACTGCCCTTGGGCCACCGCAGGGCACCACTCGACAGAGCCGGGTGTGTGGTGCCGGTCTGGAAAGCAAACACCTTGCGGTCGTCTCCCAACGCCGGAACGGTGATCGTCCTCTCTCCGTTGCTGCTCGTGAGAACCCCGGCGCGATCACCCCCCGCAATTCGGGCCACTCGATAGGTCCACCTGATCCGACAGAACCCGGGATACATGGGCAGGCATGCATCGTGAGGGACGTTGATAATGCGTTCACCATCCGTGGAACCCGTCTGTTCGTCAACCAGCCAACGCCCGTAGAGGACCTGGCATCGAAGCAACTCCACCCCCGGCACGGATGACATATCTTTCGCAGACCACCTTAGCGAAACGCTCTCAGCATCCCGCCAGCTGATCTGAGCTGAGGGGAACGGTAGGGACATTGTCTCCACTTCCTCCGCAAAGGTCATGCGCTCGTCTTCCCCAGCAAGCCGGACAGAGACCCTGTACCCGTAGACGGTCCCAGGCTCAACTCCCTCGTCCACAACCGTGGTCCTGCCATCCCATCGCCTACGGCGGCCTGGTTGGTCCTCGTTTCGGGCTTCGGCCGCGTCAATCGTCCGCCAGGGTGTGTAAGGCCCATCCGCGATCCGACGCTCTACACATATCGCGGCCAAGGTCCGGGGCCAGAACCGAACCGCCTGCTTTCCTCCGGGCGAGGTCATCGTGATACTGATGGTGAGTGCCGACCGCAGATCCGTCTCACCGCCGCGCCAGTAGGGCCTCTCCCCAAGCGCGACATCCGACCACTCTCTGGGCCAGGCGGCGGGATGAACGCCCAGGAAACGAAGACCAAACGGAGCGACTGTGTCAGGTTCCGCCGGAGCCGGCGGGCCTGCCGTGACGGCCGTTGCGGCCCCCACAAGGACGGCCCACAGCACCGGAACGAGCGCTCTGAAAGCACTGGAACGCGACGGGTCTCGAGACTCTCTATTGGGAGCATCTGCTGGCATCCCTTCTCCCTCTCTCTGAAACAAGTCGGCTACCACTCTCCCGCATTGGTGTGCGACAATAGGGGACGATGAAGAGGGAGTCAAGACGGCGAGGACGAACCCGACGCCCGTGCAGTTGGGACGACCATGCCATTTGGCTTGCCTGCTCGTGTTCCGGGGGAAACAGCGGACAGATTCCGCAACTTGGCCCAGTGGCTCTTGCATCCCCACACAGCGACACCATTTTCTCCCCATGTCCGGCAGGCAACTCCCTACCGGGGACTGCCAATCACCGAAGCTCACTCCTTGGGAAGGGCTCTTTCCTCATGCTTGAACCAGGCACAACGTTGATGATGCAGGCGCCGACACAGATCGTGGATTCGGCGGATGTCGTGGTGGCGGGAGGCGGAACAGCCGGCATCGTGGCCGCCCTCTCCGCGGCCAGGAACGGTGCCCGGACCATCCTGATCGAACGCACCGGACACCTCGGCGGCATGGTGACGGGCGGAAACGCCGGCATGACCATGTACATGAAGTACTCGGGAGAGTTGGAGAAGCACGCACGAGATCAGGCCGCGCTGGCTACCGACCCGGCTCAGGTCCAGGTCGCCGGTGGCATCACCAAGGAGATCGCAGACCGACTGATCTCCATGGGAGCCGGCATCGGCAACGACGGCCAGGCAGGAAGCTATGTCTTTACCTCCTCGGAAGACTTCAAATGGCTGCTCTTCGAAATGATGAAGGAGGCCGGGGTGGTTCTGCGGCTGCATTCGTGGGTCGTGGATGTCATCGCCGACGACGGAGCCGTTGTCGGGTTGGTCACTGAATCAAAAGAAGGCAGACAGGCGATCCTGGCAAAGCAGGCGATCGACGCAACGGGCGATGGCGATATCGCGGTACGGATGGGCGTCCCCTACACCGTCGGTATGACCGAAGACGACCTATCCGTCCAGCACGGCTCCAAGGTCGGGGTGATGACCCCGATGGGCGTCATGTTCAAGGTCGGCAACGTCGATGTGAAGCGCCTGCTGACCTGGGCAGGCGAGGAACCCAGTCACTTCCGGACACAACGCTTCGCCAGGCTGACCTACGATGAAGTGGTCGCTTGCTTCGACAAGGGTGAGATGGCCTGTTGCACGATCTCGACCGGCTTCGACGAGGCGCCGAAGGGCTTCCAAGTCTACAATCTGCCCACCGAGGGCGTCGTCACGCTCTGCTGCCCGTTCGCCCACGGTGACGGAACGAAGGTCGAGGATCTCACCAACGCGGAGATGGCCATGGCTGAGATTGTACGTCAGTGGATGGGGAACATTGTCAAGCTGCCGGGTTTCGAAACGGCTTTCCTCCTCGACTGCCCCGAGATTGGCGTTCGCGAGACGCGACACATCGCCGGCGACTACCTGCTGACCATCGAGGATGTGTACAACAACAAAGAGTTCCCGGACTGCATCGGCCGCGGCAGCCACCCCATTGACGCTCCGAACAGAGTTCCCTGGCTGAAGGATGTGGCAACCGCCTTCCCGGATCGCTGGTCATTCGGCATCCCCTACGGTTGCCTGCTCGCGAAGGGTGTCCCGAATCTGCATGTCGTCGGCCGGTGCCTGTCAGCCACCCACGAGGCGTCGGGCTCCATCCGACCGACCGTGCAGTGCATGATCACCGGCGAGGCGGCCGGCGCCGCTGCGGCGCTCTGCACGAAACAGGGAATCGCGAATCTGCGCAAACTCGACATCAAACAACTTCAGGAGACCCTCGCCGCCCAAGGCGTTGTGCTGTGAGTCCCGGCGCCAGCTGATCGGTCGGGTCCGACTGATCTGACTGATCTGACTGACCTGACCGATCGAGAGAAAAGAAGGGAGACGACAGGATGGCCCGACTCAGAGCCAGCGGCGGGTACCGGAAGAGCTGCAGTTTCCAGACGACCACGCTCATCTATGACGCAACGTACTGGTTCTGCGAGAAGTTCCTGGATTCACGCTCACGCACCGTTGACCAGATGGTACAGGCAGCCCGTTCCGGTCGGCAGAACATCGCGGAAGGCAGTCGGGCAGCGGCTACGACTTCGCAAACAGAGTTGCGTCTCGTCAACGTCGCCCGCGCAAGCCTGGAGGAGCTCCTCCTTGACTACGAAGACTTCCTGCGCCACCGTCATCTTCCCCAGTGGGATGCGGATAGTGCGGAGGCAATGGCCGTCCGCCGTGTGCCACAGCAGTTCCGTGGCGATCGGTCAGATCTGACTGATCTGGCCAATCTGACCGATCAGGAGCGCTGGGCTCTCTACGCCGGTTGGCTTGAGCACGATGATGCCGGCGTAAGGGCCAATGCTCTGATCTGCCTCATCCATCAGGCGAACTACCTGCTGGACCAGCAGATCGCCGCTCTTGAGAAGGGCTTCGTGGAAGGTGGCGGCTACAGCGAGCAACTTGCGGCGGCCCGTCTGCAACAGCGCGGTCGGGGCAGCGCTCGCCGAGCCGATCCGACCGACCCGACTGATCACATCCCCGACTGTCCCCTGTGCAGCCAGCCGATGGTGCTCCGCACGGCAAAGACAGGCCCCAATGCCGGCTCCCAGTTCTGGGGGTGCTCCGCCTACCCGGAATGCCGCGGAGCGCTTGATCTTGATGCCGCCAGGGAATCGCTCGAATCTGACTGATCCGACTGATCCGACCGATCCGACCGATCCGACCGATCAACAGAAGATACAAAGGACAGAGAAATGACTCGACTCAGGCCGAGCGAGGGAACCCGCAAGAGCTGCCGTTCGAAACCACAACGTCTGCTCATCGCCAATGGCTTGGTCTACGACGGCACCGGTGCCCCCGGTCGCCAAGTCGACCTGCTGATCGAAGGCGACCGCATCGCCGACATCGGCCGGCTCGGACCATTGGGAGATGTCGCAACCCTCAACGCCATGGGACTCTGCATCACCCCCGGGTTCATTGACCCCCACAACCACGCAGATTCAGAGATCAAAGGCGGCATTGTAGCCCATCCCCGCGCTGAAAACCTAATCCGCCAAGGGATCACAACTCTCGTGTGCAATCAATGTGGAGGAAGCATAGAGGATGTCGGTGCGTTCTTCGACAGGTTGAGTACAGTTTCTCCAGTCACGAATGTAGCCATGCTCGCCTCCCATGGCCATGCCCGTCGCAAAGCGCTGAAACAGACCGGCGCGAACGCCAGCACGCCCGCCATGTGGGCCTGCATGCGAGACCTTCTCCGAGCCCAAATGGAGGCCGGCGCCCTCGGTGTGACCACCGGCATCATTGGGGTCCCCAAGGAACGTATCCCAACCGAAGAGCTCATCGAGGCCGGCCGCGCGGTGGCCCCGTTCGAGGGCGTCTACGCCTCACACATCCGCGACGAAGGCGAGTACAACTGCCATCTCGATGCCATCAACGAAGTCGCGGCTGTTGCCCGGGAGACCGGGGCCCGGGGACACGTGTCCCACCTCAAGCTGTGGGGACACCCTAACTGGGGCAAGACCGAGGATGTCCTGGCGATCTTCGACCAGGCCAAAGCCGACGGCATCCCACTTGCAGCAGACCAGTACCCCTACATCGGCGGTTACCGCGGTTTCTACAGCCTGCTTTGGGACAAACAGCGTTCGGGACCGTATGACGCGGCCTGGAGACGTGACGCGGAGGATGAAGTGACCCGGCAGCTTGATGTCCTCGGTGGTGCACACCGGCTCTACATCTCTTCCCACGAACCCAACGACCCGTTGGACGGCTTGACCATCGGTGAAGCGGCCGAGAAGCTGTCCATCTCCCCCCCGCAAGTTGTCACTGAGCTGTACCTGCGAACCCCACGCCCACGGTTGAGTGCCTTCTTCCTGGCGATGTGCGAGGAAGACGTCCGTGTCTTCATGGCCTCAGAGCACACCATGGCCGGCACCGACAGCCATCTGCGCATCCCGGGTTCCGGCGCCAGCCACCCGCGCAATTTCGGCGTCTACCCGCGACTCCTCGGCAAGTACGTACGCGAAGAGACGATCATGCCCATGGAAACAATGGTCCGCCGCATGACCTCGCGTGTGGCCGAGCAGTTCGGCATCCGCGAACGTGGCGTGTTGCGCTCCGGTGCCTTTGCCGACATCGTCATCTTCAACCCGGACACTGTCCGAGACCGGGGCACATGGCGCAACGGCTATCTCGCCCCAGTGGGCATCGAGCACGTCTTCGTCAATGGTGGGCACACCGTCGTCGATGGCGAACTCGTAGGCGAAGGGAACGGTCGTGGCCTGCCGCGCCGACCTTGATCGCCCCTGGCCTGTGCCCGCGATGGATCTCTGTTCCCTGCCGCACAGCGCCCTATCGCGAGATGGTCCTCAACACCCGAAACCCCAGGCAACGCAAGGGCTTGGCCGGAGCCGCAGCACAACGGTGGTCAACGTGGCAATACGCAGCAAGTGAATTGCAGTCCCCGCCTCGAATCGCGATCTGTCTGGCGTAGTGACCGGAGCCGGCATAGGCCGGAAGATCAGAGTAGCAGTCATCTGTCCACTCCCACACATTGCCGCTCATATCGCAGAACCCGAGTTCATTGGCCTTCTTTAGCCCGACGTCATGGGGCTCATAGCCGCTGTTACCTTGCTTCCAGGCGACCTCTTTGATGTTCCTTCCCCCGCTGTACAGAAAGCCCTGACTCTTGTTCCCGCCACGGGCGGCAAACTCCCATTCTGCCTCCGTCGGCAGACGGTACATCTCCCTATCCGACAGCCGCCCAGCATGGCGCTCGATCCGGGTTAGCGCGTCGCAGAAAGCGAGGGCGTCGAACCAGGAAACGCTCTCGACCGGATGGGCGTCCTTCCTGAAATGCGCCGGATTCTCCCCCATCACGGCCTCGTACTGAGCCTGGGTGACTTCACACGTCCCCAAATAGTACCCCTCACGCAACGTGATGTCCTTGACGGGTGCCGCATTCGTCATACGGCCGGGAGCGACATAGATCAGCTCCAACGTGGTGCCGCCGGGCAAGTTCACGATCTTGGGCGAGCTCGGAGGACGGGACGGTAGGTCAGGCTTGGTTGCCTTCGAGGCATGGCCGACGGGTGCCGATCTTCGGGCCTCGACCAAGCACCCGTCGATGTAGGTACAACGCTTCCCTCTCAACTCCAGATCACCGCCATAGAAAACCACATAGGCCCGATTCTCACCTACGGGGAATATGGACTGTGTTCCACCCGTACCGCCCCCCCATGATCGGCCACCGACATACTCCGGGCGGCTGTAGTACAGCGTCCCCGCCCGTTCGAAGGTCTCACCATCGGCGCTGATGAACAGGACAGTGGGACGCCCCCTCTCCCTGCGCAGTCCGCAGACCATGAGATACAGCCCATTGTTGAGCCGCTTTATTTCCGGGAAATTCCCGGGGATAGCCGTCTGCTCCGGCATGGTCCACGTCTTCCCGTTGTCCTGCGATCTGACCTTCCACATGTTCCTGACCGGTCGCGAGTCGATCCGGGCAAATCCCACGACGGTGCCATCGTCTTTGACCGCAAAAGCGGACTCGTTAAAGCTGAATGCCTTCGTGCCGGGCACTTCCTTGAACGCCAACTCGAAATCGCCCCAGGTCTTCCCACCGTCCGTGCTGCGATAGAAGCCGGAGCCGTAGACCTCTCCCGGTTGCCGAGGAGTGTGGATCGCCGGATAGCAGTAGGCGGGGAAGATCAGGTCGCCGTTTCCCAGCTTCACCAGGGAGTTCATGCCGGCGACAAGGGACTCGCTGGGCGACCTCAAGCGTTGCACGGGGGCAAACGTCCGCCCGCCATCCTGGCTGCTCACGATGGTGATCGTGGAGGTACGCTCGTTCTTGAGATTCAGGATACTGGTGTCCTGGTGGTCAATCCGCAACCGGGCACCCAAAATTCTGCCGTCATCCAGGGAGAAAAGGCTCAGCCCACCGCCCTGCTTTTCGTGTTCCGGCTCGATGATTTTGTAGGGTTTCGACCACGTCTGACCGGCATCGCGGGACTCGACGAAGTAGACCCTGTTCCCAGGGCCACCATCTCCCGTGTCGCCAAAGCTCAGAAGCCATTTCCCACTTCGAGTCGTCGCGACACAGGAAGGATGGACCGCATTCATCACCGTATCGTTGATCACCCCGTTGCGTAGAGTCCTGAATTCGTACGTGGGCGTCGCCGCAAAACACGTCCCGCAGATGACCGCCTGGATGCCCCAGGCCACGACACAGACACGGGCGATATTCGGATTCCTCACGGCTTCCGGACCTCTTTCCTTGGGGTGATACGGGTCCCCTAACTCAGGCAGCACTGGGGCTACTCGCCTACGCCCCCCGTTGAAACGCGAACATCGTCGATCAAGAACACGCCCCCATCGGGACCGGTACTGACGATGTAAAACTGACCGGCCTGGCGAAAGCCTGCGTCTCTGTACGGAATGTTCCGAAAGACCTGGGCTGGACTTCCCGGAGAAGTCACGGTCAACATAAACGTCTTGGCCGCGCCCTCCCCCGTCACGAAGGCAAGCTCGAGCTTGATCCAGACATCGCGGGTAAGTGCCACCTTCAGATCCGCATCTGGACTCGATGTCAGGATCCCCTTCGAGTCAATCTGCATGTGCGGGCCGGCCTGGAATTCCTTGTGTCCGGAGTTGGCGTAGTCTCGGAAAGAAACGTAGAGAGCCGAGGGCGTCGCCGCAGGAAGCTTGAGCTGGAACGACGCTCGAACCGGCCCGCTGCCGACACCAACCGCGTAGTACATGAACGGGAAATAGCCGCGAGTGGTGTTTCTCCCCTCCACAAGCATCAGACTGCGTTTACCGGTTGCAGCGTCGGTGTCCGTCACCTGGATTCGGTGCTGCATATCAACCGGACCAGGGGCAACTCTACCGGAGTGAACGGGAGCGACGCCGACCGTCTCGTGTTCGTAGTCCCAGACGAACCCGCCGGGCCCCGGAAGAGGAGCAATCGGTCCATGTTTGGCCCGAGCGGGAAGCCCCGTCCAGCGCGAGTCTCCATACAGACCAACCTTTGACAGATCGGTTTCTCGGAATCCCATCTTCAGGGCCGGTGAGTCGGGCCGCAGGCGCAGGTCACGCGCGGTTCCGTCCGCGAACAACGGGTCGGCCACAATGGTTCCCTTATCGTGACCCTTCGCCTGCCAGTCCGCAAACGTCACCCCCGCTTGGCCTGCCCCCGAGAAAAGGGTCTCGCCGGCACCGTCGGAACCGGACCAGTAAATGTTGTTCCTCGAAGCCTGCGCTTCAGGCCGGTAACCCGTCTGCATAACCATGGCGTCGCTACCATCCTGGTACACGATGTTGTTCTCGAACACCACGGGGTTGGGGTTGTGCCTCACTTGCTCGTCCCAGAGCCTCTTGCCCCCGATGACTCCGCTCTGGTGAGAGAAGGCGAAGATGTTATTGCGGACCACGCACTCATGCCCGCCATTGCCTCCGAACCCCTGCGCCACGTCGTGGACGACATTCCCCTCGAACAAGACCCCTGATGTGCCTTGATCGGGGTAGATCCCTTTGGCCCCATGCCCAAGTGGGTCGTGTCTGACGTCATGGACCCAATTGTGACAAATCCTCGTCCCCTCCTGCCAGCCGAGAAGATAGATGCCGCCGCCGTCATCGAGCAGGTAATTCATAACGTGGTGGACATGGTTGTACTCCACCACATTGCCCTCCTGAAGGTATCCGTGCGTCTTCTTCGCGCTCCAGCCCCAACCAACCGAAATGCCCGTGTAGTCACCGTGGCTGATCTCGTTGTGGGTGATTCGGTTGTGGGCAGCGCAGGCTCCGGCCAGCACCCCGACAGAACCGTTGAACACGTGGGTCATGTCGTGGATAAAGCAATTGTCGATCACGTTGCGGAGGATCCGGTCGAATGGACCGCGCGGACGCCAGCCTGGACGCTTGCCATTGGGCTGCGGAATACACCAGAAGAGATACACGCCCCCCCCGCCCAGGTCGTGCATATGACAGGTGCGAATCACGTTGTCACTGCACCCTTGCAGCAAGGTGATCGCATGCGCTCCGACGCGGGTGATCTCGCATTCCTCAATGGTTGTGTGTCGCAAGCCGATCGCGGAGATCGCACCTGACTCAAGGATGGTCTCAGGGGTCTCGAAACCCATTGGGCAACGGGCCTGGCCGCCGCTGATCGATCGTCCCTGCGACGTCCAGTCCGCATGCTCGAAACGGATCCCCCGGAAACGAAGGTGCTCCACATAGGTCCCCTGTTCCGGATCGCCCTTGAACTGCAGCAACGATGGGGTCACCGGCACCACGACCGTAACTGTGCGCATATTCTCTCCCGGCAGAGGGATGTAACGAACAGCCCCGATCTTGCGGTCAAGATACCATTCGCCGGGAGCATCCAAGCATCCCGGCGCGTTCTCAATGAAGTAGCGCGAACGTGGACGCATGATGTCCATCATCGGATCCGTGCGAACAGCTCTTGTCTGAACGCTGAAATCAGCGATGCGGTACTGGCGGGAAAGCCAGCTCTGATAAGCCACGAGCAGGACATCCGGTGACGCTGCAACTGCCTGGTTCAGATCATCTCCGGCGTAGTAGAAGCCGTCTGCTTGCCGACGCGTATGCTCCGGCGTTTTGATCAGCGACGTCGTGTGGTAGAAGCCCGCGTTCGGGCTGCGCGCGCGTGTCGCTCGCCGTCCGTCGACAAAGAGCTGACGGAAGTAGAGAGCGCCGTCACGCACCTGTGGAACATCCGCGATCCAGGCGCCATCCCCGCCAGCACGCCAACCGGTGATCCTCATCCCCCCGCTGATGGCAACTTCCCCAGGCGTTTCCGCCCGGTACGTGATCGGGGTCTGTTCAGTGCCGGAATCCTCCGGAGTGAAGCGAAGGGGAGCCGAGATCGAGTGGACGCCGTTGCTGAGAACGACCTCGATGGGACCGGGGAGCGGTCCGTTCCGTTTGAGCTCACGGAGCTTCATCTGGGCGGCGCGCACATCCGCGCACTCCGCCAGCACACGGACGCCATCCGCGAGCCGACAGGTCACCCTTACCGAAGCAGCTCCCGCAATGCAGCTGACACCAGTCGCCCAAAGCAGAACACCCCTTGCAGTGCGCTCTACAACACCGGACTTTTCCATGAGCATCATCAAACTCCTACTGACTTGGCAACCGACCAGGAAAAAGCCAGCCCGGGCCATGCGACCCACTGTCGATCTTCTTGTACGGCGGGCGGCCCTTCTGTCCAGCAGGGCAAGCCCTCCGACCGCCATCTTGAGAAGCCCCGTGCGGCTTACTGTCGGGCTTCTTGTCCCATGGCTGCGCTCATGGCTTCCGCTTCAGGACAAAACGGTGGGTGGTCGGGCGATTCGCTGCCAGCATTGCCTGGGTCGCCTCCTCCACGCCACGCACGTACTCCGGCTCTTTAGCCTTCTCCGCGATGTAGAGCTTGGTCTGTCCTTCGTAGTAGCGCGTGTATTTGCTGCCCGCCGCCCTCATCTTCTCGACCCGCGCGTTGAGCGCCTCTTTGACGGCCTCGAAATCCGCCAGGTCCAGGTTCTTCTGCCCTCGCAGGTAGATCTCGGTCTTCACGAAACTGCGGAGCTTCCGGGCTGTCAGGTAGTGGCGCTTGTCGTTGGCCGCGGCAACGGTCAACGCCTGCTTGTACTGCGGTGTCCCCCGGTTGGTCGCGAGGTTGACTCCAACCGCAAGCTCAGCCGCCGCATATGTCCCAGCAGCTATCTCATCGATCACCAGTTCATACATGCCTTCGCTCAGCCCGTTGACAACCAGGAGCTGCTGGTTGAGGTCCTGCATGAACGGCACCAGGTCCAAAGCTCCATCAGCGCCCTTCGGAATGGGGAACGGCAACGCCTTCTCAAGGCTGCTGAAAGCCCCACCTTGAGTCGTCGTCTGGAGGTCAGTGATGGCGACATTCTGTGACTCGATGACGCGACCCGCTGCCGCATCAATGACGGTCTTGGAAACGAACGGAGACACGCCCTGGGCGTTGAGGAACAGATAGGCCATCACCAGATGCCCCATAGCGCCGGGGTGGACCCGGTCACGCCCCACGATCGTGCGCTCTGCGTTCTCCTTCTGGTACGCCGCGTTGATTCGGCTCATCCCGCCGTGGTAGTCCACCACGCTCCCCCCAAACTCAGTCGCCAACGCCCGAGCTTTCTCCGCGCAAATTCCCAACGCATCGTTCACCCCGAAGAGATTCTCCTTTTTCATGGTCGACGTCTGGTCGTAGATTGAGGGCGTGATGAAGATGATCCGCGCTTTTGCAGCCTGGAGCTTCTCCGCGAGGGTTCTCATGCTGGCATCGTGGCGGTCAAGCGCATCCTGCCGACGCTTCAGATTCGCCTCATCCGGATTCTCTTTGCCATAGAGTCCCCGACCGACGTCGTTCATGCCCAACATGATGGTGGCGACGGTAGGCGAATGGGGCGCAATGTCCCAACCGAACCGACCCACGGCTCCCCTGGCGGAATCCCCCGAGATGCCGCAGTTGAACGTGACCATCTGCCGTTCGGGGAAGCGCGTGGCGTAGAACAGCACAATGTACGAATGATAATTGCCTCCGTGAGTGATGCTGTCTCCGACGAAGCAGACGCGATCGCCATCCCTGAACGGCTTCGGCGCCGGATCAGCGCTCTGAACAACGAGTGTCGTGAAAACCAGAATCGCGGTCAAAGAAATCCAGATACGTCGTTTGAGGCTCATGCTATTCTCCTTACCTATTGATGACGTCCAAGGGAACACAATACACACCCAGTGACCACCAGCAAGGCACCGAACCATCGTTCCCGTGACGGCCGTTCACCCAGCAGGACGATGCTGAAGATGAGGGCGAACACTGCTGCCGTGCTGGCGAGGGCTGATACCAACGAAGCTGTGATCTGCTTCAGGACCGTTAGCCCCAGGAAGCAACAGAGGCCATACACGAGTACGCCCGAAGCCACGGTGAGCCAGGCGGCGTGAGCGGAGGGGATCCAGTGACGCCGATCCTCAACGCTGGCTCTGGTGTAACCCGCCGCTCCTGCAGTGGAGAAGGCAACCAAGGCCATGACATTCAGAACCAGCGCCACAAACCGCGGCTCGACGCTCTTCATTGCCTGGCGACCGCACACGAGGTAGAGCGCCACGGCAACTGCGCTGCCGATCCCCAGTAGCGCTGAGTCGACGGCACGTCCGCGTCCGGACGCGGCTCTGTGCCGTCCGGCTGAGCTGAGAGGCACAACGACCGCCCCAACCAGGATCAAGCCAATTCCTGCCAATGAGAGTGGGCTCTGTGTCTCCCCCAGGAACACACCTGCGAACACCGCAGTGAACAGCGGAGTCGTGTTGATCAGCGGGGACATCACGCTCAAATCGCCGCGGCGCAGCCCGGTGAAATACAGCGCATTGCTGAGAACAGGGTGGCAGAGACCGGTCAACGCTGCCAACCCCCAGGCCCCGGGAGGAATATCCGGCAGACCATTCCTGGCCCAGAGCACCGCAAAAATGAGAGCAGCGGTCAGCACGCCGGTCAGCGACCGAAGGACCAGGAACGCCGGTGTGGGCAGGCCGGTATCCAGCGCCTTCTTGCCCAGAGCATGCGAGAGCGCCCCGGCAGCGGCGTAAACCAACACGAGCACAACACTCGTCAGCATCAATGGTCCTTTGTCTGGAAGAGATGGCGGCCCGGCGGCTGCAAAGCCCGCACTATGCCCCCCTCCAGGCGAAAGTCCAGCGTTCTGGTCGGGGACTATGCTGAGCCCCTTCAGGGCACGGAACACGGGGTGCCAGTACCTGGGGCGAGTGCCCCAGGCTGGTATGCGGCGCACCGTTGGCGCAGAAGGCATAGAGACAGGGAGAACGAGCCAGATAACACGGGACCGTCGAAGGGTCGGGCCCGTGGTTTGCTCCATCGCTCGAATCGGCTAGATGGCAGAGCCCCGTCAGATCCGTCAGGTCGAGCTATGGTATGTCATCCAACGTGACCCGTGACCATTACCGGAGTGAACGCCCATGAAGACGACCCTCTGCACCGCCCTTCTCTACCTGCTCGTGGCCAGCTCCCCCAGCCACGCCCAGATCATCGATGATTTCTCTGCGGGCGGGTGGAAGCGGTTTACGAACACCCCGGGCACGCTGACGATTGCTCCCGGCAAGCTGCATCTGGCGGATGGGGTGGAGCCCCCAGATTGGACCACGGTCAGCAAGACCTTCACCGTAGACGTCGACGAGACACCGGTCTTCATTGTCAAGGTCGCTAACGCGTCTGATCGAGGGACCGTCAAGCTCATTCGACAGGAACCGTTCGACAAGAGGGTGGCAATCAACATCGACCGGCCCGGCCTCTACGCAGTGAACATGCGGACCAAGTACGGTTGGGAGGGCACGATCGCTATCGAGACATGTCTCTACGCCATCGGCGATGAAGAGGAGATCACGTACGCTTTTGTTAAGTTCGCAACTCAGCTGACCGAAGAAGAGGAGAGGCTAATCAAAGACCGAGCATCCGGCGGGAACGTTCGGCTCAGCGTCGCCCCCTTCGAGATCGTGCCCCTTTTCAATGCCTGCGGGTTCTACTTCAGGAGCCCGGAACACCCCGGGCTGTCCGTCTCCTACCGCACCCAAGACGGGACATGGCTGAAGGCGTTCGCTCCCGTCCACGTACCGGAGGACGGCATGTACCGGGGCAGCATCGTGGATCTGAAGGAGGGCACGCCCTATGAGCTCAGGATCTCAGCTGCCAACGGTGACGTGCTCGCGCAGGACACCTTCCGGACCTGGCAGACCGACGTCCCGATCGCCAAGACGATCGTCCTGGACGAAACGAACTTCACCGGACACCTGAAGCTCAAGGAGTCGGGCACGGCGGACGGCTGGGTAAAAGTCACTGCCAAGGCCGGATTCGTGCTGCAGAACGAACGCACAGGCCCCCTCCTCGAACTCTATAAACGGGAGTTCATCCTGCTCGAAGGCCTCGCCCTCCGCGGAGGCTCAAGAGAAGCGATCTCGATCCGGAAGTGCGAGCACGTCCGAGTCGTGAACTGCGACATTGCCGGCTGGGGCAGGATTGGGACACAACGCTTCGATCTCGACGGCAAGTACTACACCGAGACCGGTAGCGCAATCAACTGGGACAGCGCAATCCTCGTCAGCAAGAGCCTGGGAACCGTTGTCGAACGCTGCTACATCCATGATCCGGTGACCACGGCGAACTCGTGGTATTATTCCCACCCATCCGGCCCGCAGGCGGTGGGCATGGACAAGCCCCGGTCTACCGTCGTGCGCTACAACGATTTCATCGGCAGTGACGAACACCGCTGGAACGATGCCATCGAGGGCGCCGGGAATTTTCACCTCGACGGGGGCTTCAATCGGGATGCCGACATCTACGGAAACATGATCTGTTTCGCCAACGACGATTCCCTGGAGATCGACGGCGGCCAGACGAATGTCCGAGTCTTCGACAACAAATTCGAGGGTTGCCTCTGTGGCGCCAGCATCCAGGGGTGCATGTCCGGCCCGTCCTACGTCTTCCGCAACCTGATGATCAACATGGGTGATGAACGCGGTTTGGCGGGACAGACGATCAAGACATCGTCATATGCCAACGGCCCCAGTGCCGTCTCCTTCATCTTCAACAACACCTGCTACGGCAGGTCCGGTGACCTGTCGTTGCGCCGAAACCTGCGCATCGTAGCCAAGAACAACATCTTTGCCGGTCGATACGCGATAAGCGGGCGTAAGGGCAGCCCCCAGTCGGAGTGTGACTACAACCTGCTGCCCACCGGGGAAGCAGGCGATGAAAACCATGGCATCGTTGCCCCTCCCCGTTTCGCGGCATCGGAAGCAGCGGACTTCGCACTGCAGAGTTCCTCTCCGGCCATCGGCAGCGGCACGGTAATCGACAACCTCTCACCGGGCAGAGGCGGAGAGGTCGACCTGGGAGCAATTCCCCTGGGTTCTGATCGCACGCTGCCTGAACGCCCGATCCCGGTCTACCTGGACCGACACCAGCTGAACTTCTCGGCCAAGGACACCAAAGGGCCCGCCACGCGAACGGTCACCGTGACCGTCAAAGGAGACGGCTTCTCAAGTCCGTACCGCATAGCGCGGAACAGCGCCTTTGACTGGTTCGCGGTCAGACCGGAGCATGGCGTCCTGAAAACGGGTGGAACGACCACCTTCACCGTGACACTTCACCCGGAGAAGATGGCGGAGAGAGAGCTCTACCAGGGCACATTCCTCATCCGCCTGGCGAATGGCTACTCCCGACCGGTCATGGTGTACGCCAAGACCGATTTCGTGCCGCCCATGAAACCCTCGCGGGACGACGTCTGGGTGAGCTACCTGGAGGCGGAAGCCCCTACCGGAGGCAAGACCTACGCGACCGTTGCGGACCCCGCAGCATCAGGCGGAGGCTGCATTCTCCTCGCAGGCCCAAAGGAGAAGGATCCCGCCGAGTACCAGTTCAGCGTACCCAAGGACGGCGCGTACATTGTGCTTCTCCGGACCAAATCGGATGAGCCGATCGGCACGCATGACTCCCTCTTCTTCGGCATCGATGACGGCCCGTTCGAACGCAGTCAACTGCGCAGCGACACCTCATGGACCTGGACAATGGCCGCCCACAACCGGAAGATGTCCCTGATCTGCCTGCAACCCGTCAAGCTCACGGCTGGCGAGCATACCCTCAAACTCGCTCCGCGTGAACCCATACACCTGGACCTCATCGCCATCACCGACAACCCGGGGATCTTCGAGTAGGACTGTTCGGGAGAACACCACATGCGTGAAAACACCAAAGAGATCAGCACGATCATCTGCCCGGCTTCACGGACACACTGCCGTCAGACCGAAGCCTCGATTCTGCCGTTCGAGGATGGACGCCTGTTCCTGGCGTACACAGACTTCTATGGAAGTGAGCCCAAGGACGCCGGGGCCGCTCGAATCATGGGGAAGTGGTCCCGTGACGAAGGAACAACGTGGTCACCCCCGTTCCTGGTGCAGGAGAATATCGGTGAACTGAACGTGATGGAGGCATCGCTGCTGCGCTTGCCCGCAGGCCGCGTTTTGCTGTCATTCATGCGGAAGGACTCGGAGGGCGGCGGAAATCTCGTGGGCGGACGACTCCATCCGATGCTCAAGCACTCGGATGACGAGTGCCAAACCTGGTCTGAACCCGTCCAGATGACACAAGGCGACGCGTATTGGTGCTCAACCAACGATCGCCTGGTGCGCCTGCAGGGAGGTAGGCTTCTGCTTCCCGCAAGAGAATTGGGGAGCGGCTCGCACGTGTGGCTCTCAGACGATGACGGCGCCACGTGGCGGAAGAGCTCAGAGAACATAAGGGAACCCGAGGGCGAACGCTACGCAGAGCCAACGGTCATTGAATTGGCGGACGGCACAGTTGCCATGTTCCTGCGCTCCACCATGGGCAACATCCACATTGCCCGCAGCGGCGACGAAGGGGAGAGCTGGGCACTGCACAGCACGGCCGGCCCCGCCGCCCCGTTTGCTCCCTGCATGGTGAAGCGCGTCCCGTGTTCCGACGATCTGCTCCTGATCTGGAACAACCACAGCATTCGATCGAACCTGACCAGCGCGATCAGTCGGGACAGCGGCGAAACCTGGGAGAGCTTCCGTCTGCTGGAAGAGGAAGAAGGCTGGCCCATCCCCCGCTCACACACGTATCCGAGCCTGGCCTTCCTGCACGGAAACGCACACCTCACCTACTGGGAAACGCACAGCCATCCCGAGGCCGGGCGCCTGTTCCACCTCATCTACCGACGGTTGCCGATCACCTGGTTCTACGAGAAGCGCCCCCGGCGACCCGCCCTCTATTGAGAAGCTTCGGGCAGATGTCGCTGGCTTGTACGGCGTATGGCCCTCCAGCCGCCATCCTGAGGAGCCGCCCGGGGGCCGTGGGGCCTACTGTCGGGCCTTGACCGTTCGCCCACTGCGCCTTCCCTCTCCACACCGGTGTCGGCCTCCCTGGTGCGATACTGGCCGCAAAGCGCACGGGTCAGTGCCTGGGAGGACCTCTCCGGACTGGGCGCTCTGGTTGCTGGGATTTCCCCAGTATCGTCTCGGATCGCTGAGAAAGCTCTGCCGCAACAGCGTGCGCGCGGTCTTCCTCTGGGATCGCGCGAAGGCGGATGAGGTTCTCCTGCAGGAGAGCCTGCGCTTCGGTACCACGACCACGGCGGACGAGTAGATCCGCCAGGGCATTGGCGTAAGCCCCAAGCCAGACGGCGTAGGTGCTAACATCAGGGCTCTGCTCACTCAGCATGGCCAGCTCATCCACCGCACGACGACAGTGAGTCTCGGCCTCAGACCAACGTCCGCTGCGACGGTATACCCCGGAGAGCTTGTGACAGAGCCGAGCTCGTCCAGTGGCATAGCGTGAAACGTAAGGGTGGCGTCGCACCAGCCAGTCCATCTGCTCCAATCCCCTACGAAGTCGGTCCTCAGCTTGTCCGTCCTCTCCGCGGTCTCTGTCTCGACGCCGTGGGTCATCCATCGCGTAGGTCTGAGCCAATTCATACCGGAATCTGGGATCGTCAGGGCGGCTGGCGACGAGTCCGGCGAGGATCTCCGTTGCTTCCTCTCGGCCCCCGCGCAGCTTCTCCCCTTTGCCTCTGTGAGCCCCGCGAAGCCCCTCTCGGCAACAGAGGGCAAGGAGGAGCAGGCACTCGCGATCGTCGGGGGCCTCCTTGAGAAGCGCCCGAAGTTCGGCAACAGCGGCTTGACGGTGTTCCATGGCGTCGCGGTTCCGCCGAGGGCGCACGTCTTCCCGTTTCCGCTCCGCACGGTCTTGCCGGGGCGGGTCCTTCACCTTGGGAACGATGCCCAGGAATGCATGCGTCCGGGCCAGCTCGAGGCGCACCTCGCGGCTTTGCCGCATCTCTGCCGACAACGATGAGAATGTGGCCAGCGCATCCCGATGGGCCTGTTGGCCCTCGTCCGTCCGGGAAGCTGCCTTGAGCAGCTGTCCCAGGCGGTTCTGAACCCGAGCTCGTTCGAACAGGTGTCGGGCCTCCCGGTGGTCGCGCGCCAGAGCTGCATAGGTGATTGCTGCGTGGTGGAAGGACCTCTCGGCTTCGGCGACCCGCCCAAGCTGCCATTGCACATCGCCGATGCGTTTCTGGGCCGCAGCTGCCTTCTCTCGCACTTGACGCTCGTCCCCCGTCTCTGACGCGAGACGGTCATACAGAGGCAATAACCCTTGAAGCAGCGTGGCGGCTCCCAGGGAGAGGACGGGAGCGTCAGGGAGGCCCAGTTCGTCGTCACCAGCTGAATTGATGGACGTCTGTGACGCCGCCCCGATCGTGGCGGGTGAGAAGCGACTGAACATGCGGTCCAACGCCTCGAGCGCCAACCCGGCATTCGCTTCCGCCCGTATGCGTTCATGCATCTCCCGTTCCAGCGCTCGTTGCGTCTTGAAGAGGCCAATCCCGGTAGCTGCGAGCGCAACCAGAACAAGTAACACGACGCTGGTCGCCAGTCCTCCGACTGCGGGGTTGCGGCATGACCAACGCCACATCCTGGCCGGCCAGGACAGTGGCCTCGCCGCAATGGGACGGCCTTCGAGATAGCGCCGCAGATCGTCCGCCAGGGCTTCGCCAGAGGCGTAGCGGTACTGGGGTTGGTGTGCCGTCAGCTTGTAGACGATCGTGTCCAAATCTCTCGGCAGAACGGGTAGCGAGTCACGGAGGGGGGGGACGGCATCATGCGTGATTCGGTGAATGAGCTGAGCACGATCAGTCTCCGGATAGGCGGGTTCCAGGGACAGCAGCTCGTACAGCAACAATCCCAGCGAGTAAAGGTCGCTGGCGGTGCTTGCCTCCCCCTGAAACCGCTCCGGAGCCATGTACCGCAGTGTGCCGGCCGTCGTCCCCGTTTGCGACATGGCGTCCGCATGGAGCGCTCGAGCCAGTCCGAAGTCAGCGATCCAGGCGCCGCCGTGTTGGTCCACCAATACGTTCGCCGGCTTGATATCACAGTGGAGAACGCCCTGGTCATGGGCATGTTGCAGGGCCTCTGCCAGGCTCAACCCAATGCGAGCCACGTTACCCCAACGCTCGTTTTCGGACTGCCCTCGGAGGGTCGTACAGACCGCTTCGGTGGAACCTTCGACGGACGCGACTGGGGCCGCCAGATGAGCGATGACGTGGTCCAGCGACACGCCGTCGATCAACTCCATGACGTAGTAGCGGATATCGTCCTGTGCCCCGACACCATAGACCGTAACAATGTTGGTATGGTGCAGGCTGGCTGCCAGCCGGGCTTCGCGCTCGAAGCGGTCCGTGTGGGTCGTGCCATACACAGCCTGGTTGAGCAACACCTTGAGCGCCACGCGGCGCCCGAGAGACTCCTGTTCCGCCTCGTAGACCACCCCCATACCGCCGCGCCCGATCTCCCGGATGATCCGGAAATCCCCGAGCTGTTCCAGCGGAGGCAGGGGCGTCTTTGTCACGCTGTCAGCGGGCGTGGAACCGGCGACCTTGAGCCCCTCCAGGGCCAACGCAGCCGGGAACAGGTCCCGAATCTCGTCAGTAAGGCCTGGGTGCTGGGCTGCGAATTCCTCCACGGACGGCGCTTCGCCGCGCCGTGAAAGCGCAAGGAACTCCTCCAGGAGGTCATCGAGGTCTCGTGTTTCCTGTTCGCCGTTACCCATTCGCCATGCGCTCCCGGAACTCGGAGACATCGGTCAGCAGCGCCTTCAGGCGCTTGAGGGCACGCATGTAACGAATGCTGGCGGCCTTCTGCTCGATCCCCAGGACCTCAGCCACTTCCTTGTTGGTCAGCTCTTCGAAATGCCGCAGTGCCAGTACCTCTCGGTCTGTGTCGTCCATCTGCTCAATGGCACGCACAGCGACCGCGTGGACATCAGCTCGAGCCGCCGCTTGGCTGGGCGAGGTGAGATCCCCCTCAAGCTGCAGGACGATCGATACCGACGTGGCCTGGGCCTGCGGTTGGCCCTGAAGCGCTATCTCACGTCTGGGATCACGCTTCTGCACGCCCAGGTGATGGCGGTGGACATCGGTCAGGGTCTGCAGCACCACACTGCGCACCCACACGAACAGCGATACCGACGGCGAAGCGGCTTCGTAGTGCCGAAGTCGTTTCTCCGCCGCCAGGTACGCGTCCTGCAGGACATCTTCGGCATCCACACGTCCCCGCAACTGGGAATGCATCCGGAAGCCGATCAGACGCAGCAACCGTTCCCGGTGCGACCCGATGCACTCACCCAGGAGCGTGTGTGCCTCGGTCGCTTCCGGGCACGCGCCTTGAAGAGGGGGCTGATTGGGGTCTCCATCCGTACGGTTTCCAGCGTCTGCCATCGTCCATCCTGTGTTGGCGGCCCTTCCGCGGTCAATCGCGGATTCATACCGAATAACGTCAGCATCGCTCGGTTATTGTGCGTTCTGGCGCATCGTCGCCTCCGTCCTCCCCAACGACGATCGCCCCAAGGCCTGGCTCGATCGCTTCGGCATGGCGCTGTGAGAGGAGCGTAGAGGGGGGGGGGCAACAATGCAATTAACTTTCTCGGAGATGGGGTCGCGGCGTGGCAGCCCCTCACGTTAGCAGAGCACACAATGTGGGAGGCGGTGCCATCCGGCGACCTCTTGGCCACTGCAGTTGCAGGAGAAAGTAAATAGCATACGCACGAGAGGAAGCGATGCCCCATGAATAGGCGGGGGCCACTTCCGGCAGAGAAAGCGCCCCGGGCCTGTAGACACTCGGGCCGGTTCCGCGTTCAACCGTTACAGGACGCAACACCGGGTGTCGGTGGCCACAAGAAGCAGCAGGGAGCCCCCCTTGAAGACACAACTGATAATTGCAGCAGTACTGGCCGGCGGAATCGCCTCGGCCGCAACCTACCCGATCGTCGATACGGCGCAAGTGCATTGCTACGACGACCGCACCGCCATCGAATATCCAACGACAGGAACCCCATACTTCGGGCAGGATGCGCAATACCTCGCCAACCCGCCTTCCTATAGGGTCAACGGCGATGGAACGGTTTCGGACAACGTGACCGGCCTGATGTGGCAGCAGAACCCCGGCAACAAGAAGACGTTCGGTGAAGCCGCCGGCGGTGCTCCCAGATGCCGGACGGGCGGCCACAAGGACTGGCGCCTGCCCACGATCAAGGAGCTCTACTCCCTGATACAGCTCAACGGAACCGACCCCGACCCACGCAGCACCAACCAATCGGGACTCGTCCCGTTCATCGACGCCACGGTATTCAACTTCCAGTATGGCAAGAAGGAAGACGGCGACCGCATCATCGATTCCCAATACGCCTCCAGCACCCTCTACGTCAGCACCACCATGGGCGGCCACAAGACCATGTTCGGCGTCAACTTCGCCGACGGGCGCATCAAAGGCTACCCCGTGGGAAACAGCAGACGCCGAAAGACCTACTACGTCCTCTATGTGCGCGGCAACCCGGACTATGGGAAGAATCAGTTCAAGGACAACGCCGATGGAACGATCACTGACGAAGCCACCGGCCTGACCTGGATGGAAGCCGACAGCGGCAAGGGCATGGACTGGCCGGCCGCGCTGGAGTACGCGGAGAACATGAAGCTGGCCGGCCATTCCGACTGGCGCCTGCCCAACGCCAAAGAGCTGCAGAGCATCATCGACTACACCCGTTCACCGGACACCACCGGCTCCGCCGCCATCGACCCGATCTTCGATGTCACTGGAATCAAGAACGAAGGGGGCAAGAAGGACTTTGGCCACTACTGGACCAGTAGCTCGCATCTGCGCGGCGGCGGCTCCGATACGGCGGCGTATTTCGCGTTCGGCCGGTCCCTCGGTTTCATGTCGAGTCGCCGTACCGGCGCAAAGAAGTTGATGGATGTCCACGGTGCGGGATCACAACGTAGCGACCCCAAGGTAGGCGATGCCTCCCGCTTCCCGGAGGGCCGCGGTCCGCAGGGCGATGTCATCCGCATCCAGAACATGGTACGCTGCGTACGCGGCGGCGGTGTACAGGAAGTCAAAACCGGCCCCAAGATCGAAGAGCAACCACAGCGGCGTCAACGTGGAACCGCCGGTGGCCGGCAGCAAGGCCGTCGCGACGGCAATCGCCAAGGGCCGCCTCAAGGTGGCCGCGGCGGATTCATGAAACACACTGACAGGAATGTTGACGGGAAGGTCACCAAGGATGAGTTTCGCGGCCCCGACGACCATTTCGATCATTTCGACAAGAATGGCGACGGCACCATCACCGAAGACGAAGCCCCCACCGGCCCGCCCCCTCCTGGCCGACGGAGATAATTGCCATAAAGAGGCACAGAGTTCAAGAGGACCTGCCCGACCGGGACCTTTTGCGATTCTTGTGCCTCGTCGTGTCCATCAGCACAGAGAATCATCCATGAAACCAACGACCCAATCTCATCGCTTTGCACCTTCCCTCAGACCACTGAGACAAGGCGCCGCCGTAGGATATGCAGCCGTGGTTCTGGCGCTAGTGTCGACGGCCGGAACTGCCACGGCGAGCGACTGGCCCCAGTTCCGTGGTCCGGGGGGGCGGGGAGTCAGCGATGAAACTGGCCTACCTACTCAATGGAGCGAAACACAAAACCTCAAATGGAGGTTACGTCTCCCCGGACAAGGCTCATCGAGCCCCATCGTCCATGGTGATCAGCTGCTCGTCACGTGTTACAGCGGGTACGGTGCGGGCAGCAACTCAACAGACGCAAATGCCCTTAAGCGCCACCTGCTAAGCATCGTCCCGGAAACCGGCGCAGTCCGCTGGAGCAGAGAGATTCCCGCCACGATCCCGGAGGATCCCTGGCGGGGATGGATTCGGGAACACGGCTACGCCAGCCACACCCCGGTCTGCGACGGAAAACACGTGTTCGTTTTCTGCGGCAAGACCGGCGTTATTGCCTTCGACACGGAAGGCCAGGAAATCTGGCGCACCAACGTCGGCACATCATCCGGCAATCGCCAATGGGGTTCGGCCGCCAGCCCCATCCTCAGCGGCAACCTGCTGTTCATCAACGCCTCCGAAGAAAGCCGAGCAATCTATGCGCTGGATAAACGAACCGGCAAAGAGGTCTGGAAGTGCGAATCCTACAAGACCGAGCTCACCTACAACACCCCCGCCCTCGCCGAACTCCCCAACAGCAGGAGGGAATTGGTCATCTCCGTGCCCAACGAAGTGTGGGGACTCAATCCAGAGACCGGCGAATGCACCTGGTGGGCCAAGACCGAGTTGCGGGGCAACGTCTCCCCCAGCCTGCTCGCCATCAACGATGTGGTCTACGTACTGGGAGGCTACCCTCGCGTTGCCAGCGTTGCCATCCGTGCAGGAGGCGAAGGGGATGTCACGGACTCACATGTGCTATGGACCAGCCGGAATTCCTCCTACATTCCTTCAGCCGTTGAACACGAGGGACACCTCTACTGGGTCGATAACAAAGGCGCGGCCTACTGCCTGAAGGCTGACTCCGGGGAACTGGTATATAGGGAAGAGCTCGATCTGGGAGGCAGAAATCCTGTGTATGCATCGGCCTCCTATGCAGACGGAAAACTGTATATCCCGAGCCGCAGGCAAGGAACCCTTGTCCTCGCGGCAAAACCGGACTTCCAACTGCTTGCGCGAAACAGCTTTGAAGCCGACCAAAGCGATTTCAATGGCAGCGCGGCAATCAGTGGAGGCAAACTGTTCCTGCGCTCGAACAAGTTCCTCTACTGCATCACAAACAACTGACCAGCCGGGCATCAACGACCCGAACGCCAGACCGCCGCGAGGCCGACGACGTCCGCAGGTCAGAGCCCGGGAGTGAGGTCGGCCCTATGGACTGTCGGAATAAGACAGTCCGTAGACACACCATCAGAAGCCTCAACGCCGAGGGGTAGTCACCACCACAGACGGCTTCCCCGGCCCCGCGCTGTCGTCTTCTCGTTACTTCTCTCCGGAGCGCCTCGCCATCGCAACGACACGGGAAGACAAAGAGCTTGCGTCGACATGGTCTGTTCCGCTGACCTAGTGTGCCGTCCCGCAAGTAATGAAGCTCGAATTGCAGCTGTCTTGGATGCAGAGGCGCTCCACCGGGGGAGTGGGGCTATCCGGAGGATAACTCCCGACCCCGGCGGGGTGTCGCCTGCGCCAAGAGCGCGCAACCCCTTTGGGGCGTGACCCTTCTGGCGCTCAGTCGACATCGCCGGGCGACGACGATGGCTCAGCATCGACTTACGCCCGGAGATGCACCTGAAGCGACCAGAATGGCCGACGTTCGTGCACCATTACTTCAGGGACGACACACTAGCCGACGCGGCAGCCACACCACTTGAGACGGGGAGGCATGGGGCGCCCTGCCTTTGCCGCCGATACCCGCGTGTAGACAACCCACGCCGATTCCCGTTACTGCTCTCTGAGGGCCAGGATGCCGGCTCTGCACTTCAACGGAACATTGCCTCGCAATCGGAGGGACAAGACAGATGACCAACAAAGCCCTGCGACAAGACGGGATGCCGGGAAGCTATCGTGCCGGTCAACGAACTGGACGGAAACGGATGCCCGGACTCCTCGCCGTCGTGGTCGGCATTTGGGTCGGCACAGGATTGACACCATTGCATGCGTATGAGGCATTGGCGGGCCCAACGGAACTGCGGTACTGGGATCAGACCAACGCCGCCAACGGCTATACGCTGTTCGCAGCCCGGGGTACTACGTATCTGATCGACATGGAGGGGCGGTTGGCGCACTCCTGGGCGATTGGCTCAAAGCCCCGGTTGCTCGACAACGGCAACCTGTTGGACGCGACGACGGACCCGGCTGGCGCCTTCACGGGCCTCTGTGAACTGGACTGGGACGGGAACGTGGTCTGGGAATACACCGAAACCCGGGACGGCTACACGCTGCACGACGACTTCGTGCGGATCTACAACGCGGACCTGGGAGCAACCACCACGCTCGCCATCGCCAGCAAGACCATCAGCGATGCGGACGCCGTGGCAGCGGGGACTGACCCCGCCAACGGCCCATACGACGGAGCGCGTGTGGACGTCCTTGTCGAGATCGACATGGCTGGCGAGGTCGTTTGGGAATGGTGTTTCTTCGACCACGCCGTCCAGGACATCGACGCGAGCAAAGCAAACTATGTAGGCATCGAGAAGACCATCGCCGACTACCCCGGGCGTCTTGACCTCAATCTCCCGGGGCGGTCGTTGACCACCGGGTGGCCCGGCTGCAACTCCCTCGACTACAACCCCGAACTGGATCAGATCGTCATCAACGTCGAGGCGGGCGAATTCTACGTGATCGACCATGGCGCGAGCTTTGTCGCGGGTGATCCCGACGCAAGTGCCGCGTCGGCGGCGACCGAGGCCGGCGACTTTCTCTATCGCTTCGGGGACCCGGCGCGCTATGAGCAGGGCACGCCCCCTCGTGTCACGAACGACTGGACCACGACCACCGCCGGCGACAAGCAGATTGGCGCGAGTCACGACGTGCAGTGGATCGATGCCGGGCTCTCCGGTGCGGGACATTTCCTGGTCTTCAGCAACGGTCAATACCTGTTCGAGCCGACGGCGCAATCCTACGTCTTCGAGATCAACCCCTTTCTGGACGGGGCCGGGAACGACGCCGGCGCGTACGTCAACCCTCCCGATGCAGGATACACGGTGGTCGAATCGCCGCATGACACGCACAAGGCGAAGAAAAACACCTCCAAGCAAGTCGTCTGGGCTCACAACTCGGTGGGCAATCTGACCTTGTTCAGTCACCTCGGGTCGGGCGTCCAGCGGTTGTCGTACGGCAACACCTTGATCTGCGCCGAGACAGAGGGATATCTCACGGAAGTCACGGCCGGCGGCGACGTGGTGTGGGAGTACATCAATCCCGTGACCGACTCCGGGATCGTCGAGCAGATCGGCGACAATCCGGCCATGACCAATGCGTTGTCTCCCGCGCGCCGCTACCTGCCGACGCATCCGGGCCTCAGCGGTCGGAACCTGACGCCGGGCGCGACCATCGCCGGGCGGCCCGACGTCGAAAATCCCTACGCGGGCACGGATTACACGGCGCTCCAAGAGGCGACGGAGGTCCGCTATTGGGACGAGGAACACGCCTACAACGGCTACACCTTGTTCGGCGCCCGCAGCACCAGCTACCTGATCGACATGGACGGTAACGTCGTCCACACCTGGCCGATCGGCACCAACCCGCGCCTGCTCGACTACAACGGCAACATCCTTGACGCGGCCTCCGACGATCCCAGCGGATTCAGCGGTTTCCGGGAGCTCGACTGGGACGGGAATGTCGTCTGGGAGCATCTGGAAACGCGTGAAGGCTACTCCCCGCATCATGACTTTGTGCGCATCTACAACGCCAAACTAGGCGCCTATACAACGCTCTACATCGCGAATAAATCGGTTTCCCACGAAGAGGCGATTGCCGCCGGGGCCGATCCGGCCAACGGGCCCTATGACGAGGCCCAGATGGACACGCTTGTCGAGGTCGATGTGGACGGCAACGTGATCTGGGAATGGTGGTTCTTCGATCACGTCATTCAGGACATCGATGCGACCAAAGCCAACTACGTGGACACCGGCAAGACGATTGCCGACTACCCCGGTCGCCTCGACCTGAACTTGCCGGGCCGACCGTTGAAGCGCGACTGGCTGCACTGCAACTCCATGGACTACCATCCCGAGCTAGGTCAGATCGTGGTCAACTCGGTGCAGGGGGAATCCTACATCATCGATCATGACGGGACGTTTGTCGGCGGCGATCCCGTGGCGAGCATCGCATTGGCTGCGTCCGCGGCCGGCGACTTTCTGTATCGCTTCGGCGACCCGGCCCGCTACGAGCAGGGCGAGCCGCCGTCGCTGCTCGAGGACTGGACCCAATCGACGTCCGGCCACAAGCAGATGGGCGGCACTCACGACATCCAGTGGATTGACGAGGGACTGCCGGGGGCGGGACACCTACTGGTGTTCAACAACGGCCAGTACCTGGTCGAGTGGACGCCGCAGTCCACCATCCTCGAGGTCAACCCGTATCTGAACGCCGGCGGCAGCGACACCGGCGTCTACGTCAACCCGCCGGATGCCGGCTATTCCAGCTGGCTGCCTGACAACGCGGCGATCCTGGGCAAGCAAACCAAACAGATTTCGAACCAGATTGTCTGGAGCTACTCCTCGGCGAGCAACCTGACGCTGTTCAGCCACATCGGCTCCGGCGCGCAGCGCCTGCCGAATGGCAACACACTGGTCTGTGCCATGACCGAGGGGCACATTCTCGAGGTGACCGTGGCCGGCGAGGCGGTTTGGGAGTACGTCATCCCGATCACCGATCAGGGCAACGTGACGGTGATCGGGGACAACCTGCCGATGATCAACTCGGTGTTCCGCGCCTACCGATACGGGGCCGATCACCCGGCCTTCGCGGGCCGCGACATGACGCCGGGTGACCCGATCACGGGAGGTCCCGCTTCCACAGCGCCTGCCTTTGCCGGCACCACGCACCGGCCGGCGCAACCGACAGCCGCCGATCCGGTCTGGGTCACGAGCACGATCACTGACGATGGGACCGTTGCCGAAGCGACGCTGCACTACAGCACCGGTAACGGCGGCGCGGGCGGGGAGACCAGTGTGTTCTCAGAAACCATGACTGCCGCCGCCGCCAAGCCTTGGACTGGCAACGGCGCGGACAATCCCTGGACGGTCACGGGGAGCCAGTATGTCGAACAGCGGATCCAGTCAAACTATGGCGACGGCAATCCGTGCGGCGTGGAGTTCCACGTCGGAACGGCCGACCTGACCGGGACCATGATCACGACCACGACCACGATCGATGCTTCCGGCACATCCGGCACCGTGGAGTTCTGGCTCTGTGCGGCCGGACTGGACGGCACCGACGGCTGGACGTTCCAGCTCGATGTCGGCGGCGGCTTCGTCACGAGATTGAGTGAGTTAACCGGCAGCAATCACCAGTGGCAGTCGTACCGATATGATCTTAACCCCGATGAGTTGGTTGCCGGTTTGAAGATGCGGTTTCAGTTTCGGGGCGGCGGTGCGGACGAGCGCGTAGACCTGGATAGCATTGTTGTCACCGTGATTTCCGAGGGCAGTGCGCAAGCGGTCACCATGCTGGACGACGGCCAACACGGCGACGGTGCCGTGGGTGATGGCGTTTACGGTGGCCAGATTCCCGCGCTGTCGGGCGGGACCGCGGTTCACTACTATGTCAGCGCTACTGACGACGAAGGCAACGGAGCCACGGACCCGGCCGGGGCCCCGGCCGAGACGCACAGCTACACCGTCGCCTCCGAGCAGACGGCGCAGACGGTCGGCTTGTTGGTCCATGATGACGAACATGCGTGCGAAGGCTACACACTGTTCGCGCCGAAGCACAATACGAATACCTACCTGATCGACAACTACGGGCGTGTCGTGCACTCTTGGACGGGCAGCACGTACGAACCGGGGCAGTCGGTCTATCTGCAGGAGAACGGGAATCTGCTGCGAACGTGTTTCACCCACAACGGGTCGATCGGCGGCGGCGAGGGCGGGCGAATCGAGGAGTACGACTGGGACGGCAACCTGGTCTGGGAGCTCGATTGGGCCACCGATCAGTACATGTCGCATCATGACATCGCGTTCCTGCCCAATGGCAACATCCTGATGCTGGTCGTCGAGAAGAAGACCTACGCCGAAGTCCTTGCCGCGGGTTTCGATCCCGACATGCTCAGCCCGGACATCGAGACCAACGACTACATGGTGCCCGACTCGGTCGTCGAGATCGAACGGGTGGGGTCCAACGGTGCCAACGTCGTCTGGGAGTGGCACGTCTGGGATCACTTGATCCAAGACTTCGACCCGGACCAAGACAACTACGGCGCCGTCGGTGATCACCCGGAATTGGTCGACCCCAACGGTTGGACCGAGGGCGACAAGGACCGGATCAACGCCTTCTGGAACCACATGAACTCGATCAACTACAGCGCCGCTCTGGACCAGATCGTGCTCAGTGTCCGTGGATCGAGCGAGCTTTGGGTGATCGATCACAGCACGACCACGGCCGAAGCCGCGGGCCACTCGGGCGGCAACAGCGGCAAGGGCGGTGACCTGCTGTACCGCTGGGGTAACCCCATAACCTACGACGCTGGAACCGAAGCCGACCAGATGCTGTTCGACCAGCACGACGCCCAGTGGATTGAAGATGGATGCCCGGGCGAAGGGAATATCCTGATTTTCAATAACGGTCTGACCCGTGATTACTCCAGCGTGGACGAGATTGTCTCACCGGTCGACGAGAACGGCAACTACCCGTTGGCCTCCGGTGCCGCCTATGACCCGACGACGCTGACTTGGACCTACACGGCGGACACGCCGTCGGACATGTATGAAGAGGCCGTCTCCGGCGCCCAGCGCCTGCCCAACGGCAACACACTGATCTGCAACGGCACCCACGGCGAGTTCTTGGAGGTGACGCCCGAAGGCGAAACGGTCTGGCATTACATCAACTCCGAGGTGAATACCGGTACCCTCTACCAGGGCGAGGAACCGGCTCTGGACGACCGGAAGCACCTATACAACGCCGTGTTCAAGATCCACCGCTACCCGTCCGACTACGCCGCCTTTACGGGCCGCGATCTGACACCTGGCACGCAGCTCGAGCTCTACGCGTCGCCAACCATCGGCGCGACGACGCACACTCCCCCGGCGCCGACATCAAGCGATGCCGTATGGATCACGGCGACGGTCACTGACGACACCGCGGTCGCCAGCGTGATGCTTGCCTACGAAACCTCGGGCGGCGGATCCGCAACCCTCGCCATGGCCGACGACGGAGCGCACGAAGACGGGGCCGCCGGTGACAACGCGTATGGTGGGCAGATTCCCGCGCTGCCCGTCGGAACGGTCGTTCGTTTCTATCTTGTCGCCACAGACAACGCGGGTGGGGTAACGGATGATCCCGTTGCCGCACCTGCGATCACCTATTCCTACGCAGTCGCAGGAGGAAGCGGCAGCACCACGGGGTGGACGATGTCAGCATTGCCGGATACGGGACAGACGGGCGATTACACCGCGACGTTTGGTGAAGACTCCGACTACACCGACACCCCGCCGTCCTTCACCGACAATGGCGACGGCACGGTGACGGACAACGTGACCGGGCTGATGTGGCAGCAGGCCGACGGCGGCGAAATGACCTGGGAAGACGCCGTTGCCTACGCCGAAGCGCTGGTCCTCGGCGGTCAGAGCGATTGGCGCCTGCCATTCAGTCACGAGTTGTTCAGCATTCTCGATCACGGATCGATAAATCCGGCCCTCAATACGGACGTCTTCACCGCGTCCAACGCGCAGTACTGGTGGTGCGGCAACACGCGGGTCGCCGATGCCTCCCGTGTCTGGGCCGCCAACGCCGGCGGGGGCATCGGTCCGCATCCGAAGGACGAGACGCTCAGCGCCGGGGGCACGAAGAGATTTCATGTCCTGTGCGTGCGCGATCCACGGCAAACGGGGATCACCGAACTGACCCACAGCCTCACCGGCAACGACGACGGTACGGTGACCGATGATCGCACCGGTCTGGTCTGGCAGCAGGCCGAGGCCCCCTCGGCAATGACCTGGGAGCAGGCACTGGCCTACGCTGAGGGCCTCACCCTCGGCAGCAGCGACGACTGGCGGTTGCCGAATATCAGAGAATTGCGCTCGATCAGTGACGACAGACTTGCGGACCCCGCACTCGACAGAACGGCTTTCCCCGACGCGGCGAACGCGCACTATTGGTCCAGCACGACCCCGATCAACGATGCGAGTCAGGCATGGCTGCTCGAATCGCGATACGGCCTGGTCGCGTATGACAACAAGACGGTCACGTGCTCGGTACGGTGTGTTCGGAGTGGCGAGGAGGAGGAAGAGCTCCCGGAGTTCGCATCGATTCCAGGTGGAGAGTTTGAGATGGGCGATCACTTCGATCTCGGTGGCGCCGAGCATGCCAGCGACGAAATCCCCATCCACACCGTTGCGATCGATTCGTTCTTCATGGGAGTGACCGAGATCACCAACACACAGTACTGCGATTACCTGAACGCCTCCTTATCGCAGGGGTTGATAGAGGTCCGTGCCGGGGTCGTCTATGCCGCGAGCGGCGATGACGTCTACTGCGAGACAAGCACCGCTGCGTCTTACAGCGGCATTGAGTGGAACGAGACCAGCTTCTCGGTCGCCGACGGCAGGCAGTCGCACCCGATGATCGGCGTGCGCTGGCTGGGCGCTGCGGCCTACTGCAACTGGCTTAGCGGAATCGATGGCTCCCAAGCGTGTTATGACCTGAACACAGGCGATTGCGATCTCACCAAGACCGGCTGCCGCTTGCCGACCGAGGCGGAGTGGGAGTATGCCGCGCGCGGCGGGCTCACCTACAGCATCTTCCCCTGGGGCAATGATGAAAACGACGACGGCACGCTGGCCAACTGGCCCAATTCGGGTGACCCCTATGAGGTAGGGGACCTGCCCTGGACCACACCGGTCGGCTTCTACAACGGCGAACTCCGCACCAAGGCGGATCTCGATTGGTCGGGGGCGCAGGAGACCTACCAGACCATCGACGGCTCGAACGGCTACGGGCTTCACGACATGTGCGGCAACGTCTGGGAATGGTGCAACGACTGGTACGGGCGTGAGTACTACGCGGCGAGTCCCGCCAGCAATCCCGAAGGCCCTGCCAGCGGCGACCCCATGCCCGACGGGAAAACGTATCACATTCTGCGTGGCGGGAACTGGTTCAACGGCGACGAATACTGGGGGCACGGCCGCGTGGCCAACCGAAACCCAGGCTACTACCGCGGCCCGGACGACCCGAACCACGCCTACTACCACATCGGCTTCCGGGTGGCGCGTCGCACAGACTCCGGCAACGCCGGTGTCAGCGAGCCGGGAGCCGCCCTCGAACTGCTGGCGGGGGGCCTCGGCTTCTGCGAGGGGCCCGCTGCCGACGCAGACGGGGACATCTACTTCTCGAACATGGCCGAAGACCGCATTATGACCTGGTCGACGGACGGCGTGCTCTCGACCTTCGGCGAAGACGCCGGCGGCGCGAATGGTCTGACCTTTGACGCTCAAGGCAACCTGCTTGTTTGCGAAGGCAGCAACGGTCGCTTGGTCAGCATCGACATGGTAGGGAACGTGACCGTGCTGGCTGATCAGTATGGCGGCATTGGCTTCAACCAGCCGAATGATCTCTGGCTTGCCCCCAACGGCGGCATCTACTTCTCCGATCCCATCTTCGGCGAAGCACCGCTGGTGCAGGATGGCGAGCACGTCTACTACCTGTCGGCCGACCACGCGACGGTGACCCGTGTCATCGACGACATGATACGCCCCAACGGCCTCATCGGCACCCCGGACGGTCGGTTCCTCTACGTCAGCGACTATGGTGCCGGGGCGGTCTACCGCTATGACATCCAGCCGGACGGCACCCTCGCGAACAAGACGCTGTTCGTCTCGGTCGGTTCCGATGGCATGACCATCGACAGCGAAGGCAACATCTACCTGACCGAGAACGCCGTCTTGGCGTACAGCTCGGAAGGAACGCTGCTCGAAGAGATAGCCGTCCCCGAGCGCCCGACCAACGTCGCCTTCGGGGGCCTCGATCGGCGGATGCTCTGCGTTACAACCGAGACAGCCCTCTATGCGATCGACATGCGCGTCGCGGGCGACAGCGGCGAGCAGGCACAAGCCCCCACCATCGACACCCAACCCGCCTCGCAGGTGGTGCCGGGAGGCGCCGGGGTCAGCTTCACCGTCATTGCCTCGAGCACGGCACCGCTTGGCTACCGGTGGCAAAAGAACGGTGTGGACCTCGCAGGCGCGACCAACGCCACCTACAGCATTGCCGCCGCCCAGGAAGCCGACGAAGGGGACTACCGCTGCGTAGTCAGCAACGGCATTGGCACTGTCACGTCCGTAGCAGCCACGCTGACAGTGGACATGCCCGTCGCCCCAACCATCACCCAGCACCCCGAGTCGTTGATCGTCAGTAACGGCGAGGCAGTCACGTTTGCGGTCGTCGCTTCGGGCACGGCACCGCTTAGCTACCAGTGGCAAAAGGAGGGTGCGGACATCGCAGGCGCGACCAACGTCACCTACAGCATTGCGGCAGCCCGAGAGCACGATGAGGGCAGCTACACATGCGTTGTCGCCAACAGCGCGGGAAGCGCCATCTCGAACGCCGTCCTGTTGGATGTCGTCGACGGAAGCTGGCTGGTGACCATCGCTCTGACCAACGCTGCAACAGCCGCCATCGAGTTCGGAGTCCACCCGGATGCGACGGATGGCCCCGACCCAGACTATGACGAGCCGGCGCCGACGGCTCCTGTAGCCACCACTGGTAGAGTCTCTTGCATCGAGCCGGCGACCGGGACGCTCCTGTCGCGCGACATGCGGGGGAACCTGGCAGGCAGCGTCTGGCAGATATCGGTCAATGCGTCGGACAGTATGTCTTCCGTGACCCTGTCATGGGATCCGAGCAGACTGCCGTCGACCGACCTCCGTATCTGGCAGCTGGATGGCCTGGACGGGGACGTTGTTCCCGGGAGCGCGAGACGAATGTCGGAAGCCACCGAAGTGACCGTTGCAGCCGGGACCTTGTCCCACTATGCCATCAAGGGGAACGAAGCGCCGACGGTCAACGATGCCGCATTCGGCGTGGCGGAGAACAGCGCCGGCGGCACCGTGCTCGGAACCGTCAGCGCGAGCGACCCGGACGCCGGCGATCCACTCACCTACGCCCTCACCGCAGGCAACGACGACGGTGTCTTCGACATAGCCCCCGCCACCGGTCAGATCACTGTGGCCGACACCAACGGGCTGAATCACGAGGCCGCCGGAAGCGTCAGCCTGACCGTCCAGGTCACCGACAGCGGCGGCTTCACCGACAGCGCCACCGTCGCCGTCAGTGTCACCGACATCGATGAGGCGCCGGCGGCCGGCCTCGACGCGTACGGCGTCCGGACAGGCGAGGCACTCACGGTCGATGGCCCCGGCGTTCTCTGTAACGATGTGGATCCTGAGGGCAGCGACCTCACGGCAATGTTGATCACAGACGTCACGGACGGCATTCTCGTGCTGACTGCCGATGGCGCCTTCACCTATACTCCCAACGGAGACTTCACAGGAACCGACAGCTTCACCTACTCGGCTGATGACGGAGAGAATCGCTCCAGCCCGGCAACCGTGAATATCCTCGCCCACGACGGTTGGTTGATGACCGTAGACGCGGATGATGGACAGCGCTGCGCAGGTGTGCAGTTCGGTGTTGTCGCCGAGGCGTCCGCTGACTTCGACGAGGGGATCGATCTCGTTGCACCCTCCGGTGCAGAGGTGGTTTGGGTAGGACCGGACGAGGCGCACGAACAACTGCTTCGGGACGTTCGCGGATCGCTCAGAGGCTCCGAATGGTACCTGTTTATCGCTTCGGACAGTGACCTGGTCTTGGCGTGGGATCCTGTCACGGTGCCTCCTCAGGGACTGCAGATGCAACAGCTCTCCCCGGCCGATTACACGCCGATACCGGGCACGACGGTCGATATGGCCACAGTATCCGAATACGCGGTCGAGGGCGGCGGTGTCGCCTACTTCCTGGTTAGCCCGACCGTGGTCGAGTTCGAGTTGTCCCTTGCCTCCGGCTGGAACCTGATCTCGTTGCCGATCGCCCCAGTCGATCCCGCAGTCGAGACGGTTCTGGCCGATGAAGACGGCCGTGCCGTGCACTCGGGCGAGGTCTGGGCGTGGGACCCGACGGCGGGGGTCTACCGCGCAGCCACGCAACTGGAGCCGCTTGTCGGCTGTTGGGTCTATGTCGTGAATGCCGTGACCATCACTGTCTCTGGACTGCGACTGGCCAACACGCAGGTGGATCTGGTCCCTGGATGGAATCTCGTCGGCGTTGCGGGGGAAATGCTCCTGCGTGACGTTCCCGGGCTCTTCGGGCCCGGCTGGCAGTGGGATCCAGCGACTTTGGTGTACGGTGCGGTCCGCGTGAATGGGCTGCTCGTGCCCGGGCATGCTTACTGGTTCCACGCTCTGCAACCCACAGTACTCACTGCCGGGCAACAATAGCCCCCCGCCCGGCGCTGCCGTCTGCTTTCTCGAAGACGGCAGCGCCTCCTTCTTGCCACCGATCAAAGCCCCGGATCACGAAACTCCCAGGTGACAAGGATGACTCTGACAGACCCATGCCGTGATTGCGTGATCGGCAGGACGCTCCAGACCACCTTGCACGAAGGCGTCCCGTAGAAAGCGCTGACCATTTCTCGTTACTCACCTCAGAGGCACGGACGGTGATCGTGCCGAAGCCCCAAACAAGGAGACGCAGACAATGAAACTCAGAAACGCACTGTTCGTGATCGCCGCTGCCACACTCACCCTTGGGGTGGCATTAGCTCAGGATGACCGAGGCCAGAGGAGAGACAGAGGGCAAGGCAGGGATGGTGGCGGACGCCAGGGCGGAGGCCGGGGTGGCGAACGAGGCGGCGAACGTCGCGGTGGTGGAGGGGGCGGACGCGGCGCCGGGCGGTTGCTCCGGTTTGATGCGAATGGAGACACGCTGATCGAGGAGGCCGAGCTGCGCGCAGGTCTAACGAAACTCCAGGAAGACGCTGCCAAAGCCCTCGAGCTGGTCATGAAGGGCATGGACGATGGCGACGGCAAACTGAGCGAGACAGAATCCAAAGGGCTGCAAGAGGCGATCGACACGCTCTCGGAAGTACGCCGAGCCGACCGGAACAGGAACTGGCAGCTCGAAGACGACGAAATGAGTCGACTTTGGGAACGGTCCTCCGAAATGTGCCAACAACACAATGCCACAGTGTTGGAGAGATTCGACGTAGACAAGGACGGCAAGCTGAATGAACAGGAAGCCGCGGCAGCCAAGGAAGCGATGCAGGAAGGGCCCGGTGGCCGTGGCGGCGGCCAGCGCGGCGAACGCGGCGGAGGCCGTGGTGGCGACCGCGAAGAGCGCGGCGGAGACAACCGTCGGAAGAACGACGACCGCCGGTAGAAACGCAAGGAGGCAGGCTCCGTGGACAATCAACCACACGCAGATCCCCGAAGGAGAACTCGTCCCGCCGCCACAGAGCCGTTGGAGAGCACGCGACGCGCACGACACGGCTGGCTGAACGTTGTCGGTGTCTGGCTGTGGTTGATTGCCGCCTGCTCCGTCACCCATGCCTATGAATCGCTGCGCGGTCCGACTGAACTGCTGCACTGGGATAAGGAGAAGGCGTATCCAGGCTACACGCTGTTCGCCGCACACGGCACCACTTCCCTCGTGGATATGGAAGGGCAGGTCGTCAACACATGGCGGATGGGCACGAATCCGCGGTTGCTGGACAACGGGCACATCCTGGACGCAACTCGCGACGATCCCAGCGGGTTCCAGGGCTTCCAGCAACTGGACTGGGACGGGAAGGACGTGTGGCGCTATACCGAGAGTCGCGAAGGCTACGCTCCGCACCATGATTGGGTACGTATCCACAACAAGGCACTGAATGCCCCGACCACGCTCTACATCGCCAACCGCTCCATCTCTCACGAGCAGGCCATCTCCGCCGGTTGCGATCCTCGCAACGGCCCATACCGCGGCGCCCAGATGGACGCCGTGGTGGAGATCGACATGGACGGTAACGTGGTCTGGGAGTGGTGGTTCTTCGATCACGTCGTGCAGGATGTGGACCCGACCAAGGCCAACTACGTCGGCGACGGCAAGACCATCGCCGACTATCCTGGCCGGATCAATGTCAATCTGCCCGGCCGCCCGCTCAAGCGGGATTGGCTACACTGCAACTCACTGGACTACAACGCCGAGACCGGCCACACCGTCATCAACTCGGTGCAAGGCGAGTTCTACGTCATCGACCACGACGGGACGTTTGTTGCCGGCGATTCGTTGGCGAGCATCGCGAAAGCGGCGGGAACGGGAGGAGATTTCCTCTATCGTTTCGGCGATCCGGCCCGCTACGGACAAGGCAATCCACCCAGGATCCTGGAGGATTGGACGCAAGCCACGAGCGGGCACAAACAGATGGGCGGCGCCCACGACGTGCAGTGGATCCGCCCTGGACTGCCCGGGGCCGGCCATCTGATGGTGTTCAATAACGGTCAGTACCTGTTTGACCGGACCTCGCAGTCTTCCGTGCTCGAGATCAACCCCTTTCTCGGTGCCGGCGGGAACAAGATGGACACGTACGTCAATCCGCCGGACGCGGGCTACGAGAGCGTTCGCTTTAGCCACGACACGCACAAGCCGCCGAGAGCGATCTCCCGGCAAATCCTGTGGAGTTACCAGTCCAAGAGTAACCAGGGCTTCTTCAGTCACATTGGGGCCGGTTGCCAGCGGCTGCCGAATGGCAGCACCTTGGTCTGCTCGGATACCGAGGGACACCTGTTCGAGGTCACGGCTGACGGTCAGGTGGTGTGGGAGTACATCAACCCGGTCACCAAGACGTTCGGTACGGTCAAGGTGCTGGGCGACGCGCTGCCGATGACCAATGCCGTGTTTCGCACCTACCGGTATGGCTCCGACCATCCCGCCCTCAAGAGCCGGGACCTGACACCGAAGGGCACCATCACCGATGCCTTCCCCAAAGAGCCGCGCCCGACCAGAAGCAATCCCCGGAATCGCCGAAAACGCCCTGGGGCAGGCAGAAGAACGTCGGCCCGTCCATGGGGAAGCTGGCGGAAGGAGACACCATGAAGAGCTCTCGACGACAGACACAGCGACGGTCGGTTGCCCGGGCTCTCTTGACCAGTCAGATGGGACGGATCAGTCGGATCGGGCTGATCGGGCTGATCGTCTGCAGCGCCTTCTGCCCGCCTAGCAGGGCGGAACCACGTGTGTCCGGCGCTATCGCTCCCGGCCCTGCCTCCGATGGCACGGTGCTGATCCCCGGTGGGACCTTTCAGATGGGTGACCATCACGATCTCGGTGGTCGCGAACACCGCAACGACGAAGTCCCGATCCACGAGGTCACGCTGGAGCCATACCATGTGGGCATCCACGAGACCACTAACGCGGAATACTGCCGCTTCCTCAACGCGGCTTCGGCGCGAGGCCTGATCACCGTTCTCGGAGGCAACGTGTTCAAGAACGGGACGGAGACGCTCTACTGTGAGACGCGCCCGGCAGTCGCCTACAGCCACCTCGTGTGGGACGGTCGGCGCTTCAACGTGGAGACCGGCAAGGACCGCCACCCCGTGGTCTGCATCCGTTGGGAGGGGGCCGTGGCCTACTGCAACTGGCTCAGCGCCGAGAAGGAGTTGATGCCGTGTTACGACCTCAATACGTGGGCCTGCGACTACACGAGGAACGGCTATCGCTTGCCCACCGAGGCCGAATGGGAGTTCGCCGGCCGGGGTGGATTGCATGCCCCCTATCGCGTCTACCCGTGGGGAGACGATGCTGACAGCACCCGAGCCAACTGGCCCAACTCGCGCGATCCCTACGAAGCTGGGCCTTACCCCTGGACCACACCAGTCGGCTTCTACAACGGCGAACTCCGCAAGCGGTCCGAGCTCAACTGGCCCGGGCAGCAGTCAACCTACCGGACCGGAGACGGGGTGAACGGTTATGGGCTTCACGACATGGCCGGCAATGTCTGGGAATGGTGCAATGACTGGTATACGAACACCTATTACGCCGCCGGCCCATCCGTGAATCCGGAAGGACCGCTGCGTGGGCGCCCTATGCCCGACGGCAAGCCCTATCGTGTCCTTCGCAGCGGCAACTGGTACAACGGTGCGCAGGGCCATTCCCGTGTCTCCAATCGGGATCCGGCCCACTTCCGCGGACCGCAGGACCCCAATCATCCCTACTACCACGTCGGCTTCCGGATTGTCCGTGACGCCCCGGGCGATGGGCCGCGGAGTGAGTCCGGCCAAGCGAAGACTATCGGCGCCGTAAGCCGATCAGGAGGGCCGGACCGAGACGACTTCCGGCGCACACGTCGGCGAGCTGCCAGCCCACCAGATTCAAGGGATGGCAAGCGCTGGGGACCGTGGCGACCACGCCCCCGCTGATCGAGACGAAACGACGGGAGTACGCGGTGCGACTGCCATGCGGGTTAGAGCGGACGTTCTCTTGACGAGCCAGTGATGCGGGAAACATGGAGAGTGACGATGCAAACGTGCAGGACGTGGTGGCTGATTCTGGCGGCAGCAGCAAGTCTGACTGGCCCATGGCCGCTGTCCGCCCAGCAGACCTGGGGCACGTGGAAGGGCAAAGGCGGACAGACTCAGCTGCGAGAGAGACGCGGCCCTGGGGAGCGTCCGCAAGGGAGGCGTCGGCCCAGCTCGGAGCGCAGCGCGGACAGAGCGCGGCAACTGGGTGTCATCAAGAACACGGAGAAGGCATTCGAGGGTTACACGCTGATCGCGCCGAAGAAATGTGCGAAGAAGACTTATCTGATCCGCAATGACGGTCAGATCGTCAATCAATGGGAGAGCAAGTATCTGCCGGGCCAGTCGGCGTACCTGCTCCCCGACGGGCACCTGTTGCGAGCCGCCGATCTGGGGCGTGAGGGGGTCCCCGGCGCCGGACCAAACCGCGGAAGGAAACTCTTGGGCGGCGGCGAAGGAGGCGGCATTCAGGAGTTTGACTGGGATGGCAAACTGGTGTGGGAGTACTTCTGGTCCAACGACAATTACCTGATGCACCATGACATCCAACCGCTGCCGAACGGCAACGTGCTTGCGCTGGTGGTTGAGAAGAAACTGCCGGCCGAGATGATCCAGGCCGGGTTCAAGCCAGACAAGGTGAAAGGACACATGGTTCCCGACTTTGTGGCCGAGATTGAGAAGACCGGTCCGAAGAGCGGACGGGTGGTATGGGAGTGGCACGTGTGGGATCACCTGGCGCAGGACATCGACAAAGCCAAGGACAACTACATCGAGAACGCCGCGGATCATCCGGGGCGCATCCGGGCCCAAACACAGGGACGCGGCATCAAGGACTTCTGGAACCACGCCAACTCGGTGGACTACAACGAAGAACTGGACCAAGTCATCGTCAGCGCGCGGGGGCAAGGCGAGGTTTGGGTCATCGATCACAACACGACGACCGAGGAGGCGGCCGGCCCGAAAGGCGATCTCCTCTATCGGTGGGGCAACCCCGCTATCTATGGACGTGGGAAGGCGGGAGATACGCAGTGGGGCGGACAGCACGACGCGCAGTGGATCGATGAAGGTTGCCCCGGCGCCGGCAACATTCTGATGTTCAACAACGGACAGCAAAAAGGATTCTCAAGCATCGTAGAGATCGTTACGCCACTCGACAAAGACAACCGATACGGGTTGGACACCAACGGACGGTGGGGACCGGACAAGCCAGTCTGGACCTACACCGACCCGGATCCGAAGACCTTCTACTCGCCCGTGATATCGGGCTGCCAGCGGCTGCCCAACGGTAACACCCTGATCTGCGCCGGTGTGCATGGAACGCTGTTCGAGGTGACGCCGGGCGGCGAAACGGTCTGGGAATACGTCAATGCGGTATCCGACAGTGGGCCGCTCAAGCAAGGCGACGCGGTTCCCTACGACGGCCGCGGCCATGCGATGACATCCATCTTCAAGGTGCGCCGCTACGCGCCCGACTATCCGGGTCTCAAGGGCAAGGACTTGTCACCCAAAGGCTTGCTGGTCGAGAATCCCGAGAACCCAGTTTCCCCCACCGTGCGCGCTCCCGAAGAAGGGGATAGGAAAAGCGGCGGCGGCCAAAAACGCCGTTCCCGTGAGGGTGGCAAGCAGCGCATCCGCCAGCCGCGACGCGCTCCCCAGACGGAAGGCGATGCCCAGGGGAGGCAGTCTCTCGACACTGACAGAGTGACACGGGAGGCCCCCCTCAAAGCGCTCAAGGGGATCACTCTCGCCGACACGACGCTGACCTTCACCCACACGAATGAGACCGACCCAAAGGGGGGTGGGGACAGGGCAAGGCGGGCCGGGCAGCGTGGCGGACGCCCCCCGCGTCGTGGAACGCAACCGAATCAGGCTCCATCCGGCCCCCGAAAATCCGCTAACCTGGCCGAGCTTCGCAGCCCGACCACCGTTCCTTCGGACAAGGAGTCCCCCGCGCGGCCCGAACCGATTGGCCAGCTCAAAAGCCCCGAGCTGGTCCCGATCCCCGGCGACTCCTTCGAGATGGGAGACCACTGGGGCAAGGGCCATGAAGACCCCAAGCACCGCAGCGACGAAGTCCCCATTCACACCGTACTCCTCAGTCCCTTCCACATCGGAAAGTACGAGGTCACCAATCAGGAGTACTGCGACGGCCTCAACGATGCTCTGTCGAGAGGTCTGGTCGAGGTGAAAAGCGGCATGGTCTACGCCAATGGCGTAAGGGCTCCGTTGTGCGAGACCCGCGGCGCGGACAAGGCGAGCCGAATCGCTTGGGACGGCAAGGCATTTTCCGTTCTTGATCATCGGGAACGCCACCCCATGTCCTGCGTCTACTGGGAGGGCGCCACGGCATACTGCAACTGGTTGAACCTGCAGAACGGACTCGATCCGCTGTATGACTTGGCAAGCGGGGAGTGTGACTTCTCGAAGAAGGGCTTCCGTCTCCCCACCGAAGCGGAGTGGGAATACGCCGCGCGCGGCGGGCAGAAGGACCCGTATCGTGCGTTTCCGTGGGGCGATGACGAGAATGAAGACGGGACGTTGGCCAACTGGCCCCGGTCGCATGATCCGTACGAGACAGGCTCTTATCCGAATACGACGCCGGTGGGCTTCTACAACGGCGAGCTGCACCGGAAAGAGGATCTCGGCTGGCCGGGGAGCCAGGAGACTTACCAGACGCGAGACGGGGCCAACCCATGGGGACTTTACGACATGTCGGGCAACGTCTGGGAATGGGTCAACGACTGGCACCTCAACTACTACTACGCCATTTCGCCGAAGGCCAATCCGCATGGCCCAGCGATGAGCGAGACCAGACCCGCCAGGGACGGGAAGCACTATCATGCCGTCCGCGGAGGATGTTGGTACAACGGAAAGTGGGGCCATGGGCGGACGGCCAATCGCAACCACGGCTACTACCGCGGCAACGCCAAGGTATTTGACCACCACGGACTCCGCGTCGTCTTCGCCGGGCCGTCCTCGAACGCCACTTCCCGGAAGGCTCGGCAGGGCGCTACCTCTAAGTGAAGGGAGATTGCTGATGAGGAGAATGATGACATGTAGACTTGGCCGGTTGATCTGCTTGGCAGCAGTCGTCCTTGGAGCGACACCGGCCGCGGCGCAGGGACGCCCTTGGGCCAACGCATGGGCCCTGAATGAGCGTGGCTCAGAGGCGACGCACATCCTCGGTCGCCCGACTGACCGCTCCATCGCGATGAGTGTCCTGGCGCCGAACGAAATGGAGTCACTTGTCGAATATGGGGTGTCGCCGGGACGATACACGGTCACGACGGGACCAAAGCGATCTGGGGCAGGACAACCATTCGAGATTGAGATCGAGGGACTCAAGCCAGACGTGCGCTACTACTACCGGCTGCGTTCTCGTCGACCGGGGACCAGCGATTACCTCGAGGGAACGGAATACAGCTTCCATACCCAGCGACCGCCCGGCAGCACCTTCACGTTCGCTCTCCAGGGCGACTCGCACCCTGAGCGGAGCCACGAGATGTACAATCGCGATCTGTACATGCTCACGATGAACAACGTGAGCAGGGATCAGCCCGATTTCTACCTCACGTTAGGCGACGACTTCAGCATCGAACGACTGATCAACCGCAACCAGCTCAGCCAGCCCAACGTGGATCAAGTGTATGCCCATCAGCGCACGTTCTTGGGAATCGTAGGCCGCTCGTCGCCTCTGTTCCTAGTCAACGGAAACCATGAGTGCGCGGCAGGGCACCTATTGGATGGCACAGCAGACAATCCTGCCGTCCTCGCAGGAAGAGCCCGCACTCGATTCTATCCACTGCCCGCTCCCGACGCCTTCTATAGCGGCGACTCCAAACAAGTGGATTTCGTGGGCCTGCTGCGCGACTACTACGCCTGGACGTGGGGTGATGCGCTGTTCGTCGTGATGGATCCGTACTGGCATTCCCCTGTGCCAGTTGATTCCTCAGGCGGCAAACGCCGGCGGAAATCCAGGAGCAAGGAAGCCGCGAAGGCTGGCGGCCGAAAGAACCGTGACAAGTGGGCAACGAGCATCGGCGACGAGCAGTACCAGTGGCTTAGGAAAACGCTCGAGGAGAGCAAGGCCCGTTTCAAATTCGTGTTCGCGCATCACGTATCCGGAACCGGGCGCGGGGGCATCGAGGTCGCTGGCCTGTACGAGTGGGGAGGCAGGGACAGGAGAGGCGTGCATCTGTTCGAACAGAAACGCCCGGGGTGGGAGATGCCGATCCACGACCTTTTCGTGAAAACCGGTGTGACCATCTTCTTCCAGGGGCACGACCATTTGTTTGCCCGCCAGGAGCTGGACGGCGTAGTCTACCAATCCACCCCCAATCCCGCCGACAACACCTATCAAGCCTTCAACCGCGAAGCCTACCGCAGCGGCGATGTTCTGCCCAATTCAGGCCACCTACGCGTCACCGTCTCGCCGGACGAGGCTCGTGTTGATTACGTCCGCTCCTTCCTGCCGGGAGACGAAACCGACGGAAGGAAGAACGGCGACGTGGCCTTCTCCTACACGATCCCCGCGGGAAAACGATTGTAGAAGTCGTCCGGCACTTCCCGTTACTACCCTCAGAGCAACGCGACGAGCAATCGACACTACGACGAGGAGCAGAGCAATGAGCACACACACTGGGACTCGGTTCATCAGCCTGGCCGTCGGACTGATCGTTCTGGCGGGAACGACCCTGTCCGCCCAACAGACTTGGGGCACATGGAAGGGCACGGGTGGAAAGACTCAGTCGCGGGAACGACCCAATCGCGAAGGCCGGCCACGTCGCAATGGTGACCGGCGCGGAGGCGGCCCGAAGTCCGACGGCGTCGGTGCCGTGCGGCGTCAGGTCGGCGTCATCGCGAACACCCCTGCAGCCTGGCCGGGCTACACGCTGTTTGCGCCCAAGCACTTCCTGTACACCTACCTGATGGACAACAAAGGCCAGGTGATCAATACATGGACCAGCCATTACGAACCGGGGCAGTCCGTCTACCTGCTTCCGAATGGGAATCTCGTCCACTGCTGCTTCACCAAGAGTGGAGGGTTCACCCGTGGCGGGGAAGGGGGACGGCTTGAGGAGTACGATTGGGACGGCAAGCTGGTCTGGGAATTCGACTATGCCAGCGATACGTACCTGGCCCACCACGACATCGCGATTCTCCCGAACGGCAACATCCTGGCCCTGGCCGTCGAGAAGAAGAGCTACGCAGAGTGCGCCGCCGCGGGATTCCGGGCCGATTCCCTGCGCAATCGCGAACTCTACCCGGACTACGTGATCGAGATCGAGCCGACGCGGCCCAAGGGCGGCAGGATTGTCTGGGAATGGCGCGTGTGGGACCACCTCATCCAGGAGCACGACCGGGCGAAGGCAAACTACGGTGACGTCTCCGAGCACCCCGAGAGGATCTGGGTCGACTGCAATGGGAGAGGCGCCGCGGCCTTCTGGAACCACATGAACTCCATCGACTACAACGCCGAACTCGACCAGATCATGCTTAGCGTTCGCGGATGCAGCGAACTGTGGATCATCGACCACAGCACCACGACGGCTGAAGCGAAGAGCGATTCCGGGGGGCGTTCCGGTAAGGGTGGGCGTCTACTCTACCGCTGGGGCAACCCAGCGGCCTACCAACGCGGAACGACCCGGGACCAGATGCTCTTCCAACAGCACGACACGCAGTGGATCCCCGAGGGTTGCCCGGGCGCCGGGAACATCCTCGTTTTCAACAACGGACTGCGGCGCACTCCTCCAGACGTGAAGAACTCCCGCAACATCCAGAAGCCTGTCGTCGGCAAGGACTGGGGCTATTCCTCCGTCGATGAACTCGTGCCAGCCATGAACGGGGACGGAAGCTACCTGCTTACCAAAGGGAGTCCATACGGTCCCGACGAGCTCACCTGGACCTACGTCGCCCCGGAACCCGCCGACTTCTTCGCCGAAGCCATCTCGGGTTGTCAGCGCCTGCCCAACGGCAACACCCTCATCTGCGACGGCACCAGCGGCGTGTTCTTCGAAGTGACCACGGACAAGCAGGTCGTCTGGGAATACGTCTGCCCGGTCACCGGCACTGGCCCCATCGAGCAGGGAGATCCCATTCCCCTCGACCATCGGGCCCACATGATGAACGCGGTATTCAAGACCACCCGCTACCCGGCCAACTTCCCCGGCTTCAAAGGCAGAGATCTCACGCCGGAAGGTGAGTTGGTAGGCATGACACACTCACATGTGCCGGAGAACCGCAGCAAGGGCCGCAGTCCACGCGGAGGCAAAAGACGCTGAAATGGAGAGGTCGGTGAGAGCAGAGGTAGCTGTGCGGTTCGGCTTCTTGCTCATAGGGCAGTTTCTCCCGGTCTTGTCTGTTCGCGCACAGCCGACACCTCAGTCCATCAAGCTCTGGAAGCCGTGGAAACCGGGTGCAGACTCACGTTCAAGGCCGGCAAAGAGGGCCCTGCGGGGCGGCCCGACAGGTGGATTCCGAACCGATGTCCCCGCCCACCTCTACGATGTCATTCTCGGACGCCCAACCCGAGACTCGGTGACCGTGAGCTTGTTGTCTTGCCAGAAGGCCGAGGCCAAAATCTGCCACGGGACAACACCCGGAGTGTACACTCACGAGACCTCCATTCTCGCCCTCGTTGCGGGTGCCGTTGCAGAGATCGAGGTGGCGGATCTTCAGCCCAACACCCGGCACTACTACCGCGTCGACTATCAGCCGAACGGTGGCGGGGAGCCGCTGCACGGCCCGGAACGGACCTTCCACACTCAGCGCTCGGCCGACAGCCCGTTCACCTTCACGATCCAGGCAGACTCGCACCTGGACGAGAACACCGAAACGCAGATCTACGGTCAGACACTACGCAACGTTGCGACGGATGGACCGGATTTCCCTATCGATCTCGGCGACACCTTCATGACCGGCAAGTACGGGCGCCGTCATGAGGACGCTCTACCCCAGTACCTGGCCCAACGCTACTACTTGGGACTGGTCAGTCATTCCGCTCCTCTATTCCTGGTTCTCGGCAACCACGACGGGGAAACGGGTGGCAAGACCACCGCTGCAATCCGAATGCGGACGACGTACTTCCCCAACCCCTTTCCAGATGGCTTCTACACGGGTAGCCCGGAACGGGTCGAGGGCGTTGGTCCAGCACAGAACTACTACGCATGGGAATGGGGCAGCGCGTTGTTCATCGTGCTGGATCCGTTCGGCCACACTGTCGAACAGCGGGGGAGACGTAAGGCCGACAATTGGGGGCGAACCCTGGGAAGAGAGCAGTACGACTGGCTACAGACAACGCTTGAGCAAAGCAACGCACTATTCAAGTTCGTGTTCATCCATCACTTGGTCGGCGGGTTGGACCGCAACGCCCGAGGTGGGGCGGAAGCAGCTCGGTTCTACGAATGGGGTGGTCGTGACCTCGACGGCAGCGACACCTTTCGACAGCACCGTCCCGGCTGGCCCATGCCCATCCATGGGCTTCTTGTCCGCGAAGGTGTCAGTATCGTCTTCCACGGCCACGACCACTTCTGCGCCCGTCAGGAGCTCGACGGAATCACCTACCAACTCGTCCCGCAACCTGGGCACGCCGGCACAAAGACTCCCAGATATGCTGCCAGCTATGGGTACCGTAGTGGCGACATCATGGGAGGATCCGGGCATCTCCGGGTTCATGTAGGGAAAGGCGAGGCCAAAGTGGACTACATTCAAGCCGGTCTGCCACGACACGACACGTCTCCGTCCGCGAACGGTGACGTGGCTTTCTCTTACGCAGTCTCTCCCTCGTTCATCAGTCACTAACGAGACCCCGTCCAGAAAGGTATCACGGCCGCGCGCTAGTTCATTTTGAGGTCAGATTGTGTACGTTTCGGACGACGGTGCTACCCACAGCGGTAACATCTCGGCCGGAAACGGCGCAAGATGACCCGAAAGGGACCGCGCCCTTTGGGGCGGCGTGGGGGGCGGGCATCTCCCAGCTCCGGGTTCGGAGCCGTTACCGCTGAGGGTAGCGGCGTCCGTAGCCCGGGGCCGAGACCTGCCCGACCCGCACTGCCGACGCGGCTCGCGAGACCTTTCTGGACGGGGTCTAACGAGCAAAGGCCTCTGCCGGGGCCCCGGCAGGCATATCGGAGGGTGTAACTTGGCTGTCTTCTGGAGAGCGGTCGTCCTCGACCGTATGGCATGCGTGCAGACACGGCGGGGGACCGCCGCTCTCCATCGGGCGAATAGTGCTCAGATCGGGTGAAGTTGCACACGCGTGGCCTTCGCCGCCATTCGCCACTAGTGCGCATGTCGGAGGCTGTAACTCCACGTGGCCGGCACGACACCGGCTCAGTGGATCGGGATCTGCCGTCGCCGGGCTATGGCGGACACGTTTCCGAGACCGACCGGCGGCGGGGGACCAGACTTCGCACAAGGCTACGTCCGGTAGGCTGCCCCGCCCCACCTGACGTGCCCGCGAGAGCCGATCACTGAGTCACGTCTCCGTCGTTCTGCGGCTGGATCCCATCAGGGGCGTCAGGAACGAGCCAAGCCGACGCGGCGCAGGTGGCGTCCAGTCCACGCCGGCCCGGTCCACAGGAGGATACGCATGGGCAATCAACTCGATCGCGCGTCGCACGACCTCCGCCAGCGACATCTCACGCTCTCGGGCAATGCGCTTGGCCTCAGCATACAACTCATCGGGCAATTGAATCTGTGTTCTAACCATAATAAGTGACTAAGACATAGCATCATGCCAAATCCACATCAAGAAATGCCTCAGTCACTGACGAGAAGGCGATCGGCCGTCACCGTGATCTCGAGTTCCCGCCCAGGCTCGATTCCCGCGGGGACATAGACGTGACGCAAAGCCCCCCAGGTCACGGAACTCACTGCCTCCTTCATCGTCCCCCCGCAAGTCACCGTCACGGGACTGGCTGCGCGGGGCAAGGCAAGCCCGAGGAAACCGGTAAAACTCCGTTCACCGGTGTTCCTGAAAACCGCAGTCGCGCGCTTGCCCGTGACACGGCGGGACGTCACGCGGATCTCCTCCGTTCGGGAGAGCCATCGGCACAGTCGAGGGAGCAGTTCTGCCCCCAGAGCGTCGTCACTCACACCACCAAAGCACACGATTCGCCCCTTCCCGAGGCTCCCCGCTCCCAAAACGGGTATCCCGGCAGCCACATCACAGCCAATCGCGTCCACTGAGGAGGTCATCGCTGTCAGGCGTCGGCATAGACCGAACACAGCGGGGGACGTGTCCACTCCCCGGAGGGCGTCGTGTACGGAACGCAGCGACATCCAGGACACGGACACGGGATCACCCAGCGTCACACCGAAACGCTTGAGCCAAGTGTCTGCATCAAGGCGCGGTACGGAGTTCGCAACGACATCGCCGCCCATGAACTCGGGCTTCGAGTTCAGAGCGTGAGGCTCAAGGTAGAGTCCCCCCCCTGCCCGAACGAAGCGCTCCAGCTCGACGACATCGTTGTCGGTCAACATGACATCCTGCGCTGCGATCACCACGTGAGCCTGTGCAATGAGGGGGGCCAGTTCCGACAGCCGTCGACCGTCATCGTCAAGCCGGGCCTCGCGCACGGCAAATCCCCTCTGGGTCAGCAACACGCGCAGTTGCCGCGACAGTAGTCGCCGTTCCGTTCCCAGTACCACAACATGGGCCACGCTTGCGAGCTCGCGTTCGTAGCGGTCAGCCCAACTCGCTTCAGCTCGAGCGAAGACCTGCGCCATGCCATCATAGCCGGGGTCTATCGCCGTCTTCGCGAACTCAGGATATACACCAATGACCGATGCACCGGCCTCCAACGCAGCCGTGAGGCCCTGGATCGTGTAGTCAGCGGTGTCTTGGGGACGCATGGCTGCGCCTTCTTCCGTCCCGAGATGCGAGATGTTCGCCAGATCGGACCAGACGGCGTCCGCAACACCGGGGGGCGCCACGTAAGCCATGTGCCACTCGAAGTCGACAAACGGCGCCAGCCCGGCCCGACTGTACCCGTTGGTTGCCTCGCGCATCCAGCGTCCTACCCAGGCACCTAGCTTGGCGCCTTCACGCCGGGTGTGGATGATCTCACGCATCGGGGCAACGATCTCTCCATAGTAGCGCAACGCCCGGTAACGCCCGAGAAGCCGGCGCATTGGCGATGCTGCCTTGGGGTCCATCTGGCGCGGGTCCGCGTAGACAACTCCGCGCTCCTCACAGAAACGCTTGAACCCCTTGATGCATGGGCCGCAGAAGCAGAGCGGAGTGTGGTCGTCCTCAATGACCAAGGCATCCAGATCATAGCGGATGAACAGTTCGGTGACCAACTCGCGCGTGCGTTGCGCGAAGTCCGACGAGAGCCAGCAGTAGTGCTTCTCACTCGGTCTGCCGTCCCGATCCACGGCCGGAGGCAACCTCAGCGCGGCACCGTCCCCGTACCGGTTGCTGAAGTGGTTGTAGTCCCCGCAGAGCTTGATGCCACGCTGGTGCAGCTCGGCGACCAGGTCGGCAAACATGTCGCGACCGGTGGTCTCCCGGTAGGTCCTGGACGCCCCCCATTCGCTCACGCCCTCTACATCACTCCGGTAGAGTGCGCGTGAGCAAGCCGCAACGTTGACGCGAATGATCTCCACGTGACGGTCTGCCAGCCACTGTGCGAACTCCGCGGGTGGCCCGAACACCTTGTGCCAACGGCCGCTGAAGTGGCACATCATAGTCTCAACGTTGTTCACCTCAGGGAGTGCCTTCCGTCCGAGTGCGGAACCAAACCGTCCGACGGCGGGC
>Ga0209045_1000320_pt1 | contig 60947 bp, 13 predicted proteins | sample SaaInlLV_10m_DNA_4_FD_184664 | JGI IMG/M metagenome (GOLD analysis project Ga0209045, IMG submission 184664) | Marine microbial communities from expanding oxygen minimum zones in the Saanich Inlet - Saanich Inlet SI072_LV_200m_DNA (SPAdes) (version 2) | ecosystem: Environmental > Aquatic >...
TCAAATGAAGATCATTATATTAATTCTATTAAATGGAGATCTGACGGAAATTATTTATTAATAGGATTGGAAAATAATCCAGAAATTAAGATTTGTGCGTTTGAAAATGAAACTCTTTCTTTGTCGGAAACTAATTCTAGTTATGGCGGTGAAATTAAATCTGTAGATTGGGTTTATAGCCTAGGACTTTCAATTATTGGTGGTGATGTTAGCGGGGATTTTAGTGTTCTGCCAATTAATGATGTTACTTTCAATCTTCCTAAAAGAAATACTGTTGATTGGTATGTTTCGGATTCGATATATGCTGCGGTTGTTGATGATAGTGTAAGTTGCACTGTTAATTTAATGATATATAAGCTTGATGATAGTTCTTTAGTTCCACAAGTTTCACTTAATGATTTAGACAATACTCCAACTTTTGTAAGATGGCGACCGGGTAGTTTAGATCTGGTTGTTATAGGTAATAATCTATTTGGAAGCGATAATGTTAGAATTTATCAATTTGACAACAGCAATAATAATCTTCGTAAAATATTTAGCGATAAAATAGAAAATATTTTTGCATTTGATTGGTTTGTTGATGGAGAAGATTTTGCATTTAGCGTTTCCAATACTCTATATACAGCTCGTTTTGACGATTCAAATGTAAATAATTGGATTTATAACGATTGGAATTCATTTGTTAATTGTGGATCCAAAATTAATGTTATTACATGCGGAGGAAATGGCGATTATATTATTGTTGGATGTGATCATAATGATGGTTTTGAATTACAAATTTATTTATTAGATGAGATGAAAATTTTAAGTCAGATTGATGGTTATGCATATTCTGGCAATGTAAATACTTGTGATTGGTCTTCAGATAACTTTGGGTGTTATTGTGGTGTAAGTATCGATGATATAGCTCACACAGTGGGGACGGCATATGGAAATATTTCTAACAATGATTATAAACAATCTTGGACGCTTAATTATAAAAACAGCATGAAAGGGATGTCGAGCGTAGAAGATACTTTGTATTTTGGCAATGATGCAAAAGCTGTTATTGAGCATTTTGGTAGCGTTGGAAATATTGTTGTTAATGATAGCGTAATAACATTAAGCAAAGATTTTAATATTACAGGAACAATCACAGACGTTGATAAAACATTAACAATTTTAGGAGATGGTCATGTTGTTAATTTGTTTCAAAATCAAACATTTGAAAATTTAAGTATTATAGGAAAAAATGCAATTTTGGATTGTCATAATAAATCAATAACACTTAACGGTTATAAAACATTGATTGCAGCAAAAGATTCAATATTACATTTAAAGAATTGCACAATTAATATTAATCATGAGAACGGTTTATTTTTGGGAACAGAAAATTCAAAAATAATTTTAGAAAATTGTATTTTGAATCTTTTAAGTAATTGTTCTGTTGAAAAAGGTGCGCTTGAATTTAGAGGTAATATTGCTATTCAATCAAATGGTGAAAAAGAATTTTTTTGGAGTGGTGGTGGACACGTTATTAAAACAGATAGCGTAGTAAAATTTTATTCTGATGTTTCGATAATTATGCAACCTCTTTCTTCTTCGGTACGATTTTTAACATTTGAAGATAATAAATCGAAATTAATTTTCGATGGCATAACTGTTTTTGCTGATGAGGATATAAAAGCAACTTTTTTTGATGGCAATTTTATTATAAAAAATAATGTTACGATAAGTTCGATACAACTGCTTACCAAGCCAAAACTGAATGATTCGAATTTGATTTTTTCTAATATTCCTTATGTTGTTGATTGGTCGTCAACCGGAAGTTTTTTAGCTGTAGGTGGTGATCCTTCTTCTACTCAATATGCTGTGAAGGTTTATAAATATGAAAATGAACATTTATTATTAACTTCAAGTATCTATCTTAATGGATATGCGAATTCTCTCGCATGGTCTCCAGATGAAAATTATTTAGCTGTCGCTGATGTTGTTTCGCATAAGTGTAAAATTTATTCTTTTAATGGAGAAACTATTTCTTTATTTGATTCAATTGGTTTTGGTGGAGAATGTTACGATGTTACATGGTCACCAACCGGTAATTATTTGGCAATTTCTGGAAACAATATTGAAGAACACGTACAAATATATCGTTTAGATATGAATAACGTAGAAAAGGTTGATAGTTTGGCAAATACGTTTGCAAGAGTAATAGATTGGGATCCTCTGGGTGCATATTTGGCTATTGGATACGGAACTAAAAACGAAGATGATGTTTTTGCAATTTATGAATTTGATTTTACAAATGAATTACTAAGCACTTCGACAGTTGCTTATGATACAGCTGGAACAAGTAGTATTAATTCTGTTAAATGGTCACATGATGGTAATTATATTGTTATCGGTCAAGACAATGGTTTTGTAAGAGTATTTGATTTCAACAGAACATCTCCAGCTGTTACGGAATTAGATTCTGTTGTTTATGAAAATAGAATTGATGGTATTTCATGGTCGTATGACGATACTCATTTGGCATTTTATACTGGCGATAATCAATTTGAAATCTATCAATTTAATGGAAGTTTATTGTCATATGTATATGGAACAACGACGTAAAAGTTTGTTTATGAAGAATCTTTTTTGTGGATTTCTTTGTTTTGGTTTTTTAATTAATTTTTCATATATATCTATTTCCGCATCAGGATCATTAGAAAGTTTTGTTGGAGTAAATCCTAATTGTGATATAGATGCTATTGCATTTAGAAATGGATATAATGTTTCCGATCCATACAAGCAATATTTGGCACTTGGAGGGGATAATAATAGTTTTTCTATTTATTCTCTTGATACTTCTAGTCCTAGCAATGGGCTTTCGTATGTTACATTTGCAAATGATTTTAGGGGAGATCAGTTAAATGCATTAGATTGGGATTGGCGAACAGGGGCTAATCCATATTTGGTTATAGGCGTTAATAATTCTGGTAGTTATTATAATTCTATGTACGCCTACTCATTTAATCCATCCACAGACGTTTTAGCAAAAGAAGATGGCTGTTATTTTAGTACTTACGATGATTCTACTTGGCATTGGCCTTGGCCTGTTCCGTCAGGTACTCCTGGGGATGGAAGTTGGCATGCCAATTGTGATAATGAAACAACTATTGTTTATGATGTAAGTTATAGAAAATCAGAAAGTTCAACTGGATATGTTGTTGGTGTTGCTAAAATACCAAACTATTGGGGTGGTGTTTTTGGCGCTGACCATTGGAGAGAGTTGAGGGTTTTTAAAGTAGATAGCGGGGGGAATATTTCTCGAAAAAAGGAGAAACTTTTTAAGCCGGTACACGATAATTATAATATAGTATGGGATTGGTATCAAAGGTATGCAACAACAGTTAGCTGGAATCCTACCAGTGATTTTATAGCTGTTGGTGGTGCAGGTGCTTTAGCTAAGAATTGGGAGGACCCGTTATTAGGTGCATTTTTTCCAATGAAGGTTAGAAGGTATTATGGTTTAAGTGGTGATAATAATGTTCTTGTTTATGCATATAGTACTGGTAGTAATACCTTAACAGAAAAAGGGGGGGTGCGTTTTGATCCAGATAGTTGGATTGTTCGGGCAGTTGATTGGTCTCCTGATGGTCAATATTTAGCAGTTGGAATTGATGAAGCTTCAGAGGGGGATGCGGTTGAAGATCGTTGCCGTTGTTATATATATGAAGTGAATGCTTCAACAGGAGAATTCACTTTTAGTGGCATGTATTTGCTTGTTGGTTATGGAAATATTGGGGATCTTCGGTGGGCAAAATCAGATTATATTTTACTTGGCTTAACCAATCCTGGTGGTTGCGCTGTTTTGTCGTTCGATGGTTCTGATATAAATTTAACAGCTACAATATCTTATCCATTAAATATGAATTCTGTTGATTGGTCTTCTGGAGGAAGATATGTGGCAGCATCAAGTCAGTATGGAACAGGAAAAGAAGTTAATGCGGCAAGTTTTACTGCTCCGGCAGATGATGTTCTTGATTCTATTAATACTGTTGCATGGCGAAATGAAAGTTGGAATGGAATAAGTAATAATTTTACTTCGACTATAGCCGTTAGCGGAAATAAAAAGTCATTTAAAATGTACTCATATGCCGGTTCAACTACGATAAATTTGGGAACAGATCATGCTAGAAATATTAGTAATCAGGAAGGGGATTTTACGGATGCAGCAAATGTAAATTCTTTGGAGTGGTCTACGAATGGTAAATATCTCGCAGTTGTCGGGGAAACTAATAGTGTTGATTTTCCTGCGGTACAGGTTTACTCATTTGCAAGTTATGGAGATATTCCTGATAGACCTTATGCGGAAGCTTTTTGGGGTGGAACTTGGCACAATCGATATAATTATGGCGCAAATATTCGTGATGTTGCATGGAATAAACCGTCTAATTTAGATGACGATCCAACATATTTAGCAATTGTTGGTGAATATGATTCTGCGCATGAAAAACTAACGGTTTACCAATTATCAGGATCAAGTTTAACCGAAAAAGATACAGAAGATTATGGAACTAATGGTCCCGTAAATTGTGTTGGTTGGCGACCGGGTCAAAATCAGATACTTGTTGGTGGTTTTAATATTGATGGAAGTTCAGAAATTATTTTATATGATTTTAATGGGACAAGTTTAAGTGTTAATTCAACAAAAGGATTTACGAGTACTAGCGCAGAAGCAATTAGAACATTTGATTGGCATCCAACAGGTAATTATGTTGCGGTTGCATTTATAGATCGAGTATATGTTTTAGATTCTTCTTTAACTGAAGTTTTATTATCACCATATTATCTTCAATTGTCTGATGGAGCACATTTTATCAATTCTGTTAAGTGGGATTCAGAAGGAGAGCTTTTATTAGTAGGGCTTGAAAGTGATCCTGAAGAGAAACTTTGTGAATTTGATAGTACAGCCACACCAACGTTAACTTTATTTAGAAGTATCGGAAAACATGGAGATGAAATTAAGTCGGTAGATTGGGCTGTTGGTTCTAGATATAGAGTTGTTGGTGGTTTAGAAGATGGTGAGCCGAGGGTAACAGAATGGGAATTTAGCGAAACAGTTTCTCTAAGTAAAATTGATACCGCTGATTGTAATCCTACTAGTTTTTATATTGCTGTTGGTGAAGATAAACCAACCTTAGAAATTCGTTCCATCAGTGGCGAAACAGCTTCTTCATTAGAATCCGGAAATGTAAGTCGTGCAGAAACTGCTAGCATAAAAGATGTTTGTTGGTCTCCTTGTGGAAGATATATAGCAGCTGGTACAAAACCTGCAGATGGTTATTATTCGCCATTGGTTATTTATGAATTTGATGGCACTAATACTTCATACAAATCTGAATCCTATTGTATGAGTTATTCAGATTTTAGAGCTTCTGGTAGTAGTATGATTACATCTGTTGATTGGCACATTCCAAATGATCCAGTGGTTGATACATTGTATATCGCTGCTATTGGTAATTGTATAAATGATTCAAATGGTTTAATTGTTCATTCGTTAACTGAAAATACTTTATCAGTTTTATCTATTGTTTATTTTGATAGTTTGCCTTCATTTGTAAGATGGCAACCATACAGTAATTATTTTTCTGTTGGTGGTTACAATATTGATGGAACAGAAGATATTAAAATTTATAAATTTGATACTGAAGGAGAAACTGTTACAGAAGTATTTGGAGAAAGTTGGTGGGCTAGTTCTCCAGGAGCATCTTCTTTTAGTTGGTCTTATGATGGTAATTATTTTGCAGTAAGTAGTTCGAGTACTTTATCGGTTGGTCATTTTGATGCGTCCAATCCAGATAGTTGGAGTTACAGTGGGACTGACACTTTTGTTGATTGTGGTGCAGCAATTAATTTCGTGCGTTGGTCAAATAACAATTTGTATATAATTGTTGGTTGCGATAATGGTGTAACTTTTGAAGTACAAGTTTATTTTTTTGACGGCAGAAATTCTATTCAACTTATTGATAGAAAAGAATATTCAGGGGATGCAAGTTCTGTTGGTTGGGTGCAAGATGCTTGGTATTATTACTGGGTTGGTGATGTTGATGATACTGTTCATATAGAACAAGTTTTAAGTGGGGAAACAGTTTCTTTAAGCAAAATTGATACGGTTGATTGTGATCCTAGGGGATTTTATATTGCTGTTGGCGAAGATAAAAAAACTTTAGAAATTCGTTATGTTAATGGCGAAGCAGTTTCTTTGTTGGAGGCGGGAAATGTAAGTCGTGCGGATACCGCGGGAATTAATGAAGTACGATGGTCCCCATGTGGAAGATATGTTGCAGTTGGCTTACAACCAGATGATGGTTATTTTCCTCCGTTAACTGTGTATGAGTTTGATGGAACAAATACTACAGTTAAGTCGCAATCATATTGTAATAGTAGTTTAGATTTTAGAAATTCTAGTAGCGGAATGATTACGTCTCTCGATTGGAATACACCATATGATCCAATGCTTGATGCGTTATATGTTGCGGCGGTTGGTAATTGTATCAATGATTCAGCAGGTTTAGTTATTCATTCGTTAACTGAAAATACTTTGCCAATTTTGGATTCTGATTCTTTTGATAGTGTTCCTACGTTTTTAAGATGGCAACCATATAGTAATTATTTTGCTGTTGGTGGTTACAATATTGATGGAACGAAAGATATTAAGATTTATAAATTTGATACTGTAGGAGAAACTGTTACAGAAGTATTTGGAGAAAGTTGGTGGGGAAGTTCTCCCGGGGCATCTTCTTTTGACTGGTCCGATAACAATGATTTTGTAATAAGTAGTTCGAGCAATCTTTTTGTTGGTAATTTTGATACATCTAATCCAAATAGTTGGAGTTACAGTGGTACGTATGCATCTGTTGATTGTGGAGCAATAATTAATTTTGTGAAGTGGTCTAAAAATGGTTTATATGTAATTGCTGGTTGTGATAGCGGAACAACTTCAGAAGTGCAAGTTTATTTTTTTGATGACAGAAGTACTCTCAAATTTATTGATAGTAAAGAATATTCTGGTTCTGTAAGTTCTGTTGGTTGGTCGCAAGATGATTGGTACTGTTATTGGGCAGGGGACTTAGATGATGAAGTTGTTGTTGAAAAAAATGATTTTGAGCGAACATGGACAGGAGTTGTCGGGCATAATATTCCTAAGAATGCTTTAGCGTTTTCGCCAAACACAAATGAAATTGTTTTTATTGATGATAGTGGCGAATTAAAATTAAAAAGTCTTGATTTTCAACGGATAATATTTGAAGAAATTTCAACGGCAAGTCTTGTGTTTGGTAGTAATCAATCTTATTTTGATGTCTCTCCAAACGGAAGTTTTATTGCAGCAGTTGGATATAATTTCCAAGGTGGAGGAAATAAGGAATTGCAATTATTCGATGCAACTTCAAATGAGTTAAGTAGTCTCTTTACTTTGACAGTTAGCGATCTTGCTTGTTCTGTTGATTGGTCTTCTAATGGTGAATTTATTGTTGTTGCAAACGAAAATAATGAAATTCATATTTATGAATTAAGTGGTACAAGTTTTACTGAAAAGGGAACAGGAATTTCTGTTGACACAACTTGTCTTTATACGGCCAAGTGGTCACCTTGTGGACGATATGTTGCCGCAGGATTAAGAAATGGAGATCCATCGAAATACAATTTAATCATATACGAGTTTGATGGAAATGATTTGACCGCAGTGATTAGTGAAAAAATAGGAAGTGATTATAATACTGCAACATACGAATTAGATTGGTCGGTTAATGGAAAATATTTGGCTTTGGGCGGCCGACGAATGAATGTTAATCCTGATACGACTCCAATTGCCCATGAAGTTAGAGTTTATGAATTTGATCCAACCGTTCCATCGATTGCATATAAAGATGGAAACAATTGTTCTGGAGACGGTATAGTTTGTGTTCATTGGAATCCTGATTGCGAATATTTAGCAGCAACAGGATATGAAGGATGGACACAATTATTTTATTTTGATGGAACAACATTAACACAAACAGGTAATTTTGATATTGGTGATCCTGGCTGCGAAGTGCGGTGGGATCCAAAAGGTAATTATTTAATTGTTTGTCAGCAAGGTGATGGTGGCGGAAGTCAATTAGTTGAATTTTATAAATTTGCTAGAAACAGCGAAGAATTGAATTTAACAACTACATTTACAATTATTTCAGATGCAGAAAGTAGTGCTACTGTTCGTTGGTATCCAATGGGAGATAAATTTTCAGTTTTAGGTCAATCAATTTTGAAATCTTATAATTGGAATGGTGAAATATCAGAGCAATTATCCGGTATGGCCGTAGATTATGGAACGCAAGCATGGTCTGTAAAATGGAATCCTATCAATAATAATTATTTGGCAGTTGGCGGAACAGAACCAACAGATGGAAAAGAATTAAAGGTTTTTTATTTCGATTCCAATAAAACATTAACTTTGCTTCGTGGTTGTAATAGTAATTATGGAGATGCTATTTATTCCGTAGATTGGGCTCCGAATGGTTACTGGTTAGCAGTGGGTGGTTATAGTCCAACAAATAATCATGAATTACAAGTTTACCGTTTTAATAGTCAGAGTTCTTTAGCATTAACAACTTCTGCAGAATATGGAGATTCTATTTATTCAGTAGCGTGGTCGTCAGATGGTAATTATTTGGCAGTTGGTGGAAGTGGTTCAAATGATGGTGCAGAATTACATATTTATTCAATGAATACTCAAGATTATTTATATCAGGTTACGGGTGCAAATTATGGAAATAGAATTTTAGAAATGGATTGGTCCTCAGATTCTCAGTATCTTGCGTTGGCTGGAGGTACTCCTGATAATGGAAATGAATTGCAAATTTATTCTTTTGATTCGACAACAAGTACACTTTCTTATCTTGATGGAAAAGATTTTGGAGCAGGTGATTCTTATGAAACATGGGCGGTTGCGTGGTCGCCAGATGGTGATTATGTTGCGGTTGGTGGAGAAAATGATGGCAGACTTAAAATTTATTATTTTGATGGTAGTGATTTAAGTGATGCAATTATTGATGAAAATTTAGGGGCGAGTATCATACATTCTATTTCTTGGTCTCCTTGTGGAAATTATTTATCCGTGAGTCCTGTGTCTCCCACAAATGAACATGAAATACAAATATATTTATTTAATGGCACATCTATTAGATTAATAACATCACTTGATTATGGAAATTCTGGTTCAGGTGCCATTGATTCTGATTGGTCTTCTGACGGTAATTATATGGCAGTTGCAGGATTTAATCCCACAGATGGAAGGGAAGTTAAGATATATCCTGTCAGTTGGTTATGTTCTAATATTCAGGCACAAGAAGGAAGTGAATCTGTTGTGGATTTAGAAATGTCTGATGTAAAAATTGATATATCAAAATATGTTTCTTTGGAGAATATTAGATTGAGGGTAAAGTGAAGAAAATGTTTTTATTAACCATGTTTGTTTTTTTTACTTTGCATTTAAATCCTGTTTTTATTCTTGTGCATGGCACATGGCAAGCTTATGATTTGGCAAGTTTCGATGTTGAAATAGCAGGACTTCGTATTTTACGGTGGAGTGGTTATAACACACATGAAGGACGTATTTTGGCGGCAGCAGATTTAGCGAAAATTGTTTTAGGGTATTATTATCAATCACCAACGGAACCAGTAATTCTTATTGGACATAGTCATGGTGGAAATGTAATTAATTTTGCCAGTCGACTCTTAGGGGATCCTTTTGTAAAAAGCGTAAAAACTCGAAATTTAAATAAAAAAGATTTTGATGAAAATGTTAGTACTACAGAAATAAAGGAAACAAAAAATATAGCTACAGAAGAAGTGTTATTTGAAGCAAACGAATTGGATTTGGGTTTTAGTTTAAGTGACGATAAATATACTAATATTGAAGATACAAAACAACTTAGACAGTTACCGGATTTTATGTTGGTTGGAGACCATGGAACAATTCCATCCAGTTTAGAAGATGAGATTGCACAGGCGCAGGCGGAGATTCAATTTGAACGCGAAGCGCTTGAAAAACAATTTGGAGTTTCTGGCAAAGAATATCAAATTGATTTTGCAATTGGAGTCGGGACTCCTATTTGTGAAACTAATTATGCACCAAATATGGATGTTATTAGTAAATATATTCTTATATGGTCTTTATGGCACGATTCTGGTATTTCTGGTCCGGATCCTTATTCTGATTGGGGTGATTATATGCAGCCATTAGGAAGTTATGTGGTAGAGAATTCTACAGGTCAGACATATCCACTCCATGATCGTTTAACAAATATTAGGGTTAAGAAAAAAATCGGTAGTTCTTATCATGACCCATACCATTGTCCAATATCTGGATTTGATGATGATCCGGGTAATCCATACCTTACTGATTCAGAGATATATGAAGGATTAATAACTTTGTTAATGGATGATTCATTTTATGGAAGTAATCAAACAGCTTATTATAAAGATGGAAGTCCTCTTAGTTTTACGCAGTATTAATAAAAATTTTTCTTTTTAAATACATAAGGTGGAATTTTATTTCAGTTCTTAAAATCTGTTGATTTTTCTTATTTATCTAACCTAAATTAAATTCCGACTTTAACGGTAAAAACAACATATCCAATGTTGTAAAAAAGAGAGTTCTATGAAAAAAAAATTGTTATTTTTTTTGTTTTTCATTTTTATATCAATCAATTTTTTTATCTGTGCTGATACTTTAGAAAGCGGAAGTTTTGTAACAAACTGGTCATTTGATCATGGTAATGGCGCGCAGGGAGCGGTGACTGTTGATGGGATTGCGACATTTCCAGAATCGGGAAGTGTTTACGTTAATGTTTCGGCTGGTGGATTTAGAAATATTATTGCCGTTGATAGTACAATGACTCTCAGCAAAGATTTAAATATCTTTGGAACAATTAATACCAATAGTGGCGCAGATTCTTATTTAAGAATTCTTGGTGGCGATAATATAATTGGACTAAGTCAAAGCCAAACTTTTAGCAGTTTAAAAGTTTTTGGTAAAGATTTGACGATTGATGGTAACGGAAACTCTCTTATTCTTTCCGGAACTCGTGTACTCAGAGTTGAAAAAAATTCGTATCTCCATCTTAAAGATTGTGTTGTTAATATACAAAATAGCGATGAAGCACTGTTTTTAGATTTTGAATCTTCAAAATTAATCTTGGAAGATTGTTCTTTAAATCTTATAAATAATTGCTACATCGATAAAGGGACATTGGAATTTTATGGTGGAGTTTCAATTAAAACTGGAAATGAAAAAGCTTTCATTTTAAGTGGCGGGGAACATGTTATAAAATCAGGATGTACTGTAACAGTTCATCCTGGGGTTTCTTTTAATCTAACGCCGTCTACAAATTCCGAACAATTTTTAACATTTGAAGATGATACTGCGCAGTTAGTTTTTAACAGTGCAACATTAGTTGTTGATGACAGTTTAAATAGAATACTTTCTGACAGTAATATTGTTATGAAAAATGATTGTAATACAAATACAATTAAAAAAACTAAGGCTAGTAAAGTTAGAGATACCAGTTTGGTTTATGATGGGAATGTTTATGGCATTGATTGGTCTCTGGATGGAAAATATTTATCAACAGTTGGCAAAGATAGTAATTCAACAGGGAGTGTTTGTGTTTATTATTATGACGACGGAATTTTATCTTTTGTAACAAGTGCCGCGATAGACGATACAACTACTTGTGTTGCTATTGCATGGTCACCTGATGGAAATTATTTAGCTGTAGGGGGAAAATCAACATCTCGTGATTTGTCGATATATGACTTTAATGGCTCATCATTAAATTTAATTGAGAGTGTTTTGTGGGCTGGAGCTAGTCATCGTATTTATAGTGTTGGTTGGCATCCGGAGGGACAATATATTGCAGCAGGAGGAATAGGTTTTAATGCTGGGAATGAAGATGGTTTTATCATTTATAAATTTGATGGAAGCTCTTTAATAACTATTGGAAGTAAAGTTAGAGATAAAGGTTATTGCCTAGACTGGGATCCTCTAGGAGAATATGTAGCTGTTGGTTATGAAATTGGCGATCCTGATTATTTAGAAGTTTATGAATTTGATGCGTCTAATGAAATATTGTATACATCTCCTATTGTTACAGCGACGCATTCCTCCACATTTATATCTACTAAATGGTCTTCGGATGGAAATTATATTGCATCAAGTCATTATACTAATGAAGTTGAAATTTATTCATTTAATAGGAGTGTCCCATCTTTGACAATATTACCTGAAACAAGTAAAAGTATTGGTGGTTCTTTATATGGTCTTTCGTGGTCATCTGATGATAATTATTTGGCAATAGGGAGCTGGGATAATTTTTTAGAAGTAGATAGATTTAACGGGGAATCACTATCTTACGTTTTAGGTACAACATTTGAAAATGCTGCAAATGTAAATGCTATTTCTTTTTTAAATAATGCAAACACTATTGCGGTTGGATGTGATAGTGGCGGAGTTGGTTCTAATTTAAAATTATTTAATTTAGACCCAATAACATTTGAAGAAGTTGCAGATATACAACTTGGGTCAGGACAAGATTATCGCGCAAGTGCATGGTATGAAAATTATTTTGCAATTAGTGAAAGTGGTGCGATTCAAATTTATACTTTTGATGGTGATGGTAATGAGTTAACACTTTTAACGACAGAGTCGATAACTAATTGTGATGAAATTTATTCTTTAGATTGGACATACAGCGGAAGTTATTTAGCCGCAGGAGTTTATGATTTATCCGGTACAAGTAGTTTGCATATTTATAAGTTTGAAAATGATATTTTATCTTTGCAAGATGAGCAAAATTATGGAAGTAAATTATTTAGTGTTAAGTGGTCACCAATAGGAAATTATATTGCAATTGGGGGACAAGATCCAAATAGTGGACACGATGAATTAGAAGTTTATGAATTTGATGGAACGAATTTAAATTTTAGTTACAGTGCAGATTTTGGAAATTTTATTTCTTGTGTAGAATGGTCGTCTGATGGAAACTATCTTGCCGTAACTGGTGATTCTGGTGATGATGAAAAAAGAGAATTTATAATTTATTTATTTGAAAGTGGAAGTCTTACGGTAACTTGTAGTGTTGATTATGGAGGCAATGACAAACGTGGTTATTCTGTCGCTTGGTCTACAGATAATCAGTATGTTGCAATAGGTGGTAAACCAAATGCTCAACATCAAGAAGTAGAAATTTATTCTGTTTCAGGTGGACAAGTTTCTGATAGTCCTGTTTGTTCTGTTAATTATGGTTCGTATGTTACTTCAGTATCTTGGTCGCCAGATGGAAATTATTTAGTTGTCGGGGGTGTTGAACCTGGTGATGAACATAATAATTTTGAGGTATATGGTTTTGATGGAAATGATTTAACTATTTTATTTGCATCGCAAACAGATTATCAAACGCATTCAGATTTTGAATCAATTATTAACGAAATTAAATGGCATTCAAGTAGTGAATATTTATCTGTTGTTGGAATTGGAAATCCGGACATACATATTTACGATTTTAGTTGTGACATTCGTGGACAAAATCTTGGTAGATCAACTTTTGGTGATGAAGTAAAATCTTGTGATTGGTCGCCTGACGGTCAATATCTTGCTGTTGCAGGATATGATCCTGATAATGCGGCTGATGAAGAAGTACGTATTTATAGTTTGCCTCCAACACCGGGAGATAATTTAATTTCTGTAACAGGTCTAGATTATGCTTCTGGTTATGATAGAGAAGCGGAAGTTGTTTGTTGGTCTCCAGACGGAAATTATTTAGCAATTGGCGGAAAACATGGCGGACAAGATAACCGAATAATGATTTGTGAATTTGATATTACTACTACACCAACTTTGATTTTAAAAGATAATGCGTACGATAATTTTGATTGTGTTTTTACAATTACGTGGTCACCAGATGGGACACATTTAGCAGTTGGCGGATTGAATAGCAGTGATAATGATTTATATATTTATTCATTTAATGGAAGTTTACTTACAACGGTTACGTATGCACCGTTTGGTTCTGAACTTTATGAATTAAAATGGTCGGGGACCGGTGATTATTTAGTTGCTGTTGGTTGGGATGGGCTAAGGAATAAACAATGTAAAATATATAGTTTTGATTCTGTTGGGGAATCCATAGATTTGGCGGCGGAAGAAGAGGTGGCCTCCATATTAATGACTGTTGATTGGTCGGCAGATGGTCAATATCTTGCTACTGGGTATCGTGATTTATTGGTTTATTATTGGAATGGTTCATCTTTAGATCAAAAATATAGTGATTCTGTTCCTTATACAATTCAAAGTGTGCGGTGGTCCAATGACGGGAATTTCTTAGCTGTTGGCGGAGAAGATTTTTCTGACGTTGGAGAAGATATGATGATATATCAATTTAATTCCGATACGGAAAGTTTATATCCGATATATCAAACAAGATTATTTTTACCAGAGCCTGTTTATTCTCTTGCGTGGAAGTTTGACAATAGTGCACTTGCTGTTGGTGGCGATGGTAATTATGCGGTAAATGTTTATGAATTTAATGGTGATATATTAGGAACAAATCTTGATTTTGATTTTTATTCATCCGATAGTTGGGGAGTTGCAGATATTTCTCCTGATGGAAAATACATGGCGTTAAATTATGGTGGTTTGCGATTATATGATGTTCAGAATACAGCAACTCCAACTTTGATTTCCGAAACAAATCTAACAGTTAATTCTAATGATATTAAATGGTCTCCAGATGGAAGTTATTTAATTGATGTGGCAACAGATGAAAAAATTTATTTGCGTAAATTTGATAATGAAATATTTGAATTAACAGATACTTATACAACATCCGGAGAAAGTTTATTTTGTGTTGATTGGTCTCCAGATGGTAGACATGTTGCAGCTGGAATTTTTGGAGGTACGAGTGAAAACATAATAACATTTAGTATTTCCAATGATGATTTGCATGTAACGTTTAGTGTTGATTGTTGTGATAGCGATAATGGAATTTATTCTGTTCATTGGACATCAAGTGGAAGTTATTTAGCAGTTGGCGGAAGAAATTTAAATGTTAATCCAACAACAACACACGATATAAGAATATATAAATTTGATTCTACATCAACAGAATCACTAGCGTATGTTTCTGGTTCGGTTCTTTCTACAAGTACAATAAGATCCGTTAATTGGAATCCGGATAATATTTATCTTGCTGCAGGTGGTGAAGATTCTGCAACAACAGGTTGTTTATATTTATTTAAATTTAATTCCATAAATTCTAGTTTTTCGTTATTACAAACTTTGGCTATTGATTCGGAAGTAGCGCATGTTTGTTGGGACGATTTCGGTCATTATTTGGTTGCAACAAGGTTTGATTATACTTTTGATATATATAATTTAAATCGCGTGTCAGAAGAATTAGATTTGTATTCAACAACTACTTTTGGTGGGACTAGAAAACCGCATGTTAGTTGGTTTCCTGATGGAGAATATTTTGTTGTTGCAGGAAAAAATGTTGAGGATGATTCAGATGTAAATATTTATAATTTTTCTGGTTCGCCATTACAACAAGCATCTGAAATGAATTTAGGTTTTTCCGATGCGAGTTATGTTGAATCAATTAAGTGGTCTTCTGATAGTAGTTATTTGGCGTTTGGTTTATGCCAAAGCGGTTCGGTAGGTGTTGGTGTTTATAGTTTTGATTCAAATAAAACATTAACTATTCTTTATGGAACACAGGTTAATTATGGAGGGCATGTTCGTTCTATTGATTGGTCATCAGATGGAAGTTTTTTAGCCGTTGGGGGAGCCGAGCCAGATAATAATCATGAATTGCAAGTTTATTGTTTCAATAGACAAAATTCTTTGGTGTTAACAACTTCAAAAGATTATGGAAGTTATATTCAAACGGTAGCATGGGCTCCAAATGCAAATTATCTTGCGGTTGGTGGAGCAAGTCCTACAGATAATCATGAACTGCAAATTTATTATTTAAATGATAATAATTATTTAGAAACAGTTACACACAAAATGTATGGCAATGTAATTGAAGGAATTGCATGGTCTCCAGATGGAAATTATTTAGTTGTTGGTGGAGGTGTTCCAGACGATGGTAATGAGCTACAGATTTATGAATTTAATTCAACAACAAGTGAGCTAACTGATAAAGCTGAAGCAGATTTTGGAGATAAAATATGGACAGTTGCATGGTCGCATACTGGAAATTATATTGCAATAGGAGGGGAATCTCCTTCTGGTGAAAATGAAGAAGTGCAAGTTTATTATTTTGATGGAAGTAGTTTGGAATTTAAAAGCAGGGTAGATTTTGGGACTAAAGTTAGGTCTGTTGATTGGTCTCCTGATGATTATAATATTGCTATTAGTGGCCAAACAGCTTCTGATGATTATGAAGTTAGAGTTTATTATTTTGATGGTTCATCTCTTAGTTTGGCAACACAAATGGATTATGGTGATGAAGGAATTGCAGGTTCTTTAAGTGTTGCATGGTCTCCCGAAGGTGATTATTTAGCAGTCGGAGGATATTTACCGAATGATGATAAAGAAATAAAAATTTATCCTATTGCTGAAACTTATACTGAAATTCCAGAAACGAGTGATACACCATCAGAAATAGAAATGATAGGTGCAACAATTGATGTTTCAAAAGGCCTCAGTCTTGAAAATATAAAATTAAAAGTTAAATAGTTCGTCTGTTGATTTTTATTGTTCTATTTACCTAAAGTAACTTTCGACTTTAAAGGTAAAAATTAGATCTCTGTTTATAAAAAAAGAGAGTGGTATGAGAAAAAGATTATCGATAATTGTTCCTTTATTTGCAACTTTATTTTTTCAATTTCTTTATTCTACAAGTTTAGATCATGGAAGTTTTAAAACAGGTTCTTGGAGTTTTTATGATGGTGATTATGCTCGCGGTTCTGTATTAGTTAAGGGAACAGCGTTTTTTCCTTACAATGGAAGCGTAACACTCAGTATTTATACCGGGGGGTTTCATAATATTCATTCCAATAATAGTACGATTATTTTAAAAAATGATTTGAATATATCTGGGTTTTTTCTTGATCCTGTTACAAGTAATACCTTTAGCATTTCAGGTGAAAATCATAATATATTTTTACAAGAAAATCAGGTTCTAAATAAATTTAAAATTTCAGCAAATGATTTGATTATAAATTGTGCTGATAAATCAATCAGTCTAAACAGCAATTATGCTTTGCAGGTAGCTGAGGATTCTACATTACATTTAAAAAAATCTGTTCTTTACGTTAATTATCCATTGGGTTTGTTTTTAAAATCCGAAGGTTCAAAAATAATTTTAGAGGATTGTACTCTCATTCTTTCAGATGATTGTTTTATTGATAAAGGGACGGTGGAATTTAGAGGAAATGTTTTTGTTAATTCAGATAGTTCTAAGTCGCTAATACTAACTGGCAGTAATCATACTGTAAAAGCAAATAGTGTTCTAACAATTGAATCTGGGGCAAAATTAGATTTAATGTCATCTGGTACTAATGATCAATTTTTAACTTTTGAAGATGATACTGCGCAATTAGTTCTTGATGGATCAATATTAAATATTAATGAAAATTTGAGAGACATACTTGTTGGCGGTAATTTAGTAATAAAGGGTGAAGTTGATTTTAATATAACTTCTACGGCAGAATCTTTTGCGAGCGAGATGAGTGAGTTGCGAGATCCGAGCTTGGATTTTGGAAATGTAGTACACATTAGAGCTTCGAATTGGTCCCCGTGTGGAAAATATTTGGCAGTTGTTGGTGATGATGGTGTTGCATCTCCAGATGGAACAGGTTACACCGGTGTATATTATTATAATGATGGTGTGTTATCTCTTGTTACAAGCGTAGAACATGCAAACAAATCATATTGGTATACGGTTGCATGGTCACCTGACGGAAAGTATGTGGCAGCAGGGGGGGGAGGCGTTTCTGGCTATGATAAAGTATTAGCGATTTATTCTTTTGATGGTTTATCTTTAACAGAAGTTGCAGATGCTGATTGGACGGGGAGTGGCCCTTTTGTTTATGATGTTTCTTGGCATCCAAGTGGAGATTATATTGCTGCCGGAGGAAAAGATTATGGCGTAGGGGAACAAGGTTTTGCTGTTTATGCTTTTGATGGTTCAAGATTAACATTAAAAGGAACAAAAATAGGAACATCTGTTCGTACTTTGGCTTGGGATCCATTTGGTGAATATTTAGCAATTGGTTCTGCAACTGACCCAGTTGAATTAGAAATTTATGAATTCGATGTTTCTACTGAAACATTAAATACAACGGCTGTTGTTACTGTGGATTTGACTCCAGATATGAATATTGTTCGGTGGCGTTATGATGGTGCATATTTGGGAGTAGGTGATACTTCAGGAAATATTTATATTTATTTGTTTAACAGGGTAACACCAAGTCTTACGCAAGAATTTACAAAAGATGTTGGAACTAGAATTGATGGTTTGGCATGGTCGCCAGACGGAAATTATGTGGCATTTACAGAATGTGCAAATTTTTTTGAAGTAGATACATTCTATATTAATGATGCTGGTGATATTGGCCTTTCATATATTTACGGTGCAACATTTAATGACACCGTAGATGTAAATACAGTTGCTTGGCACCCTAGTGGTAATCCGCTTGCGGTTGGTGCTCTTGTTGGTGGTGTTGGCGCAGAATTAAAACTTTTTAATTTTCGAGAAACAATATTTGAAGAAGAAGTTGGAGCACGAATTGAATTTGGCCAAGAAGCAAAAACAAGTGCATGGTCAAAAGATGGTAATTTATTTGCGGTGGCCGGACTTGATGATAGTGGTAATAAAGAATTGCATATTTATGAATTTGATGGTTCGAATTTAATTTTTACCTATTCAATAGAAAATGCTTTTGATGAAATTTATTCATTAGATTGGTCGTATACAGGAAGTTATTTAGCGGTTGGGGCAAATCAAAGTGCGAACAAAGAATTAATGGTATATAAATACGAAGACAATGAATTGCAATTAACAAGTTCACTTGATCTTGATAATGATGTTTTTGTAGTTGAATGGAGCCCTGATTTTTTAGCTGTAATGGCTGGTGGGTTTAATATTATAGATACCGATAAAGATATAGTAATATATGATTTTTCTAATGAGACCTTGGATACAGTATTGTGTGCAAACGGAGAGTGGAGTTTTCGTGGGACTAGGGTATTTAAATGGGAGGCTACAGGGACTTATGCTATCGCATTTAATGCTTATTATTTATACATTCACGAATATGATGCAGATTGGGTTCGTACAATTACTGCATCAGTTATTCCGGTAGATGGAAGTACATATATGAATGATGCTGCGTGGTCTCCAGATGGTAACTATGTTGTAGCTGGCGTGGAAAATGGCGAGATATATGTATATGCATTTGACGGCAGCAGTTTAACAGAAAAGGATACAGTTGATATTGGAACGGAAGTTTATTCTGTAGATTGGATTAATAATTTTATTGTGGTTGGTTGCGATCCTGATGCAAGTAATGAACAAGTTCAAGTTTACGAATTTGATTCTGTTACTGAAACAATTTCTCTTTTAGGAAACACTAAAAAAGATTTTAATGGAATTGTAAATAAAGTTGAATGGCATCCAAGTGGTGATTACATGTCTGTGGTTGGAGCAGGTTCGCCGGATGTTCAAGTTTATGATTTTAATGGCGTAATGCTTTCTGTAATTCCAGATGCACAAATAACATTTTCTTCCAGTTTATATACCCATTTTGATATTTCACCAAACGGAAATTATATTGCTGTTGCTTATTACAAAAGTGCTGATGACAAAAAACTACAATTATATGATGTATCAAATGCTTCTAACGGAGAAATAACGTTTCTTTCAGATGTAGATATTTCCGATTCGCCTTATTATGTTTCCTGGTCGCCGAATGGTAAATATGTGGCTGTTGGAGGAGCGGGTGGTTATTTAAATATATATCAATTAAATGGCAATATCTTTAGTCAGGTTGTAGACCAAACAATAGGAACTGGCGCTGACAATCTTCTTGTGGTGACATGGTCTCCAGATGGAAAATATATTGCAATGGGAATGTCTAATGAAGATAACGGATATGGCGTTTTTCTTTATAGGTTTAATGGAACGAGTATAACGTACAAACATATAATAGATTTTGGAAATGATGTTATATATATTTACGCGGTTGATTGGTCGTCAAATGGCGACTATATAGCTGTTGGCGGATCAGGCTTTGATTCCGGAAATGAGGTAGAAGTATATGGGTTTACTAAATCAACAGAACAATTTACAGCGCTAATAGATGGTGCTGCTATAGGAAGTGTTCAGTGTCTTCATTGGAATCCTGATGGTGAATATCTTGCAGTAGGACAATATGGTGGCGATGAAAATACGCGGTTATATCATTTTAATGGAACAACTCTTACGTTTAAGGGGACTGTTGAAAACAGTGGGCATGATACTGGCGCGGTAAGATGGGATCCTAGCGGTCGATTTCTTATTACAGGGGAAGAAGATGATGCGGTTCCAAATGTGTGCGACTATTTTTTGCATGAATTCAATAGGGCTGATGAAATATTAGATCTTATTCCTAATTCAAAAATAAGTGATTACGGTGTTGCGAATGCGTTTGATATAACTACGGTTTGTTGGTTTCCTGATGGTGATAAAATAGCAATAATGGGACGCCGTAATAATGATTTACAAATTTTTAACTTTGCAGGTCGACCTCTTCAGCAAGCATCAGAAATGAATGTTGATCAGGCAGGTAGCAGTTATGTTGAATCGATTAAGTGGTCACCAAGTGGTAATTATTTAGCAGTTGGAATGTACCAGGGGGCTTCGGTTGGAGTTAATGTATATAAATTTGATTCAAATAATACATTGGAATTATTACATGGTACACAAATTGATTATGGAAGTGCAGTGTATGCTGTTGATTGGTCTCCGGATGAAAACTTTTTGGCGGTTGGGGGAAACACGCCGGACAATGATCATGAATTACAAGTTTATAGATTCAATAGACAAAGTTCTTTGTGTTTAACAACTTCTGTAGATTTAGGGTCAGAAGGAGGAATTTCTATTCAGGCATTGGCTTGGTCTCCCGATGGAAATCATCTTGCTGTTGGAGGAGATACACTAACAAATAGTGAGTTGCAAATTTATACAATGAGTCAGGAAGATCATTTTGATAACATTATTTATTGCACTGGTGCAAATTATGGTATTTGTGTTGAAGAAATAGCATGGTCTTCTGATGGAAATTATCTTACGGTTGTGGGAAATGGGTCGATAAGCGGAGACGAATTAGAGGTTTACTCATTTAATTCTATAACAAGTGTTTTAACTTTAAAAGATGGTGTAGATATTGGAAATAACATACGTGATGTTGCATGGTCGGGGACAGGGAATTACATCGCTATAGGAGCACAAGTTCCGACTGAAACAGATGGTGAACTGCAGGTTTACTATTTTAATGGGACTAGTCTTGAATTTAAAGACAGGGTTAATTTTAGTGATACCGATGGAAAAGTAAGAGCGGTAGATTGGTCGCCAGACAGTAACTATATTGCTATTGGGGGACAAGATGGTGTGGATGATTATGAAATTAAAATTTATTATTTTAATGGTTCATCACTAAGTTTAGCTTCTCAAGTAGATTATGGGGATGCAAGTTTAGCAGGTGCTTTAAGTGTTCATTGGTCGCCGGATGGAAACTTTTTAGCAGCGGGTGGTTACACGCCAAATGACACAAAAGATATAAAAGTTTATCCAATCGCTTTTGATACAACTTACAGTTTTACCGTTAGTGAAAGCAGTACGATGCCTGTTATTGGAATATCAGATGCTACTATTAATGCATCAAAAGGATTAACAATTGAAAATATTAAATTGAGAGTCAGATGAGATAATTAACGAGTTATAAAAGAAGAGAGTAGTATGAAAAAATTGTTATCGGTATTGATATCTTTTATTATCGTTTTATCTTTTCAATTTATTCATGCAACGAGTTTAGAAAACGGAAGTTTTGAAACAGATTGGACATTTGTTGACGGAGATCATGCTTATGGAATGGTTACGATAAATGGTATCGCGACTTTGCCTCAACCTGACACTTATGATCAAGGAAATGTGTACCTAGATATTTTTGCGGGTGGGGTCAGAAATGTAATTGCAGCAGATAGTACAATAACACTAAGCAATAATCTTGATATTTTTGGAACAATAAATACTAATAATTCTAACGTATCGTTTTTAAAAATCTTAGGAAACGATAATACAATTGGTTTAAGTCAAAACCAAACTTTTAGCTGTTTGAAAGTTACTGGAAAAGATTTGGTTTTAGATTGTTTTGGTAATTCGCTTACTCTTTCCGGAAGTCGGGCATTGCGTGTTGCTGTTGGTTCAGAACTGCACATTAAAAATAGTACGATTTATGTTGCGAATAATTCAGATGCATTGTTTTTGGAGGCAGAACTTTCAAAATTAATTTTGGAAGATTGTACGCTTGATCTTTTATGTAACTGCTCCATTGATAAAGGTTCGATTGAATTTAGAGGAAATATTTGTATTAAATCGGATGCTTCTAAAGCATTTATTTTAGGTGGTGGAAATCACGTTATAAAATCAGATTGCACAGTAAGTTTTTATCCTGGCGTTTCATTAAATATGACTCCGTCATCAAGTTCTGAACAATTTTTAACATTTGAAGATGATACAGCAAAATTAATTTTTGATGGTACGACATTAACTATTGATGAAAGTGTGAGTGGAATATTATCAAGTGGCAATATTGAGATGAAGAATAATTGCACCACCAACACAATCAAAAAAACAATTGTACAAGAATTACGGGATCCAAGTTTAATAATTGGTTATCCTATTGATACTATGGCTTGGTCAAAATGTGGGACATTCTTGGCCGTTGGAACAGCATATATGTCAGATGATGGCAACTCTTTAAAGGTCTATAAATTTAAAGATGGAGTTCTTTCTTTACTTCCCGGTGCAAATGTTGATTTCGGTTGGAGCGTTGAGGATGTTGCATGGTCACCAGATGGCAATTATTTAGTTGTTGGAGGCAGGCAAAGTAGTTCTTCATATGAGCATGAAATAAAAGTATATAGTTTTGATGGGGATTCTCTTTCATGTGATGCGAGTATTGATTACGGCTCACCACCAGAGACTTTAAGTTATGTTTATGCTGTTGCATGGTCGCCAACTGGAAATTATATAGCAGCAGGAGGAAGAGATTCTCAAGATGGAAACGAGATTAAAGTTTATAGTTTTAATGGAACATTACTTTCTCTTTTATCTGGAGCAAATGTTGATTTCGGTGTTCGTGTTAGATCAATAAAATGGTCGGCTAATGGCAACTTTTTAGCGGTGGCAGGGAATGCTACTGGGGCTAATGAAATTAGAGTATATAGTTTTGATGGAGTAGATCTTACGCTTTCGGATAGCAATAATTATGGACCAGATGGTTGTGAAGTTTTTTCGGTGGATTGGTCACCAGATGGTAATTTTTTATTAGCAGGAGGAACGAATCCAACAGACGCTGGTGAAGTTAAAGTATACAATTTTGATGGAAGTTCGTTAAAACATTTTTCCAGTTATGATTCTAGTTATAGTAATACAGCATTTTCAGTTTCGTGGTCGCCCGATGGAAGCATGTTTGCTGTTGGAGGGTACGAACTGGATGATACAAGTGAATTAAAAATTTACAATTTTCCATGGATAACATTTGAAGAAAAAACTAGCGCACAGATTGAATTTGGAGAGGAAGTTTATGAAAGTGCGTGGTCACCAAATGGTAATTATTTTGCTATTGGCGGAATAGATGAAAGTGATAATAAAGAAATTCAAATTTATGAATTTAATGGTTCTGATTTAATTCTTTCAGCTTCAATGCAAAATGATTTTAATACAATTCTTTCTCTTGATTGGTCGCACACCGGAAATTATTTAGCGGTAGGTGCTACCTATTCTACAAGTAAACAAGAGTTGTTAGTTTATAATTTTTGTGATGGGGATTTGACGATAACAGATTCAATTGAACTTGATTCTAATGGAAGATTTGTTAGATGGCATCCCAATAAAATGGTTTTGGTTGTGGCCGGATTTAATTTTTTGTCACCCAATCATGATTTTGCTGTTTATGAGCTATCAAATGGAAGTTTGGTTTTTAAAAATAGTTATAATTGGTTTTCTGGTGGTCCTGTAAGCACGCTTGAATGGTCCTTAAAAAGTCATGCTGATGGTAATTATTATTCAATTTCTGTGGCAGATTTTATAGCGATTTCACATTGTGAGGAAGCAACAGATTGGGGACGACCTTCTGATGATGCAAATGTATCAAGTTTAGGTTCTAATGTTAGCGGTGCTGCTTGGTCGCCAGATGGTAGTTATACCGCAGTTGGATTTGAAAATGGAGAAATAAGAGTTTACGAATTTACAGGAAGTGCATTAAATCTCAAAGACACAGTTGATTTAGGAACAAGTGTTACTTCTGTAGATTGGTCTTCAATTGGAAACTTTATTACAGTTGGCGGTGTTCCAGATAGTGATAACAAACAAGTTCAAATTTATGAATTTAATTTGAGTTCAGAAACTCTTTCGCTTTTGTCTTTAACACAAAAAGATTTTGATGGAACTGTAAACAAAGTTGAATGGCATCCAAGTGGTGATTATATGTCTGTTGCTGGAACAGGTTCCCCGGATGTTCAAATTTATGATTTTAATGGAAATATGCTTTCTGAAATTACCGATGCACAAATAAGTTTTACTCACAGTTATCAAACATGTTTTGATATATCGCCGGATGGAAATTATGTTGCGGTTGCTTATTATAAAAATGATGATGATAAAAAATTGCAACTGTATGATTCATCAAATATTGACGGTGGTGAATTAACTTTGATTTCTAGTTCAACGATAAATGCTGTTCCATGGTATGTTTCATGGTCACCAAATGGCAGGTATGTTTTAACTGCAGAATCAAATGCGACAACTACAGCGATTCATATTTATGAATTAAGTAATACGGATTTTACAGAAATAGAATCTGAAGAAATGCCGGGAGCCCCAGCTAGTGGAAGTATTCTCCAGGCAGAGTGGTCTCCTGATGGGGGATATATTGCTGTTGGAAGAAGCGTTAGCCCTAATGTTGACATCATGCTTTATAGTTTTAATGGAGAAAGTGTAACTTTAACATTTAGTGTTGAATTGGGTGGTACGAATGAAATTGTTTATGCAATCAATTGGTCTCCTGATGGAAATTATCTTGCGGTTGGTGGTATAAGTTTTGATTTTGGAGATGAATTAGAGGTTTATGAATTTAATAAATCAGAAGAGAAACTGACAAAAAAAGATGGCGATAGTTGTGGAGCAATTTGGGCTCTTCACTGGAATCCTGATAGCACCTATTTGGCTGCTGGTGAATATGGGGGTGATCAAAAAACTCGTTTGTATTCTTTTAACGGGACAACGCTTACATATAAAGGAAGTTTTAGTGTAAATGGTTGGGATGTTGTTGATATGCGTTGGGATCCTAGCGGAAATTATCTTATTGTTGGTGAAGATGATGATATTAAAATGTGTAATTATTATATGTGGGAACTTGATAGAATTAAAGAGAAATTGGTTCGAATTTCTGATGTTGAAATAGTTCTTACTGCAACCGTTGGAAATTTATTTGATTACGGAACGGTTCGTTGGTTTCCTAAAGGTGATAAATTTGCGTTAGCTGGATTTCGTTATGACGATTTACAAGTTTTTAATTGGTACGGCACACCAAAACCACAAGATTCTGTACATTATGGAAACAGAATTTATTCAGTTGATTGGTCATCTAATAATAAAATTGCTATTGGAGGAAGTACTCCTTCGAACGGAACTGAATTGCAAGTTTTTGATTGCCAAGAAAAAACATTAGAAGAAGTTTCATATTTTAAATTAGGTTCTGGACAAGATTATCGCGCAAGTGCATGGTATGAAAATTATTTTGTTACTGGTGAAAATGGTGCAATTCAAATTTATACTTTTGATGGCAGCAGTGAAGAACTAACTCTTTTAACGACAGAATCAATAACGAATTGTGATGAGATTTACTCTTTAGATTGGACTTATAGTGGAAGCTATTTGGCCGCGGGAGTTTGTGATTTATCTGGTACCAGTAGTTTACATATTTATAAATTTGAAAATGATAGTTTATCTTTGCAAGATGAAGAAAATTATGGAAGCAAATTATATAGTGTTAAGTGGTCTCCAACGGGAAATTATATTGCAATTGGAGGGCAGGAGGCAAATGATGGCCATGATGCGTTAGAAGTTTATGCGTTTGATGGAACGAGTTTGAATTTTAGTTGCAGCGTATGTTTTGGAGGTTTTAGTACATCATTTATTTCTTGTTTAGAATGGTCTTCTAATGGAAGTTATATTGCAGTAACCGGAGACACTGGGGAATTTTCGTCAAAAGAATTAACTGTTTATTTATTTGAAAATGAAATTCTTACGGAAACATCGAGTATTAATTATGGTGGTCCTGGTAACAGAGGTTATTCTGTTTCTTGGTCGCCGGATGGTCAATATGTTGCGATAGGTGGCAAGCCTAATATTCGTCATGAAGAAATAGAAGTTTATTCTGTTTTAGGAGGTGAACTTTCTTCAACTCCAATTAGTAGTATAAATTATGGTTCTTATGGAACTTCGTATGTTACTTCTGTTTCTTGGTCGCCAGATGGAAATTATTTGGCGGTTAGCGGAGTTAATCCTGGAATATCGCATAAAAATGTAGAAGTTTTTGGATTTGATGGAAGTGAACTTTCTATATTGTTAGCATCAAAAACTGATTATCAATTACATTCAGATTTTGATTCAATTGTTAACGAAGTAAAATGGCATTCAAGTGGTGAATATCTTTCTGTTGTTGGAGTTGGAAATCCGGATATACATATTTATACATTTGATGTTGATCCTTTGGGAGATATTCTTGGAAAAACAACATTTGGACATGAAGTACGATCGTGTGATTGGTCTCCTGATGATCAGTATCTTGTGGTTGCTGGATACGAACCAAGTAATTTAGCAAACGAGGAAGTACAAGTTTATAATTTACCAGTAACTCCGGGCGATGATTTGATTTATATAGCAGGTTACGATTATGCAACAGGAACTGACAAAGAAGCAGAAGTTGTTTGTTGGTCGCCGGATGGAAATTATTTAGCAATTGGCGGAAAACACGGTGGACAAGATAACAGAGTAGCGGTTTGCGAATTTGATGTTGCAGCATCCCCGACCATTACATTAAAAGATAATGCATACGATAATTTTGATCGTGTTTATACACTTACATGGTCACCGAACGGAATATACTTGGCTGTTGGCGGGTTGAATAGTGGTACTGACGATGTATACATTTATTCGTTTGCAGGGGACTTGCTTACAACAGTTACGTGTGCGCCATTTGGCTCTGAAGTTTATGAATTAAAATGGTCGCCGGATGGAAATTATATTGTTGCAGTTGGTTGGGATGGGCTAAGGAATAAACAGTGTAAAATATACGGGTTTGATTCTGTTGCGGAAACTATAAATTTAGCGGCGGAAGAAGAAGTTGCATCTACTGTAATGAGTGTTGATTGGTCTTCTAATGGTTATTATTTAGCTATGGGATATTATAGTTTATTTGTTTACTATTGGGATGGTTCAACTTTAACTCAAAAATATAATGAATCTGCTCCGTATAGAATTCACAGCATACGCTGGTCAAATGAATGTGATTATTTATCTGTTGGAGGAGAAGATCTTTCTGGGTCGGGGGAAGATTTTAAGATTTATCAATTTGATCCTTTAACGGAAAATTTTTATCCTTCATATCAAACAAGATTGTATGATCCTGAACCTATTTATTCTATTGCATGGAAGTCTGATGATAATACATTTGCTATTGCCGGTGATGGTGGTTATGCAGTAAAGGTTTATGAGTTTAATGGTAATGTATTAGATGAAAATGTTGATTTTGATTTTTATTTATCTGACAGTTGGGCGGTTGCGGACATTTCTCCTGATGGTAAATATATGGCATTAAATTACGGTGGTTTGAGATTATACGATGTTCAAAATACAGCAACTCCGACTTTGATTTCCGAAACAAATTTAACTGTCAATTCAAATGATATTAAGTGGTCTCCAAATGGAAGTTATTTAGTTAATGTGGCATCTGATGAAAAAATTTATTTACATGAATTTAGTAATGAAGCATTTGAATTAAAAGATACTTATGCAACATCGGGAGATGATTTGTTTTGCGTAGATTGGTCTCCCGATGGCAGACATGTTGCTGCGGGAATCTTTGGAGGTTCGAGTGAAAACATAATAACATTTAGTATTTCTAACGATGATTTGCATGTAACGTTTAGTGTTGATTGTTGTAATAGTGATAATGGAATTTATTCTGTTCATTGGACATCAAGTGGAAGTTATTTAGCTGTTGGCGGAAGAAGTTTAAATGTTAATCCAACAACAACACACGATATAAGAATATATAAATTTGATTCTACATCAACAGAATCACTAGCGTATATTTCTGGTTCGGTTCTTTCCACCAGTACAATAAGATCTGTTAATTGGAATCCTGATAATATTTATCTTGCAGCAGGTGGTGAAGATTCTGTATTAACCGGATGCTTACATTTATTTAAATTTAATTCTGTAAATTCGAGTCTTTCTTTGTTACAAACATTATCCGTTGATTCAGGGGTTTCAGATATTTGTTGGGACGATGCGGGACGTTATTTGGTGGTAACAAAATTCGATTATACATTTGAGATATATAATTTAAATCGTATATCACAACAATTAGAACTAATTTCTGATACACAAACTACTTTTGGAGGAACCAGAAAACCGCAAGTTAAATGGTTCCTTGATGGCCACCATTTTGTTGTTTCAGGAAAAAATTTTTCCGATGGCAATGATGTAAATATTTATAATTTTTCTGGCATGCCTTTGCAACAAGTATCAGAAATTAATTTAAATTATGGGATTGCTGCTTGGGCAACAAAATGGCATCCAACAAAAAATTATTTGGCAGTTGGTGGATCTGCGCCAACAGATGGTAAAGAATTAAAAGTTTATAAATTTGATGAAAATAAAACATTAACCTTGCTTCATGGTTGTAATATCGATTGCGGAATAATACTTTCGATTGATTGGTCTCCAGATGGTAATTTGTTGGCCGCCGGACTTCAATCACCAACGAATGATCATGAAGTACAAATTTATAGATTCAATAAGCAAAATTCTTTGTGTTTAACAACATCTGCAAATTATGGAGATCGTGTTTATTCAGTTGCATGGTCTCCGGATGGTAATAATTTGGCGGTTGGGGGATATATTCCATCAGACGGTGCGGAATTACATATTTATGCAATAAATGAACAAGATTATTTGTATCGAGTAACTGGTGCTGATTATGGTAGCAATAGTTTGGCTCGCATTTTAGAATTAGATTGGTCACCAGATGGAAATTATCTTGCGCTGGCTGGTGGGACACCTGAAAATGGAAATGAATTGCAAATTTATTCTTTTGATTCAACAACAAGTACTCTTTCTTGTCTTGATGGAAAAGATTTTGGAGCAGGTGGTTCTTATGAAGCATGGACTGTTGCGTGGTCTCCGGATGGAAATTATGTTGCTGCTGGAGGAGAAGATGACGGTAGATTAAAAATTTATTCTTTTGCTGGAGGTAGTTTAAGTGATGCGGCTATTGTTGACGAGAGTTTAGGTGCAGGGAATATTTATACTCTTGCCTGGTCACCATGTGGAAAATATTTGGTTGTTAGTCCCGTATCACCAACGAATGGACATGAAACACAAGTATATTTATTTGATGGAGTATCGATATCATTGGTTACATCTATTGATTATGGAGCCGGAGGTTCTGCGCAGTTATGTTTTGATTGGTCTTCGGATGGAAAATGGATTGCTGCGGGAGGACAAGATCCAAATGATGAAAAAGAAATTAAAGTTTATTCAGTGGATTGGGCTTATGACGAGACTCCTGAAACAAGCGATGTTCAATCAACAGTAGAAATAGAAAATTCAACGATTGAGATTTCGCAAAATTTAACGTTAGAAAATATGAATTTTAAAGCAAAGTGATTTAATGTTATGAAAAAAATTCTGTTACTTTTTTTATTTTTAAATGTATTTGTATTTTCTACTAATATTTATACAGCGAATTTAGGTGATGGTAGTTTTGAAACAGATTGGACATTTCTTGATGGGAATTATGCACGAGGAGTTGCAATAGTTGATGGTATAGCAACTCTACCACAAGACGGTAATTTATATATTGATATTTCTTCTGGTGGTGGATTTAGAAATGTTACGGCTTGCGATAGTACAATAACATTGAGTAATCGGTTAGATATTTTTGGTGTAATAAGTGTTGGCAAGGATGATGATTATTTAAAAATTTTAGGGAACAACAATACAATTGGCCTAAGCGAAAATCAAACTTTTAGTTATTTAAAAGTAACTTGTAAGAACGTAACAATTGATTGTGCAGATAATACTATTACTCTTTCTGGCAGTAAAGTTTTGTGTTTAGCAATGGGATCAGAATTACATCTTAAAAATTGTACAGTTAATATTTTAAATAACGATGCATTGTTTTTAGAATCAGAACTTTCAAAATTAATTTTAGAAGATTCTACTCTTGATCTTTATTATAATTGTTCAGTTGATAAGGGTTCGGTAGAGTTTCGTGGAAATGTTTTGATAAAAACAAGTGATTCAAAATCGCTTATGTTGGGTGGTGGTAACCATACAATTAAAAGTGGTGGAGTTGTAACAATAAGTTCGGGTGTTTCATTGCATATGACACCGTCTACTAGTGCTGAACAATTTTTTATATTCGAAGATAGTACGTCGCAACTAATTTTGGATGGGATAACATTAACAATCGATGAAAATGTAAAAGGATTATTTGCTGGCGGAAATGTTGTGATGAAAAATGGTTGCATAACGAATACTATTAAAAAAACAATATTACAAGAAGTGCGCGATCCAAGTTTGGATTTTGATGTAAATGTAAGAGCTGTTGATTGGTCTCCGTGCGGAAAATATTTGGCGGTGGCGGGTGATGATAATGGCACTGTTGGAAGTACTTGTGTTTATTATTACGACGATGGAGAATTATCATTTACGACAAGTGTTGGATCGGAAAATGTTGTTTGGTGGTATACGATATCATGGTCACCGGATGGAAATTACTTGGCTGTTGGAGGTGGTTGGGGTACCTCTACTAAAACTTTGGTTATTTATTCTTTTGATGGTTTGTGTTTAACAGAGGTGGCCAGTGTTAATTGGGCTTACGCTGATCGTTTTGCCTATGACATTTCTTGGCATCCGAATGGAAATTATATTGTTGCGGGAGGAATTAATTACGGAGATTCAGGAGAAGATGGTTTTGTAGTTTATGCTTTTGATGGTTCTAGTTTGGTTCAAAAGGGGGCAAAGTCTGGAAGGTATGTTCGTAGTTTAGATTGGGATCCATTAGGTGAATATATAGCAATTGGTGCTACAACAGATAATGAATTAGAAATTTATGCATTTGATGTATCTACAGAAACGTTAAATACAACACCGATTGTTGGAGCGAATGTTGCTACGGATATGAACATTGTGCGGTGGCGTCATGATGGTGGATATTTAGGAGTAGGAGATACTTCAGGAAATATTTATATTTATTCGTTTAACAGGGTTTCGTCTGCTTTTGCCTTAGAATTCACAAAAGATGCTGGGGAGAGAATTGAAGGTCTTGCGTGGTCGCCTGATGGGAATTATGTGGCATTTACAGAGTATTCAAATTATCTTGAGGTTGATAGATTTTATATTGATGATGCAGGGGAAGGATCACTTTCATATATTTACGGTGCAACATTTAAAGACATAATTAATTTAAATTCCGTTGCATTTTCACCTGCCGGGAATACTCTTGCAGCTGGAGGGGACATGGGTGGGGTTGGTTCTGAATTAAAACTTTTTAATTTTCGCGGAATAACATTTGAAGAAATTGCTGAATCACAAGTAGAATTTGGGGACTATGGAAAATCTTGTGATTGGTCATTCGATGGAAATTATCTTGCAATTATTGGAAGCAATCCTGTTAATGGAAAAGAAGTTCAAGTTTATAAATTTGATGGAGAAAATTTAACTTATGCAACCGGTGTAGATTATTTAGGGGGGGATGTTCGTTCTGTTTCCTGGTCACCAAATGGGCAGTATCTTGCTTTTGGTGGAGGTGGAAATATGAAGACGGCGGTTTATAGTTTTAATTCAAACACTGAAGAATTAAATTTTACATTTTCTAGAATTTATGACGATCATGACTTCGCCGATGGTTTTAGTGTTTATGGTGTTGATTGGTCGCCAAGTGGAAATTATTTAGCAGTATGCGGATGGGTTGATAGTGATCATTGTGATAATATTTGTGTTTATAAATTTGAAAACGATGAACTTAATACATTAACGCATGCGCCATTTCCAGCGCCGGATTTAGGATATACTTCTACTTATGTTCGTTCAGTTCGTTGGTCACCAAGTGAAAATTATTTAGCAGCAGGAGGACAAACAAAAGGGAAAATTGCAGTTTATAGTTTTGATTCTTCAACGACATCGTTATTGTTACAGGATTCTGAATCTCTTTCACAAGACGATTATGCAGTTTTTTCTATTGATTGGTCTCCGAATAGTGAGTATTTATCAACAGCAGGAGACTTATCATTGTATGTTTATTTCTGGAATGGAACATCTTTAACGGAAAAATATAGAGATGATAATTTAACTACTTACGCATACGATCTTAAGTGGTCAAATAATGGAAGTTATTTAGCAGTTGGGGGACAAAATCTTTCTAGTGTTGGAGAGGATTTTAAAATATATGAATTTGATTGTGATGAAGAAAGTTTAAGTGAATTATCGCAAACAAAAATATATTCGCCTGAAATAATTTATGGTGTAGCGTGGCGTTCGGACGATAAAGGTCTAGCAATTGCAGGGCAAGGTAATCCTGATGTTAAAGTATACAAATTTAATGGTAGCATGATTACATCAGTTGCAGGAGCAGAATTTGTTTTTGGTAGCGGAGATACATTTTTTGATATCTCACCAAATGAAAATTATATTGCCGTTGTTGGTTATGATTTAGAAAATGGCAGTACTAAGGAATTACAATTACTTGATGCGACGTCTGATGAATTAACTTGTCTTCATAGTTTAACAGTTAGTAATCTTGCGCGTTCTGTCGATTGGTCTCCTGATGGTGAATATATAGTTATTACGGATGCAAATAATAAAATACATATTTATGAATTAAGCAATGAAACTTTTCAGGAAGTAGGATCAGGGACAACAATGGATACCCCTTCGCTTAATACTGCAAGATGGTCTCCTTGTGGAAAATATATTGCTGTTGGTATGCAAAATGGTGATCCTACAAAATATAACGTAATTATATATGAATTTGATGGGGATGGTTTAACAGAATTAAACAGTATAAATATTGGTAGCGATTATTATTCTCAAGTGTGTGAAATAAGTTGGTCTCCATGCGGTAGCTATATATCTTTGGGTGGCAGACGAATGAATTTAAATCCGACTGCATATCCAGATGATCATGAAATAAGAATATATGAATTTGATTCTAGTGTTCCGTCTCTTACCTATAAAGATGGCTATAATTGTTCTGGAAATGGAATTACTTGTATACAGTGGAATCCTGATGGAGATTATTTGGTTACAACCGGATATGAAGGATGGACTCAATTATTTTATTTCGATGGAACAACTCTTACGCAGAAGCAGGAATTTGATGTTGGGGATCCAGGTTGTGAAGTTCGCTGGGATCCAAAAGGTATTTATTTAATTGTTTGTAGTCAGGGGGATGGAACTAATAATCGAGCTATTAGTTTTTATAATTTCGATAGAAGCGATGAAGAATTAAGTTTGCTTTCTGATTTGGCTATAGAAACTGATGCTGAATATTATGCTACTGCGCGTTGGTATTCGCAAGGAAAGAAAATAGCGATTTTAGGAAAATCAGAATTAAAAATTTATAACTGGTATGGCGTACCTTTAAAACAAGCTTCTGAAATGAATCTAAATTACGGTGTAAATGATGATGCGCATGTTCGTTCAGTTGCTTGGTCCCCAGATGGAAATTATTTAGCTGAAGGCGGACCAAATTCTTTTAAAGTTTATGATCTTCAAGATGGTTCGCTTTCTTCAAGTGTTGCTTTTGGTGATTATGCATATTCTTTAACTTGGTCTCCAGACGGAAATTATTTGGCGGTTGGAGGAAGTGGTGCTTCTAATGGAAATGAAGTTCAGATATATGGTTTTGATGGATCATTGTTAACATCTATTACTGGTGACAATTTTGGTTCAGTTGTTTATTCATTAGGCTGGTCTTATAGTGGATGTTATTTGGCCGTCGGAGGATGTGGTTCTTCTGATGGAAATGAAATTAAAATTTATGGTTTTGACGGATCGCTGTTGACTTCTATTACTGGTGATAACTTTGGTTCAACTGTTTATTCTTTAGATTGGTCATCAACTGGAAGTTATTTAGCAGTTGGAGGAAGTGGGCCTACCGATGGAAACGAAGTTAAAGTTTATACTTTTGATGGTGCTTCTTTAGCACTTAAAGATAGTGAGAATTGTGGAACGTCTGTTTATTCTGTGGCATGGTCATCAACTAATAATTATTTGGCGGTAGGGGGAAATGCTCTTACCAGTGGTGAAGAAATTAAAATTTATAGTTTTGATGGAGCATTATTAACTTCTGTTACTGGCGATAATTATGGCACGACAGTTTATAGTTTAGATTGGTCTTCGGGCGAAGATTATTTAGTTGTTGGTGGATATGATCCTACAAACGGAAGAGAAATAAAAGTATATGGTTTTAATGGAAGTGAACTTTTTTATTTTGCTGACTTGAATTATGGAACAGCTGTTTATTCTGTTAATTGGTCACCAGATGGAAATATTATTTCTGCCGGAGGATTTAATCCTTCGGAGGGACAGCCATTAAAACTTTTTGATATTAATCGAATAATTTCAGAAGAAATTGAAGATGCGCAAATAGAATTTGGACAGGAAATAAAAACAAGTGCGTGGTCAAAAGATGGTGATTTGTTTGCAATAACAGGCCTTGATAATAGTGGGAATAAAGAGCTACATGTTTATGAATTTGATGGTGCAAATTTAAGTCTTTCATATTCAATAGAAAATGCGTTTGATGAAATTTATTCATTAGATTGGTCATATACAGGAAGTTATTTAGCGGTTGGTGCAAATCAAAGTGCGAACAAAGAAGTAATTGTATATAAATATGAAGATGATATTTTGCAAGAAAAAGATTCGGTTGATCTTGTTAATGACGTCGAAATTATGAGGTGGCATCCTACGAAGTTAATTTTGGCGGCAGCAGGAAATGATCTTGTTGATCCAGGAGGAACTGATGAAGATATTGTTATTTATGAACTTTTAAATGATTCGCTTATTAGAAAAAATGGCCAGAACCTGTTTACGCCAGGTCCTCCTGGCGTACAGATGTTTGAGTGGTCTCCAGCATGTACTGACGATTATAATTATGTAGCATTATCAAAACAAGCAGCTTTTTATGTTGGTTATATTAATTCTAGTTGGGTATATAGTACTGCAGATGATATTGGGAAATCGTTTTCAGGGAATATTAATAGCTTGTCTTGGTCATCGGGTGGCGATTATTTTGTTGTTGGTTTAAATAATGGAATTGTTAGTGTTTGTGAGTACGTTAAAGATACTTCCATAACAGAAAAAGATACGGTTGATATTGGAACTGAAGTTTATTCTGTCGATTGGTCTCCCGTTGGTAATTTTATTTCTGTGGGTGGAAATCCAACGGGTGATAATGAAGAGGTTCAAGTTTACGAATTTGATACTAATACAGAAACTCTTTTTCTATTATCTCAAACAAAAAAAGATTTTAATGGAACAGTAAATAAAGTTGAATGGCATCCGAGTGGTGATTATATGTCTGTTGTTGGAACAGGAACGCCGGATGCACAAATTTATGAATTTAGCGGCAACGTACTTTCTGCTATTCCTACGGCAACATTGTTTTTTGAAAGCGGAACAGATTTCTTTTTTGATATATCACCAGATGGTAATTACATGGTGATTATAGATGAAGGAGAATCAAAATTAAGACTTTATGATGTATCATCACACGATGAATTAGTTTATCTTTCGAGTGTTGATTGTAGTGCTGGTGCTTATATGTACATCTCTTTTTCACCCAATGGTAATTATGTTGCGGTTACAAACTATGCGGGGTCTTTTAGAATATATGAATTAAATGGGAGTAGTTTAAGTTTTGTATGTGAAGAGATTGTTGGAAATCAGGCCAGGCAAATAAAATGGTCTCCGAATGGTAGATATATAGGGTATGGGCATTTTGCAGCTGATGCTGACGAAGACGAACTTAGGGTATATCGTTTTAACGGAGACAGTGTAACATTTGTTGATTCTGTAAATTTATCTGCAGGAACTTCATGGTTGTATTCTCTAGATTTTTCACCAGATGGCTCATACATTGCGGTTGCCGGATCAGGATTTGACGGTGGGAATGAGTTGCAAATTTTTGCATTTGATCAGGGAAATGGAACAATTGGCGATACGGCCATTACTGGTGTATCAACAAAGGGTTTATTGTATGTAAGTTGGAATCCGGATGGAAAATATTTATTAGCAGGCGAATTCTCTGGCGGCGTTCCTTATGCAGCCCTTCTGTATTACTTTGATGGATCGTCTTTGACATTAAAAGATTCATTTGAAAAGGATGGAACCATTTCTAGTATTGCATGGGATCCAACAGGACAATATGTTATTATTGGTCACGGAGATCAAGTAACAGGAACACCAGATACGTTTTATATTTGTGAATTTGATAAAACCACAGAAACATTATTTGAAATTCCAGGAGCAACTGTTTTTTCTGATGTAAATTATTATTCAATGTGTGCCTGGTTTCCGGATGGAGACAGATTTGCGATAGGTGGCAGATCAGATTTTAAAGTTTATGATTGGTATGGACAACCATTGCAATTGACATCGAATGAAAATATAGACTATTGGTCACAAGTGCGAACGGTAAAATGGTCATCCGGTGGAAATTATTTGGCAGTTGGTGGAAAAAACCCTGTAGAGGGTATAGGAGAAATAGACATATATGAATTCGATGAAAATAAAACATTAGAGTTACTTTATAATTGTTCTGTTAGTTACGGAGATCACGGAATTTATGTTTTGTCTGCAGATTGGTCGCCGGATGATAAATTTTTAGCTGTGGGTGGTGGTGCAAATCCTACAGGTGGACATGAGTTACAAGTTTATAAATTTGACGAACCAATTTCTTTACGACTTACAACATCGATGGATTATGGAGATTATATTTATTCAGTTGTTTGGTCACCAGATGGAAATTATTTGGCTGTTGGTGGTAAAAATCCTACCGATAACAAAGAATTAAAAATTTATTATTTAAATTCAAATGATTATTTAGAAACAGTTACAAGTTTAGATTACGGTTCTAGCAATACTGGAATTCGCGCATTAGAGTGGTCTGCGGATGGGCAATATTTAGCGACAGCAGGAAGTGAATTTTATGATGCTGCTGGTCAATTTAGAATATATGAGTTTAATTCAACAACAAGTTCTTTGTCGTATATTGATGGTAAAAAATATTCAGGGACAACAGGAATTAATGATCAATTTGCTGTTGCGTGGGCACCAAGTGGAAGTTATGTAGCTGTTGGTGGATACCCAGAATGTAATTTAAGAATCTATTCATTTGATGGAAGTGATTTAAGTGTTGATCCTGTTGTTAATGAGAGTTTTGGAACAAACAATATTTATTCAATAGATTGGTCTCCGTGTGGAAATTATTTAGTTGTTGGTCCAATATTTTCTACAAGAGGAGAAGAAATTCAAATATATTATTTTGACGGATCAACATTAACATTTATAGATGGCATAGATTATGGATCATATGTTTACGAAGTTGATTGGTCGCCCAATGGAAGATATTTGGCTGTTGGTGGTGGTTTGCCGAGTGACGATAAGGAAATAAAAATTTATCCAGTTAGTTGGATTTATAGTGAAATTCCTGTAGCAGGAGAGACCGCAGCAGATATAGAAATCTCTGATGCTTTAATTAATGCATCAAAAAATTTAACACTGGAGAATATAACACTGCATGTGAAGTAACTTTGAAAAAGAGTAGTATGAAGAAAATTTTATCAGTAGTTTTTCTTTTAATAATAGTTGCATCCTGTTCTTTTATTTATTCAGCAAATTTAGAAAATGGTAGTTATGAAACCAATTGGACATTTGTTGATGGAAATTATGCACGAGGTGTAGCTGTCGTTGATGGAGCAGTAACACTGCCTCAATCTGGAAATGTGTATGTAAATATTTCTACTGGTGGATTTAGAAATGTTAACGCTAATGACAGTACAATAACATTGAGCAATAATTTAGAAATCTATGGAACAATTAATACTGTCGAAGATTCTAATTCTTATTTAAAATTTCTTGGAAACAATAACACTCTTTTATTGAGTGCGAATCAAACTTTTAGTTGTCTAAAATCTACTGTGAAAAATTTAATAATTGATTGTGCGGATAACAATCTTACACTTTCTGGTAGTAAGACATTGCGTGTAGCAATGGGATCGAATTTACATTTAAAAAATTGCACGATTAATATTTATAATTCAGATGCAATATTTTTAGAATCAGAACTTTCAAAATTAATTTTAGAAAATTGTACCCTTGATCTTTATAGTAGTTTTTCAATAGATAAAGGATCTTTAGAATTTCGTGGAGATAATTTAATTCAAACAAATAATTCAAAAGTATTTTTTTTAGGCGGTGGAAATCATGAGATAAAATCGAATTGTACCCTCACATTGAATAATGGTGTTTCGTTTAATATGACACCATCTACAAGTACGGGACAATTTTTTGTTTTTGAAGATAGTACATCGCAATTAATTTTGGATGGGACAACGTTAACTATTGATGAAAGCGTAAAAGGAATACTTCATGGTGGAAATGTTGTAATGCAAAATGGTTGTAGAACTAACACTGTTAAAAAAACAATATTACAAGAAGTGCGAAATCCGAGCTTGGATTTTGGAAATCTTATGAATATTAGAGCTTCTAATTGGTCACCGTGTGGAAAATATTTGGCAGTTGTAGGTGATGATGGTGTTGCAGATCCAGATGGAACAGGTTACACCGGTATATATTATTATAATGATGGTGCATTATCTCTTGTTACAAGCGTAGAGCATGCAAACAAAGACTATTGGTATACTGTTGTCTGGTCGCCAGATGGTAACTATGTAGCAGCAGGGGGAGGAGATGTTTCTGGTTATGATAAGGTGCTGGTGATTTATGCTTTTAATGGTTCATCTTTAATTGAAGTTGCGCATGTTGATTGGTCTGGTGATTCGTGTTTTGTTTATGATGTTTCTTGGCATCCAGGGGGAGATTATATTGTTGCCGGAGGAAAAAATTATGGTGCGGCAGGGGAAGATGGTTTTGTAGTTTATGCTTTTGATGGTTCTTGTTTAACTCAAAAGGGGGCAAAGTCCGGAACATATGTTAGTAGTTTAGCTTGGGATCCATTAGGTGAATATATAGCAATTGGTTCTGCAACTGACCCAGTTGAATTAGAAATTTATGAATTCGATGTTTCTACTGAAACTTTAAATACGACGGCTATTGTTACGGTGGATTTGGCTCCTGACATGAATATTGTACGGTGGCGTTATGATGGTGCATATTTAGGAATAGGTGATACTTCAGGAAATATTTATATTTATTCGTTTAATAGAGGAATACCAAGTCTTACACAAGAATTTACAAAAGAAGTTGGAACTAGAATTGATGGTTTAGCGTGGTCGCCAGATGGAAATTATGTGGCATTTACAGAATGTGCAAATTATCTTGAAGTTGATAGATTTTATATTGATGATGCTGGGGAAGGATCACTTTCTTATATTTACGGTGCAACATTTAATGATACCGTAGATGTAAATACCGTTGCTTGGCATCCAGGTGGAAATCCGATTGCAGTTGGTGCGGGGATTGGAGGCGTTGGCGCAGAACTAAAACTTTTTAATTTTCGTGGAATAACATTTGAAGAAATTACTGAATCACAAGTGGAATTTGGGGATCATGGAGAAGCTTGCGATTGGTCATTTGATGGAAATTATCTTGCGATTGTTGGAAGTAATCCAACAAATGAAAAAGAAGTTCAAGTTTATAAATTTGATGGAGAAAATTTAACTTATGCGACAGGTGTTGATTATTTAGGAGGAGATGTTCGTTCTGTTTCCTGGTCACCAAATGGGCAGTATCTTGCTTTTGGTGGAGGGGGAAATATGAAAACTGCTGTTTATAGTTTTAATTCAAACACTGAAGAATTAAATTTTACATATTCTAGAATTTATGACGACCACGACTTTGCCGATGGTTTTAGTGTTTATGGTATTGATTGGTCGTCGAGTGGAAATTATTTAGCAGCATGCGGATGGGTTGATAGTGATCATTGTGATAATATTTGTGTTTATAAATTTGAAAACGATGAGCTTAATACATTAACATACGCACCATTTCCAGCTCCGGATCTAGGGTACACAAGTACTTATGTTCGTTCAGTTCGTTGGTCTCCAAGTGAAAATTATTTGGCAGCAGGAGGACAAACAAAAGGGAAAATTGCTGTTTATAGTTTTGATTCTACAGCGACGTCATTATTGTTACAGGATTCGGTATCTCTTTCACAAGACGATTATGCAGTTTTTTCTATTGATTGGTTTCCAAATGGGGAGTATTTAGCAACGGCAGGAAATAATTCATTATACGTTTATTCCTGGAATGGAACATCTTTAACAGAAAAATATAGAGATGATAATTTAACTACTTACGCATACGATCTTAAGTGGTCAAATAATGGAAGTTATTTAGCAGTTGGTGGACAAAATCTTTCTAGTGGTGGTGAAGATTTTAAAATATATGAATTTGATGGTGATGAAGAAAGTTTAAGTGAGTTATCACAAACAAAAATATATTCTCCTGAAATAATTTATGGTGTAGCGTGGCGGCCAGATGATAAAGCTCTTGCAATTGTGGGGCAAGGTAATCCGGATATTAAAGTTTATGATTTTGATGGAAGCATGCTTACATTTATTAATGGTACGAAATTAATTTTTGATGATGGAGATACTTTTTTTGATGTTTCGCCGGATGGTAATTATATTGCCGTAGTAGGTTATAATTTTCAAGGGGGCGGCAATAAGGAATTACAATTATTTGATGCGACGTCTAATGAATTAACTTGTCTTTATAATTTAACAGTTGATTATTTTGCGCGTTCTGTAGATTGGTCAGTTGATGGTAAATATGTCGTAGAAGCAGATACAAATAATACTCTTCATATTTACGAATTAAGTAACGAAACTTTTCAGGAAATAGGATCAGGAACGTTGGTTGATACAACTTTTTTACATACCGCAAAATGGTCTCCATGTGGTAGGTATATTGCGGTTGGGGAAAGAAACGGACATCCAGCTAAATATAATATAACCATATATGAATTTGATGGTACTAATTTAACGATTGCATGTGGGATAGATCTTGGTAGTGATTATACAACTGAGTTATATGATCTTGATTGGTCTGCAAATGGAATTTATATAGCGGTTGGTGGAAAACGAATAAATGTTAATCCTGCAACATATCCTTATGATCATGAAATAAGAGTATATGAATTTGATCCAACGGTCCCGTCACTTACGTATAAAGATGGTGATAGCTGTATTGATGATGGTGTGATTTATGTTCATTGGAATTCAGACGGAGAGTATTTGGGTGCAACAGGATCTGATGGAATTACCTACTTATATAATTTTGATGGTACAACGCTATCACTAACAACAAGTTTTGATGTTGGTGACACAGGATGTGAAATTCGTTGGGATCCCAAGGGTAAATATTTAGTTATTTGTCAGCGCGGAGGTAGTAATAATAGTGGAGAAATTAATTTTTATGAGTTTGATAGAAACACTGCTGAATTAAATTTACTTTCTAATTTAGGGATGACTTCTGACGCTGAAGATGATGCAACAGTTAGATGGTATCCAAGAAGTGATAAGTTTGCAGTTTTAGGTAAATCAATATTGAAAGTTTATAATTGGAATGGATTACCGTTACAACAAGCTTCAGAAATGAGTATTGATTATGGTGCTCAAACATGGGGAACAAAGTGGCATCCAAGTGGAAATTATTTAGCCGTTGCTGGTAAAAATCCTACAGACACCGTTAATGAATTTAAAGTTTTTGAATTCGATAAAAATAAAACATTAACGTTACTTCCAGGTACAAAAATTGATTACTGTTCTGCGGATACTTCTGTTTTCGATATCGACTGGTCACCGGACGGAACTTATTTGGCGGTTGGGGGAAGTAATCCAAATAATGGAAAAGAATTACAGGTATATTGTTTTAATAAAAGAGTTTCTTTGGCTTTAACAACTTCTATGGATTACGGTGATTCCATTTATTCAGTTGCATGGTCACCGGATAGTAATTATTTGGCGGTAGGAGGAGAGCAAGCGACAGATAATAATGAACTTAAAATTTACATGTTAAATGATAAAAAATATTTAGTTGAAGTTGTTGGGTGTGATTACAGTTCGGGAAACACAGCTATTCGCGCTGTTGACTGGTCACCGAATGGACAATATGTTGCCGTTGCTGGTTGTGAGTATGATGATTTAGATGGTCAATTTAGAATATATGAGTTTAATTCAACAGCAAGTACATTGTCTTATGTAGATGGAAAAAGATATACGGAAAGTGGTTTAAATGATCAGTATTCTGTTGCTTGGTCCCCAAGTGGAATTTATGTAGCAGTTGGAGGAAAACCAAATTCTAATTTAAGGATTTATTCATTTAATGGAAGTAGTTTAAGTAGCGAAATTATTAATGAATCATTAGGAACTGATAGTATTAATTCTATTGTTTGGTCTCCTTGTGGAAATTATTTTGCGGTTGGAGTTTCAAGTCCAACAAATGAAAATGAAATTCAAATTTATTATTTTAGCGGATCAGCTTTGACACTTATTGCGGATTTAAATTATGGATCTAGCGGTTCATATATTTTGGATATAGATTGGTCGCTTGGAGGTCAGTATTTGGTAGCTGGTGGATATTCTCCTGAAGACGGAAAAGAGATTAAAGTTTATCCAATCGACTGGGTTTATAATGAGGAACCGGTTACAAGTGAAACTGTATCAGATATAGAAATGTTTGATAGTATAATTGATGTATCCAAAGCATTAACGATTAATAATATGAGATTAAGAGTGAGATGAAAAAATTAAAGGAGAGGGAAGTTATGAAAAGAATATTGTTCACATTGTTTGTTTTTGTCTCAACATTAAGTGCCGATTTAGTAATAGATGGATTAAGTTCAGGCGATTTGATTTTTGGTAGTTCGTCTCAAATTATTGTTGAAAATACACATACTCTAACATTGAGAAATTTAACAGTTAAAAATTTATCTGGTGATCGAATTGTTATGGAGGGAACTGAAAGTAAATTGGCACTAGAAGATGTTGTAATTTGGTTAGATGGAGATTATTCTTTTACGCAGGGGCATTTATATATTCATGATGATGTATGTATCAGCGGAACAAGTACCTTTGCGTATCAATCAGGACAACAAAGTTATATTAATCAGTATTCAACTTTGTATTTAGATTTCGATACTACATTTAGTTATGATTCCAAAGTTGCAAATCGAACATTAATTGATATGTATAACAGAACATCAAAAATGCATTGTAATGGATGTACATTATATTCAACGCCAACCGGTTTAATGTTAACAAAAGGTACAATGATTTTTGAAAATTTAGTAACACTTTCTGCGGATGGACAAGTATCGAGTGAGGCGATTTCTCTAGGCAATCCAGATGGTGATGATTTGGCAACTAAGTTTTTATCAGGTGCTCGTGTTGAAACGTATGGGAAGATAGATGGAAAGTAGTTTTTGTTTATTGCTACGAGATAAAGGTATATCAAGAATATTGTAGATTTTTAAAACTGTTAAAAACTATACTGCTTGCAGTAGAAAAAAATTGTTTTGGAAAATTGAAATATGTAAATACTGGAGGGGCGTTTGGGGATAAGGATTAAAAAGGAGTGAGGTATGTTAAAAAGTTCTCGAATGTCTATCGTTTGTTTTATTTTTCTTTTTATTCTTCCGCGTTTTTTGTTTGCTAGTTTTGAATTTGCAAATAAAAGTTCAAATTTAGTTTTAATGGATTCAAGTTCGAGTGTTAGTCTTCATAGCCAGGCTGCAAAAAGTTGGGAAGAGTTATCGGTAATTAGAAATCGTGACAACGCGGAACTTTCACCTTCATCGGTTGCATATTCTATTGAAAATTTAAACTGCGATTTAATGTTTTCAAACAGCGATGCAATTATTGCTGGAAGTGCAGGCGGTCTTGGGCAAACTGCTGTGCAAAATTTAATTGATGCATCAATAACAAGCACAATGGATGAAGCATATGATTTAATTGTAGCAAATAGTGATGCAATAGACTCGCAATGGGATTTGATTTTAGCAAATAGCAATGCAATAGATGGTGGTGGATTGGGACTAACACAGGAACAATCAGATTTGCTTTACGCAAATAGCAACGCAATAGATTCTCAATGGGATTTAATTCTAGATAATAGCAATGCGATTATTGCAGGAAGTGCTGGAGGTCTTGGACAAACTGCTGTGCAAAATTTAATTGATGCATCAATAACAAGCACAATGGATGAAGCATATGATGATATTCAAACTATGTCTGAATACCAATGGGATTTAATTGTAGATAATAGTAACGCAATTGTTAATGGTGGAGCCGGGGGACTTGGAGAGCCGGCGGTCCAAGCATTAATTGATGCATCAGTAACAAGTACAATGGATGAACTTTATAGCAATATTCAAACAATGTCAGATTATTTCGAAGATAGAATAGCAACGTTTAGTGGAAGCACCGTAACGGTGTTATTGTTAAGTGGAAATGTTTGTGAAAATCTAACACTAGACCAACATGTTTTTGTTCATTCTACAAAAGATGTTCATATAACAAGTAGCATAATAATTGACGGGGATGGGGCAACATTAATTTTTGCGGATAATGATTCTAATTCTCCGCAATTTATTATTGATGATAATATATCAACAACTATTAAAAATATTCGATTACATAATTTACAAAATAGTACATTTAAAATGTACGAAAATTCAGAGTTATGTATTGGTGAAAATGTAACATTTGAATTAGGAGAAGATGTTGCATTTAACGATGGTGCGATGCAAGTAATTGATGATGGTTCTGGAGCGAACACATTTATTGTAAGGGGTATTGGAGGTAAAAAAATATTTACTATTGAACCATCTAATCCTCTACAAAAAGATCGTGGCACTCGCGATGAACCATATAATAGATATTTAAATATTGGTGACAACCATATTGAATTCCAAGATATAGATTTTGATGGTGTTTCAGATGTTACACATGAATCTGGAAAGATAAAATTTGCAGGAAATTGTAGCGCGTTAATCGATGAAGATACGGATGCAAATTTTGAGATCAGAGGCATCACGAATGAATTTCGTTTTATTGAAAATAATTTGACTCTTAAGGGAGCGGTAACTTTTGGGGAAGTTTCAAATAATTTATTACATATTAATTGTGTGATTTCGGAACATTTAACAACAGCTCCGGTTATTAATCTTGAAGGGGATTGTATTGTTTTATCATCTGGTCAAGGTAAAGCTGGAATTATTTTTGATAATGAAATGATTACTGTTAATAACGAAGAAGAAGATTCATTTATACTTGGTGAACACTCATTTTTAAATGGTAAATATGTTGAAATAACTGGAGAACCAATTAAACAAACATCTAGTGATGTTGAACTTGGTTCCGATCTTGTTTTGGAACATGCGTCGGCAAGTGCTATTGCTCCGGATTCAGTACCATTATTATCAGTAATTACTCGCTGGTATGAAAGTGTTGATTTTGATGAAATGGCGTGTGAACAACACAGAGCAATAAATATTGCAGGACAGGATATTGTTTACAGTTACAACACTATTTATTTGGGAAATGCAGCAGGTAGTGTTTTGTTGAATCATGCAATTGCAAAAAATTTCAACATCAATGCAACTTATGATTTAAATTTATGGGTTGCACATGAATCAAGGGTAGAACAAGGCGATTCAAATGTTGAATTAAAAGCAGACGATACACTGACTGTTTCTGGCAAAAATAATGTCATTGAAGTTAATAAGCAGTTAACTTTAAGTGGAAGTGTAGTGTTGGGGACTGGTTCAGAATTAATTTTTGAATTTAATGACAAAGCTATCAATCCTTCAATTATATTTTCAAAAGATATTACTCTTCCCGCAAATAGTAAAATTGAATTTAGGGGAAATGGAACAGTTACATTTGATGATGATGTAGAGATTATTTTTACTGGAGCAGCATCAACAAAACCAAAATTTGTTCTTTCTGATCATACAGTAATGCAACTTGAAAGTGGTGGGTCTACATTACAGTTTAAAGGAAAAGGTAAAATTTTAATTCTTGATGGAGCGCGGTTGTCTGTTGGCGATGGAGACAATGTTATTATTGGAGATTCAACAAGTGATTATATTGATATCGAAATAGCCAGAGACGGTCTTATTTTGATTGAGGGAGATTCGCAAACATCACGTCTTTCAATTCATAAAACAGAATGCACACTAGATATTAAACAAGGCGGTGCAATATATATTGGCGGAGATGGTGAGTTTGAATTAAATGCTCTTGCTGGGGTTGTTTCTTCTGGTAAGTTGAATCAATTCGCTTTAGATGTTCAAGGGACATTATATGTTGCAAGTGGTGGTAAAGTTGTGATTGGAAATAATAGTTCCTTATTATATACAGCTGCTTGGGACTCTTTATTTGGAGTAATAAGCGGAAGTGGTTTAATTAAATTTGTACACGTAACAGATTCGTTCACTGGTGTTTTACAATCTAGTCTTTCATATGTGAATTTCAAGAAAACGACAGGTTCTTTGGATGAAATTGTAGGGGGATTAGTAAATACCAATAATGATCTTTTAGTAAGTTATGCATTTGTTGATGAAAATGGAAATAATGTTGTTAGAACATCTGAGAATGTATTAATTACTCTTGTTACTGGTGAATCGGTTGTATCAGATACTGCCAGTGGAAATGTAAGAATATTTTCTGAAATTAGTGGTCGATATAAAACATATGATGCATTAGGAAATAGAATATAAAATAAGTAGAGGAGCGCGATGAGTCGCATATTTTTTAGATATATAATTGTTGGTCTAGCGATATACAGTTTGTTTAATTTTTCGCCTTTTGTTGCAGCAGAAGGTTTTGGGAAAAAGTCTGTTAATTCAGATGTACAAGAAATAAAAAAGTTAAGATTGATCGCGGAAAAAGAAGCAAATTTATCTAGTAAGGCTATCGCTAAAGAATTAGAACGTTTAGTTATGCTTTCAAAAAGAGCAGATGAAGAATTTAAAAAAGTAAAAGATTTAAGGGTGTCTTTAGAAGATAAATTACACGAAGATGTTGGTGTGGTAAAAAAAATTAGGAATTTATCTGAAAAAGAAGCGAAGCTTGCCGGGAAAGCTGTTGTAAAAGAATTAAATATGCTTACGGGACTTGTAAAACAGGCACGAGATGATTCTAAACAGATGTTTAAATTAAAAGATGAGCTTACTCAGAAATCTCAAGGGGAATTAGATCAAATAAAAGGGGAACTTAAAAAATATGCCGAAACATCTTATAAAAGTGTTGTGGAATTAGAGGATGCGAAAGAAAAAATAAGGCAGCCTGTTGAAGATTTAATTGTTACGACAGAAAAAGCAAATGAATTATTTGGACAGGCAAAGGTTTTTAAAAAAGTTGTTGATTCCGGCAAAAAGATGTTTGACGATATTAAGGACTTACAGGGTAAAGCTGATGACATTAGAAAAGGTGTTCAAGTTGCAAAAGATTCCAGCAAAATAATTCAAAAAGAATTGGGGATTTTTAAAAACAAGGGTAAAAAATTTAGAAAAGATTTAAAAGAAATCAAAACATTAAAAGATCATGTTTTACTATTGTCGCAAAGAGCAGAATCAGAATTAGAGAGGGCTGTGGCGGTACGACAAAAAACTGAAAATATGTATGGTAAAGATATTGCTGGGGGAGAAAAAGCGTTAGTCTATAAAAAACCTTTCCATTCAAATTTAGGTCCTTGGTATTCAGTTCCAGGTTGGCCGTCAAAAATTTTATATTTTAGGGACAACGATTTAATTACATGTGATTTATCATTTAAGAGGGCAACAAAATCGTTTTCCTCTTCAGGGAAAGAAAGAAATTTAGCGGACCTAGCATTTAGTGATTCACCAATTTATCTTCGTGATATTTTATTAGTAAGTAAATTATTGAAGAATGAAAAAGTGGATCTTCTTGCTGCAAAAGAAGCATATTTTACAGATCTTGCAGATCAGTTAATTGTGTTTGATGGTGCAATTGATGAATTTGCTTTTATTTTTGATTATGTTCGTCACTTTAGAAAAAACAAAGTAGCGGTTGGTTTTAGATTGCCGTTGATTTATAAACGTCGTGATTTAACAATGGAGACACCAGAATTTACAGATAAACTTAATAATATGTCGGCAGCTGTTGCAGCTGAATTTGAATCTGTTTACCATAGTGATTTTAAAGAATTTTTTAGTGTAATTCTAGATGAAAAGAATCTTGATTATGTAGAGCGAGAAAGTGAGTCAGGAGTTGGTGATCTTGAAGCATTTATTACTTACGCTCCAAAAATTAAAAAGCTTAGGCATAGTCTTTTTGGTATAAGTTTATTATTACCAACAGCACAAAAAACTAGTGGCTCATGTTTGTGGGAGCCAGAATTAGGTACTGGTGGAATTCCTGAAGTTTCATTATTTGGAGTTCTTCTTTGGGAGAGAAGTAATTTGTTAAATCCTTATATTAAAGCAGAAATTACATGTGGGTTAACAGCGCATGTTCGCAGAAGAATTCCAAAAGTGAAAGAACACGAAGCTGATTCTACTGTTCCTTCCGAAAGTGACCTACTTGTTTTTGGAAATAAAATCGAATATACAAGTGGTGTTGCATTTGAAGAATACGATTCTATTGTTCGTTGGTTTGCAAATGAAAGTAAAAAAATCAAGTTAGAAGAAGGGTTGGCGTTTGCTGCACGAATTGGTAATATGCTAACCGGTTTATTTAGGGACAGGGGATCAGCAGATTTATTTTATGATGTTAGAGTGAAAGCTAAAGATTCTATTGGTGCTAGTGGGTTGTCTAGTGAATTATGGGATAAATCAATTTGGGAAAATAATACTTCTGAAGCTGAGCATATTGTTGGTGTAGATTTTAGCTACCAATTTACACGCGATTTCAGATTTAAATTAGGTACGCAATATACAATTGCAGGACGAAATGTTCCAAAAACTTTCGGAGTTCATCTGGGATTAAATGCTGAATTTTAAATTTAACTAAAATAAAAAAGGACTTGCGAAATTTCGCAAGTCCTTTTTTATTTTTTAATTCTTGATTTGTGCTTCAGCTTCCAAGCCTGTTGCTTCTTCTTCGACAGTAATTGTTTTTGTTGTATCGTCAACTACAGCATCTGATTTTGCTGCTGCACAAAATCCAAAACATGTTCCTGTAACAGCTAGAATCAAAAGAAACTTTTTCATAAGGTCTTCCTTTGTTGTAATGAAAAAATATTATTTTTTAAAACCGCCTTAATTATAAAGATAAAGTTTAAAAAGACAATAATAGAAAATAAGAAATTTTTAATCTTTGCAGCTTCTACTTAATTTAACGCGAGTTCGATAATTATGTTTGAAGTTTTTTGGTAATTAAAATTTTATGTATCCCGTTCGCCCTGATCATTCGACAAAGCTCATGACTAAAGGCCCCCCGCTCACCCTGAGTGATTTTTTCTTAAAAATTGTATCGAAGGGGTCGAAGGGTTTCGTCGAACGGCCCACTGAAAATTACATAAAAAAACCATAATTATTTGAATATTAATAAAAAAATATTTTGAATCGTTCGAAGAAACCCTTCGACAGGCTCAGGGCGAACGGAGTTTATATGATTTTTACAGTAAAAAGACACTGTTGAATTATCGAACTCGCGTTAATTCAGTTTTTATAATACTAACTAGCTCGGTAACAGCCATATTAAAATCATCATTTATAATATGATGTTGAAATAAGTTTAATTTTTTTTCTTCAGACATTTCATTTTTTGCAGCTTCAAGTCGATGTTTAATTTGTTCATCAGATTCGGTTCCTCTTTTCGAAAGTCTGGTTTCAAGTGTTTTTATGTTTGGTGGAGCAATCCAAATAAATGTTGCTTTAGGAACTTTTATTGCAATTTGTTTTGCGCCGGCAAGATCGAGAACAGAAATAAATGATTTTCCGTTTTTCATGTCATCTAGAATAGAAATTGGAGACCCGTAATAGTTGCTTGCGTAAACTGCGTGTTCTATAAAAAAACCATCTTTGATTTTTTGTTCGAAGTTTTTTCGTGAAAAAAAATTATAATCTTTTCCATCAATTTCACCTTTGCGAGGAGTTCGAGATGTGCAAGTGATAACACGTTCGATATTGTAATTTTCTTGTAATTTTTGAAGAGCGCTTGTGGTGAGAGTGGTTTTTCCTGCTCCAGATGGGGCAGAAATTATAAATAATTTCCCCATAATAATTAACTTTCCTATTACGTGATTCATTATGTCCCCCAAATTATTTTTCTACTTCCTTCTAATTAAGATAGCGCGCGCTGGTGCAGCCTCAAGTCCTACAATATTTAGTGGCAAACAATAAAGCTCATAGTTTCCTGATTCAACATGTTTTAATCTTAGCCCTTCAATTATTAAAACATTATTTGCTAGCAAAAGTTTATGAGTTTCATGATTTGGTTGATTGCGTTCGATTCCCAAATAATCAAAACCAATCGATTTGATTTTTTTATCTACAAGGAATTGCGCAGCACTTTTTTCTAAATAAATAAAGTTTTGGTTGAAGTTTTCTTCTGCTCCTAAAAAACTATTTTTTGTTTTTAGCAAAACTATGGTTTTTTGTTTTATTTGTAAATTTTGTAAGTCTTTAATTGTTATTTTTTCTGTTATGTGTGTTAAATCAAAAACGGTACACGGTCCGATTAAAGATTCTAAATTTGTATTTTCTGTTGTGTTTCCGTTTTCCAAAAAATGCGCGGGAGTGTCGATGTGTGTTCCCGTATGTGAACAAATATTAATTTGTGATTCACGGACGTGATCTTTTATAAAATTTTTTGTTTGGGAAATAGAAATGTTTTTTTTATTTCTGTAGGTAGTCGCATTATTTGTTATAGGCCAACTAATATCTATTATTTTCATGATTTTTATTCCTAAAATTAATTTTTTAATTAATTGTTCACGTTGTCTTTTTCCCCTTCCTGATCTAGAATGTTTCTAGCTTATTTCGATGTAATATCTATGGTATTCGTCGAGTGAGAAAAAAGGTGAGGAGGAGTTCTGTGCGAAAGTTCTTGTATTACGTATCATCTTTTATCTTATTTTTTTCTTTTAGTATATTTGTTTTTTGCGAAGACAGAAGCTTTTTTGTTGCCGATTCTTTTTCTACAGATGTTGTAAAACCTTTGTTGAGCGAAGCAAAAAATGATGTACAATTGACACGCGGATTAAATGTAACTGATCAATATGATACTGGCGGTAATTATGTTATGGCAGTTGCATGGAGACCAATTGTAGAAGGGGAAGATCCTTATATTAGATATTTAGTTGCGAGTGAAAAAAATAATTTTAGATATTTTAGATACGATTCTAAAAGCCATGCGCTTACATATTTGGGTTGGGAGCAGTTTAGTATCGACTCAACAAATGGCAAAATCTATGATATGCGATGGAATCAAAATGGAGATTATCTTGCGGTTGGGGGGCATTATCATAATGCAAATCACGGTTATGATTTGAAGATTTGGCCATTTTATATTGATACAGAAACTTTTGGAGATAATGTTAATACATCATGGGGAGATGATGATAATTCTTTTGTGCACGGTGTTGATTGGGGTTCTGGTTCTTATTCAGATTATGTTGTTGCAACTGGGAGATATACAGTTGGTGCAACGGATGAATATCAGATTAGATTGTACGATTTTTCTTCAGGATCTTTTGTTAATTTAACTAATTTGGCTCTTGGGGATGGAATAGAATCGTTTGGAAATATTCGTTGGCGGCCAAACAGTCCGTTTTTTGCTGCTGCGAGTTACAATATCACTGGTATTAGTGACGTTGCAATTTACGAATATACAGGAGTGCTTACAAAAAGATCCGATTGGAGTACTCCGGTAGATAAATATGTTTTTGAAGTAGCCTGGTCTCCTTGTGGAAATTATTATGCAGTGGCAACGTCATATGTATTGCGAGCTTATCATTGTGATGCATTTGGAGGAAGTACTCTGCTTTTTAGTGATATTGATAAAGATACATGGTCTGTTGCATGGGACGAAGACGATAGAATTACCATTTTAAGTCATGATCGTGATGCTGTTGAAATATATCAATTTAATAAAATAGCAGGTTCGGTGACTTTGTTAGATAGTTATGCAGGAAACTCTCCGATTGCATATTCAATTGATTCTACACCAGGTGGAAAGTGTATAGCAGTTGGATACTACAGTGGTGCGGAATACGATAATGAAGTGCAAGTTGCAGAATGGTCAGTTGCAACAGAATCTATAACAAAGATTGAGGATTTTGATTGGGATCCAACTGGAACTAATTTAGCTTTTGCAGGTAATGCAAAAAGTTTTGAAGTTTCTCCGTACGATGTAAATCTTGGAAATACAACGGCTTCAGTCAGAAGAAATATAAGTCACAGCGATTATGCGCGTATAAATTCAGTTGCGTGGGCCAGTGACGGAGCATATTTGGCTGTTGCGTCTTCACCACAAAATAGCGATTATCCTGCGGTAACAGTTTATACATTTACGGCAAAAGGAGACATTTCTACTGAACCACTTTTCGGCCTAAATTTTGGTGACGATCATGAAGAAAGAAAAGTTACAGAAGTTTTTGATGTTGATTGGAGTTCTCCAGATACAACTGCGACGGTTACTTATTTAGCAGCACTTGGAAGTTTTGCAAATACAACAACGCAAGTAAATGTATATGAATTTGATGTTGATTCATTAACATATTCAACATGTGTTGCATACAGAGATAAAGAAGTTAATGCAATTAAGTGGAAACCGGATAGCGATTATTTAACAGTTGGCGGATTAAATATTTCTGGTAACAATGATCTTGTAAATTATGAATTGTCAAACGAAATACTTACTGCAAAAAACACTGCAAATTTAAGTGCAACGGATGCAGTAAAAGCAATTGATTGGACATCGGATGGAAGTTATTTGGCTGTTGGTGCTGGTTCAAATTTATACGTAAGAAATTCAGATTTAAGTTTATTAAGTGATGATGCGGTTTTAGATTTTAATGATTATTTAGATTACAAAAGTGTTGTAAATGCATTGCGTTGGGACTCGAATGACGAGCGACTTGTTGTAGGGGTTGATTTTTTAGAAGTAAGTGATCTGCGCGATCCGAGTTTAGATTTTGAAAATCTTGTACACCTTAGGTCTTCGGATTGGTCACCTTGTGGAAAATATTTAGCAGTTATAGGTGATGATGGTGTTGCGGATCCGAATGGAACAGGTTACACATGCATATATTATTACCATGATGGTGTGTTGTCATTTGTTGCAAGTGTAGAACACGCAAACAAAGACTATTGGTATACTGTTGCATGGTCGCCGGATGGTAATTACGTAGCAGCGGGGGGGGGGGATGTTACAGGCTATACTAAGGTGTTAGTAATTTATTCTTTTGATGGTTCATCTTTAACGGAAGAAACTCATGCTGATTGGTCTGGAGATTCATGTTTTGTTTATGATGTTTCTTGGCATCCAGGTGGAGATTATATTGCTGCCGGGGGAAAAAATTATGGGGCTGCAGGAGAAGATGGTTTTGCTGTTTATGCATTTGATGGTTCAAGCCTAACAGAAAAAGGAAATAAAACAGGAAGGTATGTTCGTAGTTTAGATTGGGACCCGTTTGGGAAGTATATAGCGATTAGCGCTACCAATGAAAATGAGTTAGAAATTTATGAATTTGTTGTTTCTACAGAAACGCTAAATACAACAGCGATTATTGGATCGAGTGTAGATACGGACATGAATATTGTGCGGTGGCGTTATGATGGTGGATATTTAGGAATAGGTGATACTTCTGGAAATATTTATATTTATTCGTTTAGAAGAGGAATAGCAACTCCATCTCTTACACAAGAATTTACAAAAGATGTTGGAACTAGAATTGATGGTTTGGCATGGTCGCCAGACGGAAATTATGTAGCATTTACAGAGTGTGCAAATTTTCTTGAAGTAGATGCGTTCAATATTAATGATGTTGGCGATGAAACCCTTTCTTACATTTTTGGTGCAACATTTGATGATACAGTAAGTGTAAATACCGTTGCATGGAACCCAAATGATAATCCTCTTGCGGTTGGTGCACTTATTGGCGGAGTTGGCGCTGAATTAAAACTTTTTAATTTCCGTCGCACAACACTAGAAGAATGTGTAAACGCGCGAGTAGAATTCGGTGAAGAAGTAAAAACAAGTGCATGGTCAAATGATGGTAATTTATTTGCAATAGCCGGACTTGATGAAGATTTAAATAAGGAATTACATATTTATGAATTTGATGGTGCGAATTTAAATTTTTCATATTCAATAGAAAATGCTTTTGATGAAATTTATTCATTAGATTGGTCATATACAGGAAGTTATTTAGCGGTGGGGGCAAATCAAAGTGCGAACAAAGAATTGATTGTGTATCAATATGAAGATGATATTTTGCAATTAAAAGATTCTATTGATTTGCCCGGTAAGATTATAACAACAGAATGGAAGCCAGATGAAACGATTTTAGCTATTGGTGGCCCAAATATAATAGGTACAGATGATGTTGGCATATATGATTTTTCTTCTGAAACTTTAGACACACTATTATATTCTGTAGGAGCAGGTACAACAAAACCATCGTTCAAATGGAATCCTATGAATAGTTTTTATTATCTTTCATTTAATTCTTATAGGTTATATGTATATTTGTTTGATTCAGATTGGGTTCGAACAGAAGAAGCCCGGGTCGATCCGTCGGGAACTACTAATATAAATGATGCTGCATGGTCTCCGGATGGAAATTATATCGTAGTTGGATTGGTAAATGGAGAAATATATATTTATGAATTTACAGGTAGTAGTTTAATAGAAAAAGATTCTATTGATTTTGGGCAAGAAGTTTATTCTGTAGATTGGATTAATGATTTTATTGTGGTTGGTGGAGATCCTGATACAGCCAATCGGCAAGTTCAAGTCTACGAGTTTGATCCGAGCACAGAAGTCCTTTCTCTTTTGGGAAACACACAAAAAGATTTTAATGGAACAGTAAATAAAGTTGAATGGCATCCTAGTGGTGACTATATGTCTGTTGTTGGTGAAGGAGCGCCGGATGTTCAAATTTATGATTTTAATGGTAGCGAACTTTCTGCAATTCCAACAGCGACGTTGATTTTTGAAAGCGGAACAGATTTCTTTTTTGATATATCTCCTGATGGTAATTATATGGTGATAGTGGATGAAGCAGAGGATAAATTAAGACTTTACGATGTATCATCACGAGATGAGTTGGTATACCTTTCTAGTGTTGATTGTAGTGGCAGTCTTTATTATGTTTCTTGGTCGCCAAATGGTAAGTATGTTGTTGTGACTGAAGATGCAGCAGGTTCTTTTATTGTATATAAATTAAATGGAACAAGTTTAAGTTTTGTATGCGAAGAGGTTCTTGGAAACGGTGCTAGGCAAGTAAAATGGTCACCGAATGGTAGATATATAGGGTTTAGTGATTTTGCAACTGATTCGGAACAACTTTTATCTTATCGTTTCAATGGAGATAGCGTAACTCCTGTTGATTCTGTAACTTTATCTTCCGGAAATTCATGGTTATTTTCGTTAGATTTTTCATCAAATGGATCATACATTGCGGTTGGTGGAACTGGATTTGATGGGGACGAATTAAAAATTTTTGCATTTGACCAAGTAGGTGGAACAATTAACGATACGGCAGTTGCCAGTGCTAATGTAATTAGTGTGTTGGATCTTAGATGGCATCCTGATGGCAAATATTTATTAGTAGGACAATTTCAAGGAACAGCCCCTTATGCAACATTTTTGTATTATTTTGATGGTTCGTCTTTAACTTTAAAAGATTCTTTTATAAAAGATGGAATTGTTTCTAGCGTTGCATGGGATCCAACAGGTAACTATGCCATTATTGGGTCCGGAGATAAAACAGTAGCAACACAGAATAGTTTTTATATATGTGAGTTTGATAGAACCACAGAAACATTATTTGAAATTCCAGGAGCAACAGTATTTGCTGATGTTGTTTATTATTCTAGAGGGTGTTGGTTTCCAGATGGCGATAGATTTGCAATTAGCGGAAGATCTGATTTTAAAGTTTTCGATTGGAATGGCAAGCCGTTGCAACAAGCATCAGAAATGAATGTTGATCAGGCAGATGGTAGTTATGTTGAATCAGTCAGATGGTCACCAAGTGGTAATCATTTAGCAGTTGGGATGTATCAAGGGGGTTCGGTTGGAGTTAATGTATATAAATTTGATTCAAATAATACATTAGAATTATTGCATGGTACACAAATTGATTATGGAAGTGCTGTGTATGCGGTTGATTGGTCTCCAGATGGAAATTTTTTGGCGGTTGGAGGAAATACTCCTGACAATGGACATGAGTTACAAGTTTATAGATTCAATAGACAAAGTTCTTTGTGTTTAACAACTTCTGTAGATTACGGATCATATGTTCAGATACTTCGATGGTCACCAAATGGAAATAATCTTGCGATTGGAGGATGTGGGCCAACAGACGGAAATGAATTACAAATTTATACCTTAAATCCGATTGATCATTTAGAAGATATTGTTTGTTGCACAGGTGCAAGTTATGGAACAGCTGTTAGGGGAATAGATTGGTCACCGGATGGAAATTATCTTGCAGTTGGAGGAGAGGGACCAACAAGCGAAAATGAATTACAAATTTATTCATTTAATTCTACAACAAGTGTTTTAACTCTTAAAGATAGTGAAGATTTTGGACAAGCTATTTACGACGTTGCATGGTCAAGCACAGGAAATTATATTTTGATTGGAGGAAAAATTCCGACAGAAGTAGATGGAGAAATTCAAGTTTATTATTTTAATGGAACTAGTCTTGAATTTAAAGCGAAGGCTGATTTTGGAGATGTAGATAGTAGAGTAAGAGCAGTAGATTGGTCACCAGATAATCATTATGTTGCTGTTGGCGGACAATATAGTGATGATACTTATGAAATTCGTATTTATTCTTTTGATGGTTCATCTTTAAGTTTAGTATCGCAGGTAGATTATGGGGACGAAGAAGAAGCGGAAAACGCAGGTAGTTTAAGTGTTCATTGGTCTCCGAATGGAAACTTTTTAGCGGCAGGAGGTTACACTCCAAACGATACAAAAGATATAAAAGTTTATTCAATTGATTGGGAACACAAAGAAACTGGCGATATAAAAATTTGTGATTTTGATTCAGCTGCAGAAACGTTAACAATTTCTACAACAGATAGTTACTCAGGAATTATAAAGGCAGTTGGCTGGTCTCCTGGCGATAGATATCGAGTTGCATGTGGTGCAGAAAATGTTGGACCAGATATTTTAGAAATTACAAAAGATCCAGTTGTGGTTGACCAAATTTATTCAGTTGCATGTAATCCAAAATCTTGGGACATTGCAGACGAAAAAATAACTTCGAGTATTGCGTACGGCGGTGACGCAAGAAGTTTTAGATTAGATTCTTATAATGAATCAGATTTGTCTTTAACTGAAAGTAGAAATATTAGTTATGAGGACGATGCATATATAAATTCGTTAAGTTGGTCGTCAACTGGAAGATTTCTTGCTATTGGAAGTAAGCCTTTAAATTGTGATTATCCAGCGTTAACAATTTATTCTTTTACCGATGAAGGTTTATCTGATGATCCAACTTATGAATTAGTTTTTCAAGCGGATTCTACAATATGTGAAAATGCTCAAATTCACGCCCTTACATGGAATGATCCAACTACTCCAGCGTCTGATCCAATGTATCTTGCGGCGGTAGGTGATTTTGTAAGTAGCACAACACAAGTTGTTGTTTATCTATTTGACGGTGCAACATTAACTAAAAAAGATTCGGTCGATTTTGATGATAAAACAGTTAACGCAATTGCATGGCGCCCAGAACAAAATGAATTTGCAGTTGGCGGTTTAGCGATTGATGGAACAAATGATGTTTTACTTTACACATTTGATGGTACAGACATAAGTGAATCTCCAGCACATACTTTTGATGCAAATTTAACTGTAAGTGCACTTGATTGGTCTAGTGATGGAAATTATTTGGCAGTTGGTGCTTACAAAACTTTATATGTTGTAAATGATTCTCTTGTTCAACAAGATTCACAAGAATGCGGAGAAAGAATAAGTTCTATAAAATGGGATAAACATAACGAACATATAATAGTTGGTTTAATGGGTGGAGATGTAGAAGTTTATTCTGTTACAAGTGCTGGAGCTATTGGTTCTGAAGTTGATTCAGCAAGTTATGGTGGAAATATAAAATCGGTTGATTGGTCCCCTGGTGGAAAATATTTAGTTTCCGGAGGAAGTAATGATGGTTCAATTGATGTTAAAGAATTTGCACAGGCATCTGTTGATTTAGATGAAGTTAATACGGTTGATTCTTTTCCTTTGAGTTGGGATGGTGACGATGAAATTATAACAACAAGCATTGTTTTTGCTGGAGATAAAAATAGTGTAGGAATTAAATATTACGATGAAATTTCGTTAACATTAACAATAAGTTGGAATGTTAGTTCTGCAGATACGATGGATATTAATTCAGTTAGTTGGTCTTGTACGGGAGCATATCTTGCGGTTGGAGCAAATACAGAAAGCGGAGATTATCCAGCCTTAACAGTTTATGAATTTGATGGCTATGATATTTCGACAGATCCTGTTGCGTGGAATCATTGTGGAGGAACATGGGATGGAAGAAATACTAATGGTCCACAAATAACACAAGTGATTTGGAATTCTCCAAGTACGCCAGCAAGTGATCCTATTTATATAACAGTTTTGGGGGACTATGTTAATACAACGACAACCGTTGTTGTTTACAAATTAACGGGAACATGGATTGAAGAAAAAGACACAATTAATTTTTCTAGTAAAACCGTTAATGCAATTGCGTGGCGCCCAGAACAAAATGAATTTGCAGTTGGAGGTTTAGCGATTGATGGGACAAATGATGTTTTACTTTACACATTTGATGGTACAGACATAAGTGAATCTCCAGCACATACTTTTGATGCAAATTTAACAGTAAGTGCACTTGATTGGTCTAGCGATGGAAATTATTTAGCCGTTGGCGCTTACAAAACTTTATATGTTGTAAATGATTCTCTTGTTCAACAAGATTCACAAGAATGCGGTGAAAGGATAAGTTCTGTTAGGTGGGATAAACATGATGAAAATATAATTGTTGGTTTAATGGGTGGAGATATAAAAGTTTATCCGGTTACAAATTCTGGAGCTATTGGTTCTGAGGTTGATTCAGTAAGTTATGGTGGAAATATAAAATCAGTTGATTGGTCACCCGGAGGAAAGTACGAAATTTCTGGTGGAAGTAATGATGGTTCAATTGATGTAAAAAATTTCACACAAGCATCAGTTGATTTAGGAGAAATTTATACGCTTGGTTGGTGTCCAAAATCGTGGCATGCATCAGATACTAACATAACGTCGAGTATTGTTTTGGCTGGAGATAAAAATAGTGTGTTGATACAGTGTTATGATGAAACATCATTAACTTTAACAATAAGTTGGAATGTTGGTTCGGTAGATGCGATGGATATTAATTCTGTTAGTTGGTCTTGCACGGGAGCATATTTAGCAGTTGGCGCAAATACAGAAAGTGGAGATTATCCAGCGTTAACAGTTTACGAATTTGATGGTTATGATATTTCTACGGATCCTTTTGCATGGAATCATTGTGGAGGAACATGGGATGGAAGAAATACTAATGGCCAACAAATAACACAAGTAGTTTGGAATTCTCCAAGTACTCCAGCAACAGATTCTATGTATATAACAGTTTTGGGGGACTATGTTAATACAACGACAACAGTTGCTGTTTACAAATTAACGGGAACATGGATTGAAGAAAAAGACACAATTGATTTTTCTAGTAAAACAGTTAATGCAATTGCATGGCGGCCAAAACAAAATGAATTTGCAGTTGGCGGATTAAATATTGCAGACACAAATAAGGACGTTGCAATTTATACATTTGATGGTTCAGAAATAAATAGTACGCCAGCTCATACTTTAGATTTGAGTTTAACTGTAAGTGCACTTGACTGGACACATGATGGAAGTTATTTAGCGATTGCCGCAAACACAACATTATATATTCGCGATGATTCTC
>Ga0209045_1000322_pt1 | contig 60690 bp, 72 predicted proteins | sample SaaInlLV_10m_DNA_4_FD_184664 | JGI IMG/M metagenome (GOLD analysis project Ga0209045, IMG submission 184664) | Marine microbial communities from expanding oxygen minimum zones in the Saanich Inlet - Saanich Inlet SI072_LV_200m_DNA (SPAdes) (version 2) | ecosystem: Environmental > Aquatic >...
TAACCAAATAAATAATTATTAACAAACAAGAAATATGAACTTACATAACAGAATAATTGATGAAATAGTAAATAACCAAGTTTTATTAGAAGCGCATATCGAAATGTATGATTCAACCATTGAGACAGAAGTATCTCTAAGTCAATATGGAGATATAGATATAATGGTAACTGGAATAGATTATGAATTGCAAGAACCTGCTACTGCAATTATTGAAGTTAAAGCACATAGAGGATTGGTTGATCATTACATTAAGCATCAGTTGCCTAAATATAAAACTAGATTTCCTGAGGCTAAACAATTTGTTGTATTTTCTAGAGGTGGCGATTGTTTTGAAAATTTTGTGTTTGAAAGATGTTGATTTTCTGAGAATGTAATTTTGATTATTTATTTGTTCTTTTTTATTTTGTTGCAATATTAAAAAATTGAGTTTAACGTCGCAACTATGCGAAGTTTCTTGAAGGAAAAGTTGGATGAAGTGAAAGGAGCTACGTAGTGGCGACTGGAACGTAATCGCATAGTTGCTGTTAAATCCTCTTGTCTATGAAGTGGGAGGGATTCGGAGCGTTAGCGGAGAAAGTTTTTGAATTATTTATCAATCCGCCCGAAGGGAGTGTTACTGTCTGGAGGGTGAGGGGGATTTTTATTCAAGCGAACACAGTGAGCCATCCAGACATAGTATCAAGTGACACTTTCATTTATGTCTAAGAATTGGGGGCTAAATATTTAAACATGTAGTTGTTTTTAATGTGAAAGATGGTAGATAAAAACAAATCACTTATTGTTTTTCAAGGAAAAGGAATTAGAAGATTGTGGCATGATGATGAATGGTATTATTCTATAGTTGACATTATTGCAGTTCTAACTGAACAAGAAGATCATTTAAAAGCTAGAAAATACTGGAATAAACTCAGTCAAAGGCTAAGGGAAGAAGGAAGTGAAGTGGTGACAAACTGTCACCGTTTGAAATTACCTGCTCCAGATGGTAAGTTAAGATTAACTGATTGTGCTAATACGCAGTCTACTTTTAGAATAATTCAATCTGTTCCATCTAAAAAAGCAGAACCTCTTAAAATCTGGCTTGCTAAAGTAGGACACGAGAGAATACAAGAGATTGAAAATCCAGAACTGGCTCAAAGAAGAATGAAAGAAATTTTCAGAGCCAAAGGTTATTCTGATGATTGGATTGAAAAGCGAGTTAGGGGAATTGCAATTAGAGACGAGTTGACTGATGAATGGGATAAAAGAGGAGTAAAAGATCAAAAAGAATATGCAATTTTAACTGCAGAGATTTCTAAAGCAACTTTTGGCTTAACTCCTAGCGAATATAAGAAGCTTAAAGGGTTGAAAAGTGAAAATCTTAGAGACCATATGGAGGATTTAGAATTAATTTTTACAATGCTTGGAGAATCATCAACAACAAAAATAGCACGAAAGAAAGATGCGCTTGGATTTGTTGAAAATAAAGATGCTGCGAAACGGGGAGGAGCTGTTGCGGGAACTGCAAGAAAACAGCTTGAAAGAGAAACTGGTGAAAAAGTTGCTTCTAACGAAAATTATTTACATTTGACTGAGAAAAAGAAGAAAAAACTAATTAAAAGCAAAAAGTAAAAAAGAATTTAAAAATATTAGACTAAGAAAAAACAGGATTTATATTCAAAACAAACAGAAACACAAAATATACTGCAAGAACCATGCAAGAAATAATAACAAAAGTAGCAATTAAATCAAAAATAAAAAAGAATGTAACGCCTCACACTTTAAGACATAGTTTTGCAACACATCTTTTAGAAAATGGAACAGACATAAGATATATTAAAAAATTATTAGGTCATTCAAATATTAGTACGACGTTAATTTATACAAAAGTTTCTAATAATAATTTATTGAGAATTAAATCACCTATTGATTAAAAATTGTTGTCCACAATTTGTTACTTTTGTTTTGTGTTGTCCACAATTATTTTATTTATTCATGTAGGCAAACAATCCCTAATCTCTTTTAATGTTTCATCAACAGTTTTATCATCCGTATTAATAATTATTCCGAAATCATTTTCTTTTACTAAATCATATACTTCTCTTGCAACGCCTTCTCCAATAGTTCTTTCTCTGTTTTGATCGCGTTTTATGCAAGTTTCTAATTTTGTTTTTAGTGTAAATGTGTAGTTTGGAAATTTTAATTGTTCTATTAAGTAATCTAAAACTTCTTTATGATAAAGACAACCATCAAATATAGCTATTTTATTTTTTTTTAGAAGATCTTTTGCAAGAGGGATAACAATATCTAAACCTTTAATAAAATTCTTTGCAGGAATACACGCTGAGTCTGATGCTTGATGATCTAGTTTATTATCTCGAAGAACTGCATCAATATCAATTCTTTCTGCGTTTAGAATTTTTGTGAGTTTTTTTGCGCAAGTAGACTTTCCTGATCCTAAAGTTCCGTGCATGATGATGTAGTATGTCATTTTTTATTTGAATGTGTGTTGATTTAATAATTTTTTCATTTTGGTTCTGCTACAATCACAGCAATTACTACATTTGACAAATTATAAACTGCTCTCTCGAGTGTATTGTTGTTAGGAATCATTTCTTGACCTAAATTAACTACATCTAGATTATTGGTTCTTAGTCCTTTAATTATTAATTCAAATGCTTTTTTTATTTTGCGCTTTTTGATTTTTTTTTCTGCGGAATGAAATAATATGTGGTTGATTTCACATAGAAATGCAACTAATTCAGAATATGCTATTTTTTTTCCATCTTTGACAGAACTTGACAACAATCGTTTACAAAGATTTTTGTACTGAGTAGTTTTTTTTGTGATTCTTTTTAATTCATTGGAATTATTTATTTCAAAACTATATGAAACACAAGAAATTAGTTTTGATAAAAATTTTTCAAAATTTTCTATTTTGCTTTGAATTAAAACTTCGAGAATAATTCTGTTGTTTTTTGTTGAAATTATTTCAAAGCCAACTAAAAACAGGGATGTCAATTTTTTTATTAAGGTAATTTGTTTTTTGTTTTTTGTTATTAATATGATTTTTGTGTAGTTTGAATTGTATAATTGATTTAATAAATTTCTAAGAAACCTGTCTGAATAGGTTGAAATATCTTCTACATATTCTTTCTCTGCGGAATAATTAGGGCTATTAATTATTAACTCGCCTTGAATTTCATTAATATCTATTTCATCTCCTGGCTTTAGATTATTTGCTTTAGCCCAGTCTTTAGGAAGGGTCAAGGTAAAAGAACCTCTTTGACAAATCAATTTACGTCTCATGTTCTTTTTTTAGGGGTATTTTCTATATAAATGTTTGCATATGATTCATATGAATAGATTATATATCGTTTTGATGTTTAATTTGGGTTAGAGGTGATTTTGGAGGGTAGAAGAATGGATGAAGAAACTGATTTGAATTTAGATATGAACGTAGCTTTAGAAGTTAAAGAACTGCACGATAAGTTAAAGGGCGAGATTGATGTTGCAGAAACGAAACTTGAACATATGAAGAATGAGTTTTCAAAGAAACTTGAAGATGTAGAGAATAAGCTTTCAGAAAAACAAAAAATATTGTATAATTCAAAAATTGGCAATTTAGAATTAAAAAAGTATCTCTATAAAGATTGGAATTTATTTCATTATGCATTGGATCATGGTATTTTAATTAAGGAATGTGCTGGGTCGGCGTCCTTCACTCAAACAATGGCTTGGATAATTTCTGGTTCGACTAATCGTGAACCCTTAAATTTTGACAACGTGGATTTTCCAGTTATAGCATATGACACTAAGCGGGATAGAAAGTCTCGGAAGTATGTGATGGGTACTAAAAGAGAACTAAATTCTATAGATGAATTAATTACTCGGAGCGATCATGGAGATATGTTTGTAAAAGATTTTTTTGAGTTAGGTCATTTATATTTTCCTAATTTTAATATTAATGGTAGAAAATCAACTCTTTGTTTTTATTATAATTCTGATGCGGATTATGAGGGTTTTGTTGAATCTAGTTTTTTTTCATGTGAACGAAATATTGATGAGGATTTGAAAAATGTTTGAAGAAAATCTTGGAATTCCTGAAGTTCCTCGAATAATCAAAGACATTGGATTTGATTTTAAGTGGGATAAACAAAAAGTATGGAAACTTAGAGTGCCTGTTACTGAAATGAATATTTCTGAATTAGAATGGCATTTTGAAATCCCTTTCTTAAGAGATAATTCTGGTCGAAAATGTATCAAACCAATTGATGTGATAAAAAATCCTGGTTGTGATGAAAGACAATTTTGTCGAGTAGAAAATGCAGATTTGAAATATTCCATTGACATAATGGAAAACAAAGGGAGATGGCTAATTTTAGATGGTCTTCACAGGTTGATGAAATCATTTATTCTTGGTAAAAAAAAAGTTAAGGTGAGAATTATTGGAAGGGATAAAATTCCGCAAATTCTAAGAGGGGGCGATTAGTGTGGATTTTGGAACTACTATTAGGGGTAATAAAATAGATTGTGTTTCTAGATTGGACGAATACATTAATGATGATAAAAAAATAAAACCTTATGCTGCAATACCTATTACAGGTAAGTGTAATTTTAATTGTATTTATTGTCGACAAGGTGGTGAAGTTACGCTAGGATCTGGAAAAGAATCTTTAAGTTTTTCTGATTTTAAATTTATGGTTGATTGTGCAATTGAGTTAGGTATTGAAGATTTTAGAATAACTGGTGGCGAACCTTTTTTGCATAAAGACATAATTGAAATGATTAGCTATATTGTTTCCAAGAAAAAATATGTTATAGTGAATACAAATGGTGTGATAAGTTCTAAATTGCTTAAGCAGTTAACTAAGTTTTTCAGTTCTCCATACTTAGATATTGTTGTTAGTCTTGACTCTTTACAAGGTAATCAATTTAATAAAATTACTGGAACGAAAAATAAGTTTACAAAAGTTGTTGAAACAATATTTGATCTAAAAGAAAAAGGATTATTGAAAAGATTAAATATGGTAATCACGAAAATCAATTGTCATGAAATTATTGATATGATTCGTTTTTGCAAAAAAGTTCCAACAAATTTAAGTTTGCTAGAATCAATATCTGTACCGTCTCAGTTTTGTAAATGGGATGAATTGAAAACTTCATTAGAAGATCACCGTAGATACATAGATTGTGTGAGCAATGAAATTTATGTTCATGATTATACTCGGAATTTTGGAGTGCCTGTGTTGATATACAAATTAGATAATATTTTTGTTAGCTTTAAGTCACTTATAGGGGGAGGGCAATATAGTGACTTGTGTTCGGTTTGCGATCAATATCCTTGTCACGCAGGACTACATCATATAAAACTATTGCCTGATTTTAAGGTTTCGTTATGTAGGTGGAAAATATTTGGCGATTCTACAAAAGAAGGATTTAAAGAAAGTTTGAGAATTGCACTTGAGCATTTTGAGAGGGGGAGGTATGTTGGGGGGTGATTTTTTTAATATTTGAAAATTATTATTTTTTTTAATCTAGAAATAACTTTTTGTAATTAAATCGATTAAGTTTATGTTCCATGTCTGCATATGATTTGCCGCAAATCATTCCGCCTGCAATAAAAATTTCTTGAGTTATGTCAAAAAGACAAAAATCAGGCATTTGAAAATTATCTTTTTCATCCATATTTGGAAATTCGAAATCAATTAATACAAGACCTTTTAATTCATTTTGAAAAATATCAAATTCAGCAATTTGTTCGTTGTGTTCATAAAAGTATCTTAGTTTACGAACTTGCTTTCCTTCTAACTGTAAATTTAATACATTGAATTCTGTTTCTGTAAGAATAATTGTTTGCTCTTTTTGATGAGAAGCATCATCATCATTAACTGGATTCTTTTTTGTAAATTCGAATTTGTCTCCATTTTTTCTAAGTCGCAGTTTTGGATGCTCGCTAGTTTTAGGAATATAAACATCAATAATCTCTTTAAATTTGCAATTTTTTAAATTATCGGGAAGTGTTTTTGCAAGAAATGTTTTTTCTAATTCAATCATAATATTGGTTTAAATTTTGAAATATTATAAATTTTTGGTTTTCATTAAATATTTTCAATGTGCGATATCTTTAAATAAGTTAGAATTTAGTTTTTTTAGTATGGCGAATCCTTATGATTTAAGTGACGGAGTAAAGGGCTACAAAGCGTTAGCTCTTATGGCAAAAAAAAGTTTGTATAGGTCTAGTGCTCGGCATTTGCGGAGTTCGTATGCACATAGTGATCCGATGGGAATTGATGCAACTAATGCAAGAAAAACTGCAAGCGAACTTGAAAGAAAAGCAGACAAATTAGAAAAAAAGCTTAAGAGAAACTAGTTTGATATTTTGTTTTGTTCGAAATATATTATTACTACTATCTAGTAAAATTTATAAATGTGGGTGTATTATCTTTCATTATGACTAATGTTTATTCTTATGGAGAAAGTGTATTATCAAAATTTACAAATTTAACAGAAAGAGTAGAATCTGATACACTTATTCCGCACCAAATTGAGATACATCCTCCTCCGAAAGGTAAAAAGTTATGTTGGTTTGGGTGTAAACACTGTTATACTCAAACAGACATTGATGAAAGTGAAAGGATTTTGGGTAGTAGATTAGTTGAGATTATAGACGAGGTTTCTAATGGAAGCCCTAAAACTGGAGAAAAACCTGAAAAATTAATTATTTCTGGTTTTAGGACAGACCCTCTTAATTCTAATACTATCTTTGATGTTTTAGAAGCATCAAAACGAGGAAAGTTTGTTACAGGCATACACACTAAAGGATTAAAATTAACTGATGAATTAATTGAAGGATTAACTCGAGATAATATTGAGGGAGATTATATTTCGTTTAGTATTGATGCAGGTAATAATTTAACTTACAATAAGGTCCACGGAGTAAACAATCATCAAGCAATATTGTACGACCAAGTTAGAAAAAACATTAGTAGACTTATGGATAAAGTAAGGACATCTAATTCTGATTTGAAAGTTAGACTAACGTATCTTTTAACAAATGAAAACTGTGATGAACAAGTTGTAGATTTCATAAAACATTTTAGTGATTTGGGAGTGCACACTCTACGTTTTTCCATTCCCATACTTCCTACTATGGGGAATCAAGAAAGAAATAATGATTTTCCTAAAGTATCAGTTCATGATCTTAAGGTTTTTGAAGAGAGATTTTATAATTTAAAAAAAGAGGACACTGATTTTGTTTATCTAAAATTTGAGAATAATCCTCATAGAGTACAACCTTGTTGGAGCAGATGGCTTTTGCCGACAATAGGTTATGATGGATATTTATATCCTTGTTGTTTAGTTGCATCAAAAGAATTTGAATCACTTAGGATTGCAGATGTTAAAAAAGTAGGATTTTGGGATGCTTATTATAAAAAAGTAGATTTAGATTTGGGTTTAGCAAATTGTCAATGTGATAGAAAGGCTGCAGAAATTCATGATGCAGTTAATTATAATTTAGAAAAAAATAAAAGTCAATTTGGAGATGATGGAAATGGTAGATGCTAGAATATTTAGTGAAATGGATTTTCTTAAAACATTAAATTCAGTTCTTGGAAGTGGTTTTGAACCTTTTGATATAAGTGATATTCTTAATAAATTTTCTTGGAAGTATAGTGATGGTGGTAATGGTTTAGGTGCTTGCTGCGGAATAGCTTACTGTGATAATGAATTGAAGATAGTTCAGAAAAATGAATTGTTAGAATACCTTACTTTAAATTATGGATTATATTCTACACAGACTGACGTTGTATATCGAGACGAATTAAGAATGCCTGAGAAACATAGAAGTCTTTTGGAAGAATCTGTAACATCCTTAGCTTGTTTTAAAATAGTTCCAGAGATATTTGAAGCATTACAGGGGAAAAAATATAATAAAGAAGATGCAAAACAATATGGTTTTGTTGAAGGTAGAACTACACAACTTTCGAAAACAGAAATTCTAGGTAATCCTCTCTTGTTGGATATGGTTAATGGTGATATTAACTTGCTCAATAAACTCGCTGAAGAAGGAATTGGAATTAATATTGGAGAAAGGACAAAACATCATAGGGAATGCAGTTGTAGCATAAAAACTTGGTTACTCTACAAACCAACATCGAGTGGTAGAATTGCTTCTATTTGGGATATTGGTTTGAATACTTATGACTATCATACTCCTTTATTTGGCAGAAAGAAATAAAAAATCTTGATTGAAAATAAGATTATTATTATTATTATTAATTAGAATCTCCTGTTATGTTGCAGCAAACCGTCAATGTGATAGAACGGGGATAGAAATTAATTCTTGTTAAATTTCTCGAGCGTAGTGAGAGTGTAACGTGGTCGAGGATTTCGAAGAAATCTGAAGAAGTTGACAAAGGGCACAAACAGCAATATGAGTTAGTAATTATATAGTAGTTACAAATAGAAAACTTTATAAAGTAGAGCTTTATATCGTATTCTATGAAAAGATTTATTGGATTAGGTTCAGATCATGAAACAGATGTATTCAATAGAGTGCAAAATATTCTGAGAAATGAAAAACCATCTGCAATTACCTTGGAACAAAAAATGTCTATATGGAATCCAAGAGACTCCTCTGATAATCCGAGATTAAAAGAAAGAAAGTCTGAATTACTTGCAGAACCAAATTATGAAATTGTTTCGCAAGGCAAGAGAACTATTATTAAAATAAATGACTTATTTGTATGTGGGCATTTAGATTATCAGCAAGATATGCCTGAATTATTAGCAGGAATTGATTTTGCATTAAAACAAGATTTACCATTTTATTTTGCTGATTGGAGTCAAGATTTTCCAAATCATATTTTTAAGTTTGAAAATGGTAAAGTTCAAGCAATATCTTTGGTGGGCAATACTACTTATCAAGATTATCCAGAAGAGTTTATGGAATACGAGGGAATTGTACTGATTGGGACTAGCAATGTTGATGCAAGGAATAGATTCACCTCGGACGCAATTAATGTTATTGCGAAATCAACTGATTGTTTAGCGCATATTGGTGGATATGGACATTTTGATTCTACAACTGAACCGACAGTTTGTTTTATGAGTGTATGTAGATTAAGTGAAGGTTTGGAACTACAACATTTGGTTAAAGCCAAAGAGAAAATAGTATATGCTGTGGTAAGAAATACAAGTAGACAATTCTAGTTTGTGGGTGGTTAATTGCAATTAAAAATTTTTATATAATTTGCAGACTAAAAATATGAGGGTGCAGTAGGGCAAAATCTGAAGGAGTTTGAGTTGGGGCTTTGGGTCTATCAATTATTTAATTCAATATCAGCAAAACATAAAAAATGATCTGCTTTTCCTTTAATTACTTTAAAACTTTTTATATTCCACTCTTTGGAGATTAGGATATGATCTTTTTGAATATTTTTGTAAACTTCTGTAGGAATGTTTTGAAAAACATCTTTAAAACCGTTGCTAAATACTTTAGGAATTATTTTTTGTAAGTTATCATAATTGAAATCTCCACAAATAATAGTTGGTTTATCTTCTTTGAGAATTATATTTTCTATTTCAGTTCTAATGTTAGAAAATTGTTCTTCGGAATAGTTGCGATCAAAAATTTGTAATGGTAACAATTGAATGTTAAATATGTTAATTTTAATTTTACCATACTTAATTTCTGTTTTCAAAAAAGCCTTATCGTGGGAAACTAATTGTATATTTTTCTTTTTTTTAATTAAATTCGGGTTTGGTAAAAATATTGTTTCTTTAGATAATACTTCAAAATTTGTTAATGTGGATAAACGGGTATTCATATTTTTTTCAATATGTGATTTATGTATATTCGAAGAAAGATAATTTTTTTTTGATAAATTTAATTGTTCGCTGAGAGTATTGTCTTGGTTACAATGAACTTCTTGCAAAAGGATGATGTCTGTTTTTATATTTTTTAATTCTGTAAGAAAATAATTCATGTCTTTCTTTGTAAATTTATTATTGCCATTAGAAGTAAATCCTCCTCCTATATTCCATGTTGCAATTCTCATATATGGATTGATTTAGTGAATATTTATTAATGTTTTGTTTATATTAATTTCAACTCAATTTGCGCATGGCCAAATGAGTCTTTAGATGCGAGGGCAATGTGGAGCATAATCTTTATTAAATACTTTTGCTAAGGAAGAGGGATAATCTGCAAGATGGTTTTTGACGAAGTCAAAAAATTCATAAGAGTTAAAAGCAAGGTTAGAAAATAATATAAACTAGTAAATATAATTTAGTTTTATGTTTGATTTTTTAAAACCTAATGAGATTGACATATTATGTAAATTTGTATCAAAAAATGATTTAATTTTAATAGTGGGACCTATGGGTGATATAAAACATGACCCTACAATTTTAATTTTGACAAAAAAAATTAAAAATAATAATCTTATTATCATTGATAATCGGGCAGGACAAATTAATGCTCCAAAAATTAAAAAAAATGAATTTAATTATTCTGATAACAAGTATGGTGGCGAAAAAGAATGTATTCCTTATGGAGATTTATTTGAAACAAAGAAATCAATAATTAAGGTCACTTCACATCCTCATAATTTTGTAATTACAGATGCTTTAAACATGTCATTTGGTGAAAATAAATTTGATATAATTATTGATAGAATAACTCATGAATTTATTTTTAGGGTGCATAAGTCCATTAAAAAATTAATTGAAGAATATTATAGGGTTTTAAAAAATAAAGGGAAAGTTATATTCTTTTCAAATAGTAAATATTCGATCTTACTTGCTGAAATTAAAAATTCAAATTTTAAAATTCTAAAATCTGGTAGGATCAAGAAAAATGAAAAATTAATTATAGATGGGCAAGAATTAACATTTGAACATGATGTTACCAAGTATGTGGTTATACAAAAATAGGGCAGTTTTTTGATTGTAGTTTTATCACATCCTGGGCAGGGTGTAACTTGTAAGTACTTTCGAATAGTATCTAACGAAAGATTTATAAATAATTTTATTAATCTTAAATTTTATGGTTGCTAATGAAACTCAACGTGCAATAGTACAAGATCATCTAGGAAATGAGTACTCATTATTAAAAAAATATGATGGTGGACGAATAGGTTCTGATAGTTTTGATCATAGTATTTTTTCTACATATGAATTAATAGGTTTTTCTGATGGTGATGTTAATATTTATCTTCCTCATTTCGAATTTAATGTAGGTTCTGGATATTGCATTGAAATTAATAGAGACGCTATGTTGGGGGAAACAATATATCATGAACAAGATTGTACGAGACTAAATCTATACGCGAGTGATGGAAGTGGCCTAGTGGATGTTTCTTTTCCAAGAGTGAAAGGGTTATTTGAATTGAGAAACTTAGCGAAGAGTGGTCAACTATTAACTATTCCTCAAGTAGCTGGAGGAGATAGAGGAAAATTACCTATACATAAAAGCCAAGTTCGTGCTGATTTTTCTTTTAGGATATCTTCAATGTCGTATGGACAGTTATTTGCAAGAATGGAGATTGATCATCCTGCTGCCGAGGAAGTAATAATGGCATACTTGGGTGCAATTGATAGAAGATTTGCTGATTATAGTGGACTTGAGCCTCATTTTAGAGAAAACGATGATAACGGCGAGAGGTTGTGGGAAGATCAACAATCAAAAGCATATAATGCGGAAAGAAAAAAATTAAATAGAGCTTTATTTGGTGAATTAACTGATATTTTAGAAAAAGCAGAGCTTGAATTAAGACGAGCATCTTAAAACTGTGCCAGTCATAGTTTTTATCTTCTTTAGTGTCGAGGGTATAGGTGAGAAAATATCGTATTTAATCAATGTTATATTCTTTTGTTAGAGATTGAGTTTTAGTGCAATGTTTCAAAGGAAAATTTTAGAGTTTTTGAGTTGGCCTGTTTTATTCAATAAATTCATTCAAATTTAAGAATTCAATTTCTTCCCTTGTTGATTTCAAATCTTTAAATGTAAACTCTTGTGTTTCTTCATCAAAAGACACACAACAATCTTTAATCACTTTAATTTTAAAATCTCTATCGTAAGCATCTTGAATAGTGCTTCTAACACAAAGGTTTGAAAGAATTCCACAAACTACAATCTCGTTAATATTCTGAAGTTCGTTTTCAAGTGATGTTTTAAAGAACGGACTAATTTTATATTTTTTAATAAGTATGTCTGAATCTTGCTTATTGAGTTCTTCAATAATTTTAGTGTTTTCTGAATTTTCAGCAAATGCTCCATTTGAATCTTTTTCGATGTGAGTAATAAATATTATTTTGTAATCATGCCTTCTGCAAAAATTAATAAGTTTGTTAGTTCTTTCAAGAACATTTGAAATGTCACCTACAAAATAATCTGAATTTTGATTAATCCATTCTTTTTCAAAATCTACAAGTATTAAAGCATTTGAGGTCATAATAATATTAATTAAATTTAAATGATTATAAAATTTTTTATCTAATGTGTAAAATTAATGTTGAATATAACTTTGTGATTTCATAACATCTTGATTCTTGTTAAATTTCCCGACCGAAGCGAAGCGTAGGGAGATTGCAACGTGGTGCGGAACGAAGCGGAGCAAGTTTTCTCAGGCGAATGTTTACTCTTTTTCAATTATAGCAGAATATATATGGTCTCCCGCATCAATAAACTTTTTTACTTTCCATCCAGTATCTTTGAGGATTTCTTTCATTTCTTTTTTGGAGACTATTAAGTAATCAAACCAATCACCAATGTAGTTTCTGAATCTTATTCTGATGCGAAGTTGTCCAGGCATTCTTCCTCTTTTTTTATTGAATTTATGGTAAGAGAGGTGCACAGGATCTTCTGTTTTGAAAGGATCAACATTTTCAGTAATTATTAAGGCGTGGGGGTTAGTAATTTTGTGAAATTTCTTGAGTAAAGTTTTGGCTTTTTTAAAACCACCAAATAAACCAAAGTTATTGCCAAACATAAGAATTGTGTCAAAAGAATTTGGTTTAAATGAACCAATCTTCTCAATTGGCAAAACTTTTGCGTGTTTTACACCACGCTTTTTACAAACTTTAATTGCTAAAGGAGAATTATCAATTGCAACAACATCTATTTTTTTCTTTTGAAGATAAAGTGAAACACGTCCAGCCCCAGCACCGACATCAAGGACTTTGCCTTTAGCATATTTGATTGCTTGTTTTTGAATTTTTGGCCAATCTTTAAATTCGGCAAAGTATGTAGGTGCACCTCCTGAAAAATCAATATATCCATCATCTCTTTCAATAACTTCATATGATTTTTTACCTTGGAAGAATGCCCATACTTCTTGGCCATAGGCATCTTTTTTTGGTTCCATTTTGGTTTGATTACGCTGCAATTATATAAAAATGTATCTGTGATAGCGAGCCTGAAAATTTAACTTAATTCCTGTTAAGTGATTCGAAGGGCAAAATCAGGTGGATTTTAAGTGTGGCTTGGAGGTTTTGAGATTATCTGGATATATACTTATGTGCTAAGGACACAAAGGATACTACCCCGTATATGATGTGGTATGAGACGAGAATTACTATTGCGAATAGTACAGCTTTACTCCCTAAGTGGAATTTTCCATCCAACTTGCCAAACATTCCAAAAAAAATAAAGTATGAGAATAAGTATAATAGAATGCTGATTATGGTTATTATTATGCTTTTAGTTTGAATTGATTTTATGATTAATAAAGAGTAAATTAATGAGGTTGCTAGATATAGAAAGCATAAGGTCATCGCTATTAGCGAAATATTCATAATTAATATATTTGTTTTAGTTCCTGAAACCTGAAGCGCTACTTCATACCTCTCAAAAAGAACGCCAAAAATAATTAGAATAATTCCAACAATTAGAAATTTTATTTTTGTCAGTTCTAGTATTTTCTTTGCTTCCATATATTAGTTTTAGTTTATATATTATATAAATTTTGTCTTAAAAAGCAGTCGTGCTATATTTTACTTAATTCCTGTTAGTTTTTTTTTCTTTAGAAAAACTGCGAAGCAGAGTTAAGAAAAACCAATAATTTTATATAAATTCATAATCTATTTAAGTACATGTCTAATAAAAAAGATCCAAGAATATGGTTAACTAAAGAAGAAAATGAGATCCGATCTCATGTTAAAGGATGGACTCAAGAAAAATATAATGAATTATATAATCAATTTATTAAATTTAATTATGGAACGATATCTAAATTGTTAGATGTGTTGGGTATACAGTTTCTTGATTCTGTTGAAACCATTTCTAAAGAGGAGATCTTTTTTACAATCATTGATGATTGGGCTTATGAACAAGTAAAAAATGAATTTATTAAATTACTTTGAGTGGGTTTTTCTTAATTGAAACTAATTCTTGTTATATTCGTCGAGCTTGCGAGACCAAAAAATTTAACTCAACTTGTTTTGAGATTAAATTTTTTGAGAAGATTTTTCTATTTTTTTGTGGATTAACAAGGCTTCTGTGCTCGTCGCTGTTTTCCGTTTTTTTGCTTGTCTAAAAATGTTTGTTTGCTAAATAGAAAAATCTTTTGAATATAATCCTTGTTATACGAGGGTGAGCGTAACGCAGTGAAGCGAAAGCGCAGCGTCCCATCGAGTCAAGAAAAGTCATACATCGAGAACGAAGTTCCTTATTACAATTCAGAGAAAGTCTGCAAAATTACAAAGGTTTAGTTCCTAAATCTTCAGCAAATCTCAGCAAGTATCCATCAGGATCTTGAATTAGAAATTCTTTATTACCAAGAAGTTGATTCTCTTGTCTATACCAATTTTCTTTTGGTTCAACAAAGATTGGATACTTGTTTTGCTTTAAAGAATCCAAAATTGGTTGAATCTTATCAACTTCTATTTGAAAATTAATTCCTCTGCCAAAAGGTTTTTCTAATTTACCTGTGCTCCAATGATTATTTATTTCTTCAATCATTAGCTGACTTCCTTGAAAAGAAATCATGGTAAATTTAGATTCATCCCTTTTGTACTCAATTTTGAATCCAAGTATTTTAGTATAAAATTCAAGACTACTTTCAAAATTAGTTACACTTAACTCAGGAATTAATTTATTGAATTTCATAATAAGATTGAATAGTTGCTAAGTATATATAAATTTTGCCGACTTCTTCAAAAAATAGACTTTTCTTGATTTCGCTTAATTGCTGTTAAATCCTTTTCCAGTTACGAGCGAAGTGGAGTTCTGAAAAACTGCGTAGCAGAGTAATTTTGAGAGGCGTTCTATCAGGCGAACTCCGTGAGCAATCTAGAACATTCGTTAAGGGGACAATTTTAATTTAAGTCTGCACATGAGAAGTGTAACTTATAAGTAGTAAGATTTATATATCAGGGAGATTTTCTGTTAATTATGAATAATACGTTTTGTTTTTCAAGGGATGGAAAGGTTGAGTCTAGTGAATTAGATCAATTAGTAAAATTACCAATAAAAATAGATAGTAATCTGAGTAATTTTGGTCCATCTTATAGGCATAGCAACCCCGAGCACACCAAGGTAGCCTATGGAAAATTTGAGATATCGCAAAATCTTCTTCACTCAAATAAATATTATGATTGCTGTGGTCTTGTTCTTTTAGGAAATGGGTGGGGTGTACTTTCTCATATGGATATCGAGGGTTACGCTCCTACTAGGTGTGATTCTCCTGAAAAATATGTAAATGGGATGGTGGACTCTTTATTAGAAAAAACTTCTCTTGATTCCATCATTGGAATTCCCATTGGCGGAGTTTCAGATCATCTTCAACAAATCGCAGGTGTATTAAGAGGAAGAGGTGTAATGGTTGAGAATCACTTTTCAGATAATTACCCGGGATCTGATAGCTTATCCGGACAACAAAAAAAACTTGTTTGTCATGAGCGTTCAATCACTGTGGATCCAGCAACACAATTAGTTGTTGTTCAGGCTACTTTTCAAGGATATCGTACGCGTTTATTACGGCTTCACGGTGGATCTGAAGAATAGTTTTTTTAGAGTGTCCCCTATCTCTTTTTAGCCTCTCAAAATTATTGGATTTAACTCATTATATGCGATGAATGGCATATTTTTGTGTTATGTGTGTGTTTGGTTGATGTTTTGTCGATGTCATAAATTTGTTTTTTGTTCTTACTCTGATCGGGTATTGGTGGTTTTTTTGAAAATTTTTTAGTTTCATTGAAATTCTTTCGGATTTATTGGGTGATTTTTTAGGTTTATTGAAAATTTTTTAATTCTTTTTTATGATCTTTCTTATTATGCTTAAATAATTTAAGTTTTATGTAGGAAGATTTATTAAGTTGTATTCATTTTTAGTTTTAGTGGTTTTTTGTGTAAACCAGAAAATTTATATACTATTTGGTGAACATTTGTTCATATAAAGGTGAACACATGTATATTAACAAAACCACTGCTAAAATATTAAAATTATTTGTATCCCAAATTACAGAGTCATTTACACTTAGGGAAGCGGCTAGATTATTGAACATGCAAATATCTCTTGCACATAGAGCGATACAACCATTATTGATTGAAAAAATTATTAAAAAAGATAAACATAAAAAACTTAGTTTAGATTATAAATCTCATCATGAAACAATATTATTTGCAGAGTATCTTAGACGAGATGAAATATTTGAAAAATTTAAAGATATTAAACTTTATGCAGATGAACTATTGAATAAAATTAAAGAAGATTGTTTTGTTTTGTTATTGTTTGGTTCAGTAGTTGAATCTGATAAGCCAAGAGATATAGATGTCTTGTTGATTGTCGACGACGATAATAAAATAGAATTTCATGAGAAGTTCATGCATAATATTGCATCAAATTATGAATTGCCATATGAGACTAGAGTTATGAGTTTTGAAAATTTATATGAATTGCTCGCAAAACGCGACGAAAAAAATATTATGAATGAAATACTTAACAAACATATAATTGTGTATGGGGCAGAACTTTTTTATAGATTAATACAAAAAGGGAGATAAAAATTGTTGCCTGAAAAAAAATTAAATGAAGCAAAAAAAAGAGTGGAACAATTTATAAGGGATGGAATCATCAAATCTAAATTAACTCCTGAGTTTGTAGATTTTTTTCTCCGTAATGCTGATGATTCACTTGACTCGGCGAATGCTTTATTTCAACTATCTATTGATTCTGAAAAGCAGCGTTATATGGGGTTTTCTAGTTTTAATGGTTTACTTTGGGTTGTTAATGCTAGTTATTATAGCATGTTTTATATGGCTAGAGCTTTGCTAGAAAATAAAGGCATAAAAATAAAAACAGATTTTTCTATTCACGTCGTAACTTTTGATTCTATTATTTATTATTTTTATTTGACAGGCAAATTACAAAAAGAATTTTTGGAAGATTTTATCGAAGCAAAAGAAGAAGCTGCAGAGCTTCTTGGAAAACAAAAAGCAGATGAACTAATTGAAGAATATTTTTTTGAAAAAAGGAAACGGTCAGAATTTACTTATGACATGGGCATATCTCTTGTTAGATCAAAAGCTAAAACTTCTCTTGAACGAGCACAGAAATTTAGACGAGAAATAAAAAAAATTATTGATAAGAGAAGATCTTTTTAAAACAATAATTTTTGATATTTAATATTTTTGAGGTGTTTTTTAATGGATGTTTTTATGATTCTTTCTAAATGAGCTTGTGGAAATACTCTGAATGTACATATTTGTTCACTTAAATTCTTGATGGAAGAAATTCTTGGAAGAAGACTTATGTTGAAAATAAGATATTCAAAAACTCCAAAAACTTTACCTGTTTTTTTGACTAAGGAAGAAGTTTATTTGTTGTTTAGTGTAGATTATCGAAAATAACTATCACTTTTATCCATTTAAACACAATAATCCTTAAAAAGCAGGGATGTTTTCTGTATAATTGTAAATATTTATTGATATTTAAGGCTAGGGGTGGCTATGGAGGTGCTTTGTAATGAAGCCAAAACAAATTATATTATTGAGTATTATGTTATTATCTGTGTTATTTATTGTAGGATGTAATAGCGAATCTGCTGTTGATATTGACATTGAGTCTAGTTCTGAAAAATTAGTAACTGGAAATAGTGTAGCAGAGCTAATAACAATAGAAATTAGTGAACCTAATTGTGTGGATAAACCAAAACTTGAAAAATTAGATACAACAAAAGAAATTTCACTTAATGCAAGAAATTTCACATTTGATCCTGATTTTATTGTTGTTAATTATGGAGATGTTGTTCGACTTAATATTCGAGCTGTTGGAGGAGTTCAAGGATTTGCACTTGAATCTTTTGGAGTTTGGGAAAGAATAGATCCAAGAGAAGATGCAGTTATAGAATTTGTTGCAGATAAAAAAGGAACATTTGAATTTTATAATCCTTATGCGGCAGGTCGAGGACAAGATAGCATGATTGGAAATCTAATTGTTAAATAAATTTTTAGAATTTTATTTTTTTTTTGATTGTTTTTTTTAATATTTTTTATATGTTTGGTTCTATTTTTTCTTATGTTTTTTATTTGCATAGAAAAAGAATATGGTTGCACAAATTAATATTATACAAATTAATATTATTGCGGCAATCATCCCGTAGCTATTGGTCTTTTTTATATTGGAGATTGTATCTTCCTGTTTGATTTCTTTTTGTTCGATTTTTTCTTGTTGTAAATTGGTATTGTTTATTTGTCCAAATTCAGTATTTATTTCTGGTGATATAATTGATTCTATGATTTTTGTTTCAGTTTTTGTCTCATTTTTTATTTCATAAATGCAGGATTGTTTTGTGTTTGGTTTTAGTTTATTTGTTTTGCATTTATTATAGTCATTGCAAGTTCTTGTTTGTTTTCCATTTTCTGAACATTCAGACCAAGTATTACAAGTCCAAATTTCTGTGCAGGTACAATTTTGTATTTCTATTGGTTTGCCATAGGTTTTAGAACATTTTGTATCTGTGCAAATTCTATTTTGACTTTCATTACTACATTTACTCCATTCTGTGCATGACCAAAGGGACGTGCATGTTCTTCCACTTCCGCTAGAAGTAGGATTCGATGAGCTTGCTTGTGTTCCTTTAATTGCAGAATGTTTTAGATTCTCAATTTTTATGGTCGAGCCTAAATCTGTGCAAGTTATTCCATTGCTTGTTAATGAACTACTAAGACATGATGTAAAATCTGTTTCATTTGCACCATTACAAGTTGAAGTAACTTCTGATATGGACAAAATTTCTGCATCTTTTACACATAATGAAATAAAACTATTGTCTGTGATATATATCGTTTTATTATAATTAGATTGTATTTGTCCTGAGAGATTAATAATTAATGAAGTTGATGTTTTAGTAATTGTAACTTTGCTTAAATCTAAATTTGATTGAGTGAAATTATGACTGAAGTTAATCATTAAATTAGTTTGATCATAAAATAATATTTCTTGTGGTCCACTAAAAGATCCATTTGTTGTATTTCCTCCTATGGTAATATTTAATGTTGTAACTCCTGATTTTGTAACATTTGTTTCATTGTAAATGAGATGATCTGAATCATCTGTAATTCCGTCCCCATCTGTGTCTGCAGCAGTGATATATATTCCCCATACATCTGTTTGATTTGAGTTTCCAGAAGTATCATTGAAGTAATATGTCCAGTTAACATAACCTGAACTAATAGTTATAGTTTTGTTAACTTCAATCTCTTCGGCATTTGTATATGATGTTGATGTATCATTTGTCCAATCACTTCCATTGTACCAACTGAAAATATATTTATCAGGATTAGTTTCTGTTAATGTGATGTTGAAGTAAACTGAACTTCCAGAAGTTGTAGATGTTGTTAGATTAGTTTCATTGTTTGACCATGTTGGATAGGTTGAATCTAAATTTGTTATTGTTGTACTCCATATATCTGTTTGATTCAAGTTTCCAGAAGTATCATTAAAGAACCAAGTCCAGTTATATGTTCCTCCATTTACATTGGGTGTTTTTATAACTTGTATTTCTTGACCATTTGTATATGTTGTTGCACTATCGTTTGCCCAAGAGGTTCCATTGTACCAACCGAAAATATATTTATCGGAATTAGCCTCTGTTAATGTGATGTTGAAGTAAACTGAGTTTCCGGAAGTTGTAGATGTTGTTAAATTAGTTTTATTATTTGACCAAGTAGGATATGTTGTTTCAATTGTTATTGATCTTGTTTCAGTAGAATTAGTGTTTGCAGAATTATCCATTGCAAATGTTTGATAAGTATAACTGCCATCATCCAAACCAGTAGTTGCGTTTTTACTTTGATTAACATAAAAATACCAGTGAGTTGAATTGAATTTATTTAAGTTTGATGCATATTGGGTATAAACTTCGTCAGTGGTTAGCGTTCTATTCCAAACCCTTATTTCATCAATAGTTCCATTCAAAAATCTACCTGCGGAATATCCTATGTTATTTCCCAAAAACATGCTGGACGTACTACCTCCTCCTACAGAAGGATCTGAGGTATATGAATAAGTCTGCTCATTTTTCCCATTCACATAAAAATTCACTGTATTTTCATTTACATCCCTCGCTATAAAAATGTGATACCAAGTGTCTAGAGAGAATTGGTAATCCCAGTTCTTTAATTGATTAACTCCTCCGTCGTATTCATGAACATAATATAATTGATCTGAATCTGTAGCCATCAATCCGTATAGGCAGTTTGTCTCCTCAGTCTCACCATATGCGGTTTGCAAAATAAGTCCATCATTGACTCCTAATTCCTTATTAAATTTAAACCATCCTCCGAAAGTAACATTGCCAATTATCTGTAATGAGTTTCGAGCACCCGCAGTTATATTGCTGTTTTCAAAATCATAAGCTCTCCCAAATTTTCCTAATGAATTCGCAGTAGCGCCTTGAACAGTTCCATTATTGCCGTTACCACTTAAATCTACAATAAAACTATCATTCTCACCTAAGCTAGAAATATTATTAAAATTATACATTAATACTAGTGAGTTATCATATATGGTGTAATTTATTTCATTCCAATTATATATTAGCTCGTCTAGGTCTGATTCAATAATCGAATTATTTATTTCTACATTTGTTGCCGCCTGGATTGTATTGTTATCTTGAGTTGTAGAAATAAAATCAATTGATGGATTTCCTATTACAATTAATAAAGAAATTAGAAAAAAAATACTACTAAATACTACTGCGCTCTTTTTTTTACCACCCATTTTTAGTATATTAAAGCGTTTTGATATATAAATGTTCTTTTTTAATTGATGCTGGTTTTAATAAGGAGTTTACAGAATGTTATTGATTTAGACTATTATGTCGTACGCAATTGTTTTTTTTCTGTTGTCTACTGTGTTTTTAATGTCCTATTTTTTTTATTATGTTTTTTTTTTATTTGCTTATTCATTAAACTGAGCTTCGTATTTTTGTGCATAATCTTCCCCGATAATTGGTAAAATTGTTTTCTCGAGAGAATGATATGATTTATTTTTTGCAATTATGAACACTTCTAATTTATTTGGATTGTAATATATTGTTTTTGCAGTTTCGAGTGAGTTAATTGGTCTTTCATTTTTCTCAGTTCCAAAATTAGCACTTGCATAATTTTTATTACCATTTTTATGCCACTCTATTTTACAAGGAAAACAAAAATATCCTGTTTCATTATTTACTTTTCCATTAATTAAAACAGAACCTTGTGCAAGAAATAACTCTTCATCTTCAACTTGAGGAATTAAATATTCTAACTGAAGATTTTTTTTGATGTCATCAATCATTGTTTCAAATCTATGAGTCACGTTAATTATTTGTTTTTGCGCATGTTTGACTTCACTTAACCAATTGTTTAATTCAGGAGGTCTTATTGCTAATTGAACTGCAGAAGTTCCCAAACTCGCTTTGATTTTTCTAGGAGCTTTTGATAAAATTTCTGTATTTGCATTAAGAGATCTATTAATACGTTTAATAAAATCGCCAGTTTCTTTAAAACCATTAACATAATCTTTGGTGGTTTTGGTGTTTATAGCATCTTCTAGAATTTGATAATTGATGCCCATCAAACTTAAGAAATCATTTAATTCAACATTGCCTTTCTTTTCAAGATGATTTATATATTGTACTAACTGAAATAATCTTCTATCTTCTGCGCTAAAATTCATTTTTGCCCTCATTCTGTTTAATATTGGGATTTAAACTCTTTTTTTTATTTTCTAATATTAGTAATAGGTATGGCATTTTTAAATCTTTTGCATATTTTTTACTTTAAAATGGTAAGGATCGATAAGTTTTTATATTTCAGGTCTACTCCTTTATTCATGGTTGAGATTACTGTAGGGACTTTATATCAACAGAGAATGGTGCAAGCAAGAGAAGTTCTAGATGAATTAAGTGAACAAGTAGATTTAGAACTGGATAACAAATATAAACATAACTCTCCTTTTCCTGCAATAAGATATACTTTTGAAGGCGTTGATGGAAACAACATCGAAGGATATTATTTAGATTTTTTAGATATGGATGAATTAGATATTGAAGGTATGGGTGTTGAAGAATTACTCCAAATATATCAAAATTATTCTGGAAGAGCTAAGACTGGATTTTTAGATATACTTGTTTCAAAACACTTTGTGTTAGGATTAACTGATGACGCATTTCAAGGGATGATTGCAACAAATCTTGCAACTTATTATGTGCTTAATGGAAAAGATTATTCTGAAATGAATGCATTTGATCAAGCAAGTATTGATTCTTTTGTAATTGATAAATTTGAAGTAGATATAGTTCAATTTAGAGTAGAACAATTTTTTATAGAACATAACGATCAACCACCGTCTATGCAATTTTATAAATATTTTGCAGAATTAAAAAAGCAATGTCCCGAACATGCAGATCAACTTTTACAAAGAGTTTTTATGCCTGAAGTTAAACCTGCGCTATCTAAGTTAATTGTTGAAATAGAATAATGATTTTTATTGAGTTTTATTTGTTCTTTGTTTATTAAATGCTTTTGAAATATTCTTTTTTTTGATTTGCAACAGAATAACTTAATTCTCCAAAACCACATTGTTTGCAAGTAGCGTCGAGATTAATCCAGCCTGCATCATCAGTATATTTGTGTGGCGCATCGCGAATATAAACTTGCGTAAATACGTGTCCTGGAACAAAAACAAAACCTGCATCAATACCTATTGATTTTTGCATTGACGCAAGTAAAATTGCCATGCCATCACAATCTGACCCGCCTGTATAAATAACTTCTAAAGGATGTTCGAAATATTCATTAGGAGGATCACTTATGTAATTGATATTGTCTCTTACAAAATAAAAAATCGCTTTTGATTGGCAAATTTTATTTCCTGAAGGACAACTTTTAGAAGCAACCTTCGACGAGATTTGTTTGATTAAAGGATTATTTGGACTAACTTGTTTGAAAATATCTTTTTGGTTTGCAGTAATGTTTTCATTGGTTAAATAATTTTTAAGATTTATATTTGAAGGAAGCACATCTTCTAATGAGGGGATTGTTGTAGGTTCTGGATTTAATTTGATTCCATAATAAGGAACAATCATAAGAATGATGAGGATTGCAAGACCAAGACCCATTAAAAGTTTTGCAAAATAAGAACGTTTTTTGTGTTCGTGTTTATGATGTTCGTGGTCATGATTAACTTCATTAACTGCGTCGAGGACAATTTCTTTGTGGATGTCTGGTTTTGTAGTCATTTTTTTTGGAATTAATTGATTCTTTGGTTTTTTTATTTTTACAGTACTGAGGCACATTGTAAAATTCTATGAATTTCACATTTCGAAAATTGGGTTGCATGAATCACTCAATTTTCTGTTTTCAATCAGCAACTCGCTTTGCTCGTCGCCGACTTCATCAAAACTTCGTTTTGACATAATTGAATGCTGTGCATTCAACTAGATGCCAAGGCAGTACTGTTGATGTTGTGCCATTAGTTGGCGGTGACGAACATTAATTTTTTTGATTATGTTGTTGTTTTGTTTACTCACTAAATATTTGTGCTTGAAATTTAAATATTTTCGAATCAGCATCTTTCCAAGAATCTTTGCTTAGTCCTGCTTTTTCACATAACATTTCTAAAGCATCTTTTGGAGTGCAATTATATTCTGTAAAAACTTGAGGTAATAGTAATCCTGATGAAAAATTAGTTCTGATAATTAAACCATCTTCTCCAATTTTGATTTTATTTAGATATTCTTCAGGACTTTTTGTTTTTATTAGTTTTGGAACAGTAAGAACACTAATCTCAAGTTCAATTTCATCTAATTCAGATTCTGTTATAGGAGAAAATCTAGGATCATTAAATGCTGCAGATTGTGCAGCTTCAAAAATAGCATCTTTTAATGGAAGAACAGGTTCTGGAAAACCAATACATCCTCTAAGTTCTCCCTGTTTATGTAATGAAACAAAACAACCTTGTTTAGAATCAAAACCATTAATATCTATATTGGAGTTAGTATTATCTTTTTTGAATTTAGATTTAATAGAATTTCTAGCATAACTGATGAGTTTTTTCCCCTCATCATCAGATAACATTTTAAAAAAATAATTATTTGACTTCTTTAACAAATTTCTTTTCAAAAGCATCAATATCTTTTTTTATTTGTTTGCATGCTTCAGCAACTGCTTTTTTTGGATCAAGTTTAGATTCAGTTTCTATAATTATTCTAGGTGCTCCAACTAATGGGTGTGTAATAGTATATCCTGCAAGTTTAACACCTTTAGTTTGCCATAATTGTTTTTTTAGAGCATTACAAATACCATGACTTTCTCCATTAAGCTCAAAAACAAGCCTGTTTTTTGATTCTTCAAGAATATCGATTTCCATAAAATACCACCTTTAAATGTTATATTGTTGTTAAATTGTTACTAAGCTAAATATTAAGCTATAATCGAGTATTGAGAATTATGCACCCATTTATAAATGTTATGCATAACTGACTGTTTTGAATTGTTTAATTTGATCCAGAGCTTGGTTGAGAACTGCTTTCTTCGAAATGTACATCATCAGGATCATACTTTGGATGAGTTATTACCAGAACTTCTAATTGCTTTCCCTGTATTATTTTAAGATAATGCCAGGTGTTAAGAGGAATAGGGATTGTGTCTCCTGCAGTAATATTGTATGTTGTTTCACCTACAACTATTTGCCCTTCTCCTTTTTCAACATAATACACTTCTTCCATTTTTTTATGCATATGTTTTCTAGCATCTCTGTATGCAATATCATGTGCAATGCTTAAATTATCAGAATGATATAATTCTCGAAGTTCTCCGCAAGGATCTTGTATAGGTTTAATATCTTGTTTATTGATTATTTTAAATGTCATAGTTTTTGTTAAATCTTTGTTAATTATAAATATTGTTGTTGGGCAGGGCATATTTTAAAATGACAAAATATAAAAAGAACCAATTTTGATACTGGTTAATATAATGTTTAAGTAATGATTTACAAAAACAAAGGGGGAGTATTCTAATGAATAAAACAATACAAAATTTAGCAAAAGCATTTGCGGGTGAAAGTCAAGCAAGAAATAGATATACTTTTTATGCAAAAATAGCAAAAAAAGAAGGATATGAAAAAATCTCAGAAATATTTACACTTACAGCTGAGCAAGAATGTGAACACGCAAAGTGGTTGTTTAGATTAATTAATCAACTAAAAGAAAAAAGCGAAGAAGATTTATCTGAACTAAGTATTGATGCAGGAGTTCCAACAATTATGGGGACAACTATTGAAAACTTAAAAACTGCAATTGGTGGAGAAAATCATGAGCACACAAGTATGTATCCTGAATTTGCAAAAGTTGCAGAAGAAGAAGGTTATCTTGAAATTGCACAAAGATTACTTGCAATTGCAAAAGCAGAAATGCATCACGAAGAAAGGTATAAAAAACTTTTAGAACAACTTGAAAATGGAACTGTTTTTAAAAAATCAGAAAAAGTTTCCTGGGCTTGTAGAAAATGTGGATATTTTTTTGATGGAGAAGAAGCGCCAGAAAAATGTCCAAGTTGCGGACACCCGACGAGTTATTTTGAAAAGAAATGTGAAAATTACTGATTTTAAAATTTAATTTTTTACTTAATTTTTTATTTACCTTTTTGTTTGATTTTTTGTTTAAATTTTTCAAATTCATTTATTTTTTTGTTAATTAATATATAATACTATGAGGTGATTAAATGATAAAACTTTTAAGATGTAAAATATGTGGTGATCCGTATGTGGGACTCGCAGCACCATCAAGATGTCCATTTTGTGGAGCATTTCAAAATTTTATTATAGAAGCAAAAGATTATGCAGAAACATTTGATGTAGAACTAACAGAGCAAGATCGAGCTAATGCAGAACATGCATTGCAAGTAGAACTTTCAAATTCATCATTTTATGCATGTGCTGCAGCAAAAACAAATGATCCAGAAAGTGCACAACTCTTTAAAGCTTTGAAAAAAATAGAAGCAGAACACGCATCAATTTGGCGAAAAATATTAAAACTAAAATCAGAAGATTTGCCTAAATTAGACGAGAGTTGCTCGATAGAAAATAAAGATAATCTAAAAGAAGCAAGCGAAAGAGAATCAAGAGCAATAGAATTTTACAAAAAAGCAGCACAAGAATCAGAACATCCGAGACTAAAACAATTATTTGGAGCATTAGTTCAAATTGAACAAGATCATCTTGAACTTGACGCAGAAAGAATGAATTAATTGTTTTAATTGTGTTTGATGTGAATTTATGTTTAATGTGAATTTATGTTTATGAGGTGAAACTAATGACAGAACTTAATCAAATTTACAAATGCGATATTTGTGGAAATATTGTTGAAGTAACTCATACAGGTGCAGGACAATTAGTATGCTGTGGGCAACCAATGAAATTACTTGAAGAAAATACAGTAGATGCAGCAACAGAAAAACACGTGCCAGTAATAGAAAAAACAGAAAATGGATTTTTAGTAAAAGTTGGGAGTGTAACGCACCCGATGGAAGAAGAACATCTGATTGAATGGATTGAATTAATTGCAGATGGTCAAGTGTATAGGAAGTTTTTGAAACCTGGTGATGCTCCAGAAGCAGAATTCTGTGTTAAAGCAGAAAAAGTAATTGCAAGAGAATTTTGTAACCTGCATGGACACTGGAAAGCAGATAATTAGGTGTTTGATATGAATCGTTTTTTTAATATATTTTTTATTTTATTTTTATTTATTTTGTTACTTTTATCTACAACTGTAAGTGGAATTGAATGTCCATTTGGAGAAGAAGATTGCGACGGAAAATGTGGAGCATTTGTTGATGAAGAGGGAGATCATATATGTGATCATTCTTTAGAAGCTGAATCTCAACTTGAATTTGAATCTGTTGAATCTAATTTGGCAGAGACTACTCAAAAACAGTTATTTTCAAAAAGAATTTATAATCTCCTGCCCATATCTTTGGTTTTATTAGTCGCATATTTAATTTCTCATTTGTTATCAAAGAAAAAAATAATATCTGTTGTTAAACATAGAATGCTTTGGAACTTTTTATTGTTAATAACATTTATTGTATCTTGTTTTTTGGGAATATTATTAGTTATTAGAATCAATACAGGATGGAGTTTAACTCTTCCATTTAATATGTTATATTGGCATGTTGAAGCAGGAATTGCAATGACTATAATATCTATTTTTCATATACTTTGGCACTTGCCCTACTTTAAAAAAATGTTTTCTATTAAGTATTTGTTAAATAAAAAATAAATTTTAAGTCAATATAAACTAAAAGATAAGAATAGATAAGAACAGATAAAAAATGAAACAAATATTATCTGAATTGAACAAATTGAAAAAATCAAATATTAAAAAAATAGTAGATTCTAGAATATCTGAATTTGAAAAATTAGGTCGAGGAAATAATAAAACACTTTTTAAAGAATTATGTTTTTGTCTTCTAACTGCAAATTTTCAAGCAGAAAAAAGTATAGAGATTCAGAAAGTGATTGGAGATAGATTTGTTACATTGTCTGAATTGCAGCTCGCAAAAAAATTACGTGCGCTAGGACACAGATTTCCTAATGTTCGAGCAAAATATATTGTGCAAGCGCGTAAGCATAAAGATAATTTGCGTAATGTATTGAAAAAATTCGAAAATAGTTTTGAACTTCGCGAATGGATTGTAAAAAATGTAAAAGGAATTGGATACAAAGAAGCAAGTCACTTTTTGAGAAACATAGGATACAAAGATTTAGCAATACTTGATTTTCACATAATAGATATTCTTGTTGAATGCGGTTTGGTTGAGCGACCAAAAACAATAACTCCAAAACAATATTTAGAAATTGAAAAAGGATTGGACCTTCTTGGAACAAAATCAAGATTGAATCAAGCAGAGCTAGATTTATATCTTTGGTACTTAGAAACGGGAAAAATATTTAAATAATAAAAATAATACTCTATATATTAAGATATATTAAGACAAAAATTAAGATAAATATTAAATTAAATATTAAAACAAAATTGGTGCGCTTTGTTAAATATTTGCGAGTGCTGTTAAAAGAGGTATATAGATGGGACTTACAAAACTAAGTCAGAAGGAATTAAAACAAAAATTAGCGGGTCGGTCAAAAGACTTAAAAGACATTCTTAAAGATGAAGTATTGAATGAAGCTGTAGTCAGAAGAGTTATGGGGCTTATTGAATTATGTGAAGGAATAATAGATCAATACGAATATAATGAAATTCAGAAACTAAAAAAAACTCAAACTAGAATAATTGAATTCTCTAAATTAATAGATGGTGAAGTTAAATTTGATCAATTGCTAAATGTATTAAATGCAATAAAATCTGCGACAAAAAAAATTCATACAAATTTGAAGAAAGAAAAATTTCAATCTTCAAAGATGGGTCATCAGTTATTTTTTCAAAAAACATTTGATGATATGGCGTTTGCAAGATCAGTTATTGAAGAAACACAAAAACTAGAAGCTCTTGATTCGGATATTGATTTGATGAAAGCAAACCGTCTTGTTAGATCATTAATATGTGAAATTGAATTTGATTTTAAACACATGTATAATCTCAGGAAAAAATTATCTGGATTTGTCACAGCATTTCTTAAAAAAATAAGTTCCATTTCAGACTTACAAAGTATTGTAAAAACAGAAATAATTAGCCTGAGACTTAAGGAACAAAAATATTCTGATCTATTATCTAGTCAAGTAGAATATGTTTTGAATAGAACATACCACTTGATAAAAATATTGACTTACTTAGAAAGACATGATAGAGTAAATAAATCATTAACTCCTTTGCTGCAGGATCATGAAATAAATTTTCAAAAAATTGTGCATGTGAAGTTAGCCGAATATGGGGTTAGTTTCAGAAAAGCGAGATCTTTGGATATAAATTATAAATGTTCTGAAAAAACATTTTTAAGGGAGAGCAAAAGATTAGTTGGTGATAGATTGTTCATACAAAGAAACTCTGTTGAAGACGTAAAAAAATGTATTAATATATTATACAATTTAATAAAACTAATTAGGCAAGAATATGTTCACAAATGTGATTCTCCTTATCATGGAATCGAACATGTGTCACAAGTAACAATAACAACATTAAGAATTTTTATTAAATATCAAAGAATTCATAAATCTGTGAACTTGGTAGATTTTTTTATTGTGATGAGTGCAGCAATACTTCATGATGTGGGTTATTTCACTGAACATTTTAGACACTCTGCACCTGGATACTTAAGTTCAATGTATCATGACGGTCATGAAATAAGATCTGCAAAACATGCAAAAAAATATTTAAGTCATTTTAGAAAAGAAATTGAATCTCTCGGAATTGGTTTATTTGATGAATTGATTAAATCAATACAAAATGTAATTAGTTCAACGAGAGTTAGAGGAGATTCTTTTAGAGAAGATCTAGATGTAGAACTTCAAAAAATATTGCGCGCATCTGATTTGTTAGAAATGTGTAGTGAAAGATACATAAATTATTTGATTCCTCTTTACAAAGAAAATAAAATCGGAGATCCAAAATGTGCCTGGCCAGTATCTCTTCACGAATTGATTTCAGGAACTCCTTTTTTTATGACGCAGTTAGAATTAGTACAAAAAAGAGTAAAACTTATGATTGATTATTTAGATGCTTATCCAGTTTACAAACAAAACTTAGATGCAATTAGTCATAATCTTGTGGCGTATGAACAAGTTTTAAAAAAAGAACAGAAGGTGCACGAGGGATTAATGGTTGATTTTGAAAGAAAAGGTTAATTTTTTTAGTTCTTTAATTTGTATATTATATTCTCATGAATTATTCCATTCGAAGCAAGAGCTCCTTTTTTGTTTATTATACATCCAGCATAATCAATTAGATTTCCACATAAATCTGTAATTTTTCCTCCTGCTTCTTCTAAAATTATTTGAGGAGCACAAAAATCCCATAAATTCATGTAACTTTCTCGTGGACAAATCGATAAATTATAATTTCCTTTAGCAACTTCTATTGTTTTAAGAGAACTAGGCATAGGAGTTGTAGTTTTAGGATTAATTTTATTTAATAATTTATTTAACTCAGGATCATTACGAAAATAACTTGTTAGAGTGTGAATTTCTGTATTTTTGTTTACGGTTAATATTTGTTTTTGATTATTTTTTTCAATGTATGCGCCATTTGATTTTGTTGCATAACAAAGTTCACCTAAGTTAGGTTGATAAGTCACTCCTAGGACTGGTTTTAGTTTGTGGGTGAGTCCAATAAACACTCCGTAAGTATCTTGATTTTTAATGTAGCTAATTGTTCCATCAAGAGGATCAATAAACCAACAAAAATCATTATCGAATCTTTCATCATTTTTTGTTTCTGCATTAATTTCTTCATCTAAAATTCCATAAGTTGGAAATTGGTTTTTTAATTCTTTTGAGATAAGTTGAGAAATTTCTCTGTCAATGTTTGTAACAGAACTACCATCATTTTTTAGAAAAACTTCTAGTTTAGACTTTTGTTTAGTTGTGAGTATATGTCCTACTCTTAATGCTAATTCTTTTACAATTTTTAATTCAAGGTCTAAGTTTTTCATATTTATCGCATATTTTAGTTATTTTGGTTTATTGTTTTTATAGTTTTTTATTATTTTGGTTGGTAATTTAATAGATTTAATTTTGATCTATTTGAGTAGAACAGGGGAATAATTCCGGTAAGATTATCCTTTCCTTTTTTTGTTAATTTAAATAAATCTCCATCATGTTCCATGAGATTATTTTCTGTTAGAAAATTTACTTCTTCTTTGAATATGTTTTCTAGATTTTCATTAAATTTTTTTTTGAAACTCTGTTTGTTTATATATCCAAAGTAAAATGAAACGCAAATCGTTTTTGCCATAACTTCATCTGTTGGAATTTGATAAATATCTTGCAATGGAAATTGATTATTGTTTAATCTTTCTTGATACTTGTTTAATTTTTTTGAAGCAGCACCTAAGTTATAACTAAGAATTGTATCAGAAAAACTTTGTGCTCCAAGTCCTAGTCCAAGATAGGGTGTTCCTTCAATTACTCTTTTTGTTAAGTAAGCACTTGTTCCTGGATCTCCTTTAACTTTACTAAATGTATTTTTTCCAAAGTTTTCTTTGTATCCTTTAGTTGCTAAAAAATCAAATGCTAGGTCATATTGGCGGTTTACTTCGTCGAGAGTAACTATTTTAGAATCATGTTCTATTCTAGTTCCTTTATAGCGGTTTCTGTAAAATGTTATGTATTCAGGATCAAGATCAACTGTAAATTGAACTGTTGCAAGCCAACTTTCTATCGATTGATTTGCAAAACCGTACATTATATCGACATTAAATCTTTTGAAATCTGCATTTCTTATATTTTCTGTTGCTTGTTTTAGAATTTTTGTTTTATTATCTATTCTTCCAACTTCCTCTAAAATTTTTGGGTCGATGCTTTGAACACCCATACTAATTCTATTAATTCCTATTTGTTTTAGTTGTTTAATTTTTTCAGGTTCTGTTGCTGCAATGTATGGAGTAGTTTCAATGCTGATGTCGAATTTTTCGTCGAGAATTTGGTTTTTTAAAACAGCAGAGACTAGATTATCTATGTTTTTAAGAGAAAGAGCTGTTGGTGTGCCTCCGCCAATATCTAGTCCGACTGTTTTTTTATTTTGTATCAACTGCTTGTATAAACTTATTTCTTTAAGAACTAGCTGAACATAATTTTCGTGAAGTTCTTCTGTGTTTTCTGGAAGAACTGTGTATTCGCAATAAAGACAACGCTTTTTACAAAACGGAATGTGGATGTAAAGTCCAAGCTCATCTACTTTTTGCCATGTATCTGTTGCTGCTTGATTAATTTCGTTATTGGGAGTTCTAAATGGTTTGAAAACTTTTGTTCCATTAAGAGGATATGCAGTATTTGCATAATGATGAAGTTCTAAACCTTTTTTGAAAATTTCTTTAGGGAGGGGATTGTCTGACTTTTTGGCTAGTTGGTTCATTGTTTCTCTCCGCAGTTTTATATAACTTATTGGATATTCTTCATCTCTTATTGTATAGTATACACTAATAAGTATATAAATATTTTGATAGTTTAGTATGTACTAAATGGGTTTTTGGTTATTTGTTGTTTTTTTAGGTTCTGTTTTGAGCGTTTTCCTTGATTTTTTAAGTTATTTACTACTATTAGGTTGTGAAAAAATAGAAAGCTTTATATATGAGCTCGAAATCAGTCTTTATATTATCTTGAAAATTAACTATTAATAAGAGGTGAACTAAAAAATGAAAGTAATAACCCCAAAATCATATGAAGACTTAATGAAATATGGAGTATTAACCGAAAAAGAACTAGAAGCAAAGAATCCTGCACAAGAAGCAATCGACGGGATTATGAGAAAATTAGCTTAAGGTTTTTTGAAATTTTTTAGTTTAAGTAATTAAATTTGATAAATAAAATTAATAATAATTATTGATTTAATTAGGAGTTTAGAATATGGAATCTTATAATTCAGGAAAAAATTTAGTTCGTAAAGTTTTAGCCGCAGGTCTTGTAGGTATTGGATCTACGATGATGGTTATTGGAGGAAATCAGGCATATAATTCTGATTTTTTGTCTAATGATTTTTATAATCAGTTAGCTCCTGCAGGAATGGGTCTTGCTTTTGCAATTATGGGCGTTTTAGGTTTTTGTAAGTTTGCTAAAGAGAGTAGACAACACAAAGACTATTTGGCAGAACGCGAAAAAGAAAAATCTCAACTTAGTCCAATTCAACAAAAATATTTTGAGTGGGAAGGACCTTGGTTACAATATAATGGGGCACGTTTTCCATTGGATTTTCCTAATGCTGAAGGAACTGGAACTTTAACTATTGATGTTCGAAATGGAACTGATAATATTTCTATGGGTGGTAGTTTGTCTATTGGTGGTAGTATTGTTACAAAAGATGGTCAAGCATTCATGAATGGGGCAAATTTAGAAGATTATGTTTCACAATTTAAAGAATAAAATTAATAATAATGATAATAACACTATCAAAAATAATGATTTTAATGAGGTAAATAAAAATGTCAAAATTAGTTGAGTATGTTAAGAATATGAAATGGACGCCTACAGAAGAATTCACTTTATTTTATGCTGGTTTCCCTGCTTCTGTAGAACGTATAAAAGTACCTGTTGAGGATGCTGTATTGTACATGGGTGTGGAAGCATCTAATTTGGTTGGAATTGCGGGAAGGTCTATGGCTTTTTTTGGAGCTCTTACTGGACTTGTCGTTGCAATGGGTTATATGTCTGTGGATCCGATGTCTTATGAAATATCGAGACACTTAGTTGGAGATGGTCTTGCTTCTCTTCCAACAGTTGCGGGAGCTATTACAGGTTATGTTGCTACAGCTATGGGTTGGGGAGTTGGAGTGGCTGCAAGTTCTTGTAAAAATGATTTGTATGATGTGATTCAACTTGGAGAATCACTCAGCGACGATAAAGGCTGGAGTGTGTATTAATTATTCTGATTTATGATTTATTATTCTAAAAAAATGGAATCACATAAAATATTAAATGGACTTGAACGAACTGTTGGCGAATTTAGTTTTTCAGCAGGGCTCGTGGGTGGATTTACAGGATGTAATGGCTTTTTTCAAGATCCTAGTCAACCGCTTGTTTATGTATTTGGTGCTGTAAGTGGACTTTTACTTTATGGTGGAGTTAAACTTATGCGACACGCAGGTAGAAAATCAAAAATTTATAGTTCTGATGAAAATGTATTAGAAAAACATTTTGGCGCAGAGTATAAAAATTGGAAAGGACCTTTTTTGAATTATAGAGGGAAGGTTGTTCCACTTAACATTGAAGGTGTGGGAGGAATGGGTGAAGTTGTTGTTAAATTAAATCGAACTGGTTCAGTATCTCAAAAAACAAGAGGATCTGTTAAAGGTTGTGAATTGAATGTGACTGAAGAAAAACCATCTATAAATGGTGTCGATCTTGAGGAGTATGTTGGAAGTTTTAAATAAGAATTCTGTTTAATTATGTTTGCTTTATTTTGTTTTGTTTTGCTTATTTGTAACCATTGATGCGTAGTAAATAATAGAAAGATTTATAAATAGGAGTTCATTTGTTATTAGTATAATATATCATTTTTATTGAATTTATAAAATCAAATTATTAGTGAGGTTGAAATTTATGAATCGCACATTACTTAGAAATGCTAATCGTGGTTGGAATGTTGTTCAATCAAAAAAATTTAATGCAGGAGAAAAAGGACTGCAATCATTTATTGAACAAAATATGGATGTTCTTTTGGGAATTGATTTTGTAGGTAGTGAAAAAAGATTGGGTAAGCTTGGAAGACTTGACTCTGTTGGTATTAAAGATGGACGATTAACACTATTTGAATACAAAGAAGATGATGGCAGACATGACGAGTTTGCAAAACATATTGTTAATCAAGGACTTCACTATGTAGTTTCTGCAAGAAATAATTTTCAAGAATTTAAAGAATATGTTCGACACGAAAGTGGAAAAAATTTAGATCCTGATTTAATTCCTATGATTTGTTTAGTTGCAAAAAATTTTCATACTTTTGATAAATCAATAATTGAAGCTGTAAATCATCAGCAAATTGTTAAATTAAAAGAATATGATTTGTTTGGAAACAGAGATAATGAAGGATTTTTTTATATTGGAGATGTTGTAACTCCTAATGATTTTAAAGATGTTAAAATTCCATTTCCTGATATTGACTTGGATGACTTATTGGTAAGAGAATCAGGAGGATTTGATGCATATTTATTGAAAAGACCTGGTCGAGCAAAAGAGTTTATTGAACGTGTGATTAAACATTTATATTCTCACATGGAACAACCAAGAGAATCAAAATTTGTTAAAATTTCCAATGGGCGTGCTGTATCTTTACAACAAATGGTTTGTGATGTTGATCAAATTAGAGAAATTGTAGAACAAAAATCTAATTTATTATTTGGAGCAGATTATGTTGGTTCAGATATGTCGATTGGAATGGGTAGTGTTGAAAATATTGATACAGTGTGTATAAATCCAGACGGAAGATTGGTTTTAATAGATTATGTATTTGGAGATTCTAATGTTTCTAATTCATTACTAAAAGCTTCTTGGGCAGCAAGTAATCATCCAGTTGTACAAGATTTTGTTCGAAAAAATTCAAATAGAACTGTTAACTGGGGTTATGATATTGATTTAATAGTTGTTGGCGAGCAATTTACTCAAAGACAAAAACATTTATCTGACTTAAATTGTTCAGGTATAAGATCTCGACTTGTAAGGGCAGATATGTATGAATCTCCTGAAGAACAAGTGGTTTTGTTTGATAGAGAAGTTACAAAATCAGATTTAGAAACTTATGTTGGTGCAATGCCTGCATATGGACTAGAAGAATATGTATCAAGACTCAATTCTGAATCTTCACAAAATGCATTAAGATATCTTGTGGGAGAACTAAGAGATATTTCTGATGAAATAAGTTTGTCTACAAATAAATATGGTTATGGTGCAAGATCAAATACTGTTTTTTGTAATCTTCGAATAACAGGAGGAGATGCATTTAATGTTAAAATAAAAGTAGGGAATAATTTTAATGATTTTGCAGGAATTTGTAGTGGTAAAACTGGAGATGGATATGTTAGGGTAAGTATAGATGGAACTGATCTGGGCGTAGTTAAATCTACATTAGGATATATTAGGCGAGCATTTAATTTAGATACTAAAAAAAGATGACTAAATTAATATTGATTAATAATTTAATTAAAAATTATAGAGGATAAAAAAATGGCATGTAAATTATCATTGGAACTTTATGGAGCAGTAGGGGTAATTGGTGGAAGTAAGCATTTACTAAAATGTAAAGTAGGAAGAAAAAAAGAAGTAAAATCATGGTTAGATTTTGGACTAGATTTTAATTCATTTTTTGCATATTATTCTGAATTTGTAAGACCAAGAAAAGCAAATGGAATTACAGATCTTATAAAATTAGGATTGTTACCTAAATTAAAAGGACTTTATCGTCCAGATTATGTAAAGAAATCAGGACATAATCCAGAACACAATATAGATTATGCTTTAACTTGCATTAGTCACGCTCACTTAGATCATATGGGATTTTTATCACACATGCATTATGATATTCCCATTCTTTGTAGTAAACCAACTTATGCAATAATGAGAACACTACAAGAAGCAGGAGCAGGATCTGATAAAGATTTTATAACATTCAAAGAATATTATGTAACGCCTTCAAAAAGACAAGTTATAGACAGACAGTTTCATTTTATAGAAGATGGTCCTCTTAGTGTTGGCGATTTAGTATTTCGCGGAGTTCCTGTTGATCATTCATTACCTGGAGCTGCAGGATTTATTATTGAAACACCCAAAGGAAATGTAGGTTATACAGGAGATTTTAGATTTCATGGATCACATAAAAAATTAACAAGAAATATGGTCAAAGTTTTTAGTAAAGCTAATCTTATTGCTTTAATTACAGAAGGAACTAATATTGATGAAACTCCTGATATGAGTGAAGCAAAAGTTTATAGAAAAATTTTAAATGCTGCGAAAAAAACAAAAGGATTAATTGCAGCAAACTTTCCAAAAAGAGATACTGCAAGACTTGACACTTTTTTAAGAGTTGCAAAAGAAACAGGAAGAAAATTAGCAATTGATATGCACCAAGCATATGAATTAAAATGTTTATACGAAGCAGGATGTTCAGATGTAAGTATTGCAATAAATCCAAATGCAGGAGATGAATTTTTAAGAGATTTGTTTGATGCTGATATTGTTGTATTTGCAAAACAAAAAAAAGATGGATCTGTTTTACGAGGAGAGCCACTTGAAAAAGTTGTAAAAGATTATTCAAAATGGGAAAGACAATTTATTGCATCAAATCATGGAACTGATAAAAAACCTGCACTAGTAAAACAAGAATATGTGCGAGATGCTCATCAAATAAGAAATAGACAAGATAAATATATTGTATTTTCAGATAATTTTTCAGTACAAAACTTAATTGATTTTCAACCAGTAGAAGGAAGTTTATATGTTTATTCAAAAACAGAACCTTTTGATCAAGAAATGGAAGCAGATTTTGATAAACTTGAAAATTGGGTGAGGAAATTCTTTGGATCTGATCAAATGCTTCACGCACACGCATCAGGACATGCATATGGTCGAGAACTTGTGAATGCGATTAAAGAAATTAATCCTGGAATTGTAATTCCAACTCATACACAACATCCAGAAATGTTTATTGAAAAATTAACTAAGCGAGATAATCGTTTGAAACATAAAGAGCCATACAAAGGAAAAGTAATAGTTCCTGAGTTGAGTGTAACTGGAAATGCTCATGAGATTATGCTTTAGAATTATTTTTTTATCTTCTTTTTTATTTTTTTAGTGTGTTAATCACAATTACAATCTGTGCAAGCAAGTAATAAATCTAGAATTTCTTTACCTGTGGTTTGTTCTGTCGCATAACCTCTTATGTGGTTGTCGCCTATGAATGTTAAAGGTAGCAATTCAAAGTTTACATTATGTTTTTGTTTGTGTGCTGTTAGCACATCTTGATTTTCATTTTGTGTAACAATATATTCTTTGATTTCTAAGTTAGGGAACTTATTGTTTTTTAATTTCTTTAAAAAATCTTTTTCAAATAAACCTGAGGGGGTGTAGTTATTGTGGAAAAATGTAATGCATAAACAATCCTCGTCAGTTTCTCCGTCGCAATCATCGTCGAGATTATTTCCACAAATTTCATTAGTTGGTTCGATATTATTTTCGCAGTTACTCCAAAATCCTTTTTCACAATATTCAATCCCTTTTTTACAAATTCCTATTGTTGATGAACCGCATTCTTGAGTTATATCTTCATCAATTTCTTCATCAAGATCGTCGTCTATATTGTTGCAAATTTCGGGTTGAGGTTCTTGAGTTGGTTGATTTTTTAACTTTGTAAGATCTTCCTTAGTCCAAGTTGATTCTTCTTGTGAGTCTGGTTCTGCAGTTTTTTCATCTACTGTTTTACTACAGCCCATAATAAATATGATTAGAATAAATAACATTGCAAATGTAACTGTTTTTGAAAACCTCTTTTTTTGACTCATATTAAGTATGGTTGATTTAATTGTTTATATTATTTTGGGTGATTTTAGGGGAGATTCTTAATTTTTCTTTTAAGTTGAGTTTCGCTAGGTAAATATGTTTTGTATTCTGCAACAAATATATCTTTTCTTAACTTTCCTAATGCATAATGAACTTCTTCATTGTTTTTTTCTTTGCAAATAATTAATCCTATGGGATCGCGCTCATCTTCAAATTGATCTTCTTCTCTAAAATAAGTTAAGTATTGGTTCATTTGCGCAACATGATCTCTTTTGAACTTTTCAGTTTTTAATTCAACTAAAATATTGCATTTTAAGAATCTGTGATAAAAAACTAAATCAACTTTGTACCAATTACCTCCAATAAGAATTTTTTGTTGACGGGACATAAATGCAAAACCATTTCCAAATTCTAAAAGAGTTTTTTGAATGCTATTTATTATTGAATCTTCTAATTCTTTTTCTGAATGATTTTTATTTAAGTTTAGAAATGTTAAGTCGTATGAATCTTTGAAAATATCTTGAGGTTTTGGAAGTGAAATAATTCTTTTTAAAGGCGAGTTTTTGTATTTGGTTTTATTCATGTGTTCTTTATTTTTTATTTTTTGTTTTAGTTGTCTTACACTTAGTGATTGTTCTATTGTTTTTATTTCATAAAATCTTCTTTCATTTGAATATTTTAGTTTTAGAAGCTCAACATAGTGACTCCAGCTTAATTCTGCAGACACTGTCTGCAAAATTGGATATGTTTTAAAAAAGTCTACTATGTTATAAAGATTTCTTTCTGATATCTTTAAATCAGAGGATAAGTTCTTAAATAATTCTTTTCCATAATCTGCTCTAAACTTTGATTTTAATTCTTCTCTTATGATCCGTTCACCAATTTGCCAATATGTTTGAACTTTAATGTTGTCGACTGCTTTGTGCGCTCTGAATAAACTTTTGTCAAGAATTGATTTTATGTTTGATATTAAATCGTTGTATTTTTGTTTGTTTTGAGTTAGTTTGTTTTTTGAACTTTTCATGATCTTTTTTATGAATTTTCAGGTTTATAAACTTTCAGTGGATATTTCAGAAGGATTTTTAGAAAACTTGGAGAGATTTTTGGTTTAGTTGTATGGATTTTTAATTTGTTTTTAACTATGTCGAAAAAATTATAGAAAAAAGGAAAAAATTTCAACTAATTTGTTTGACTTTCTTTAAAATCTTCAAAAATTCGATCATAACCTTGAAATGATTTTGCGCCGATGAAATAATCACAACCTACTATGAATGTTGGAGTGTAAACAAAATCAATATTGTATGATTTTAATATTTCGAGATCTTCATCTTTGGTTGTTTCAATAATCATAGGATCTAGGTTGTGAAAACTTGCTGCTTTTTTGAAATCAGGTAATGTTTCAACGCAGTGTCCGCAATATTTTGATTTTATCATAATTACTTTATCTTGTAAATTTCGTTCTGTACATTGTTCTTGTGTGAATGTTCCTTGAGAATCAATTATTATGCTGTCTACGTCAGTAGGATTTGGATTAAGTTTGTTGTTTGAACAGGATGTTAATAGAACTAATAAAATGAGTAAGGTTGTTGTAATTAATTTTTTCATGATATCCCTCTTTATTCTTTTAATTTTTTGTAATTTCTGTTGTAAATTTGTTTAGGTTTTTATGTTTTGTTGTTTTTGTTTGTAATTTTGTAATCTCCCCCTCGAATTTTTATTGCTTTTCCATTTATTATTGCGTCTGCAATTTTTTTTCGGGCATCCTTTACCAGACGGTGAAATGTTGGTTGAGAAATATTCATTTTTTCAGCTGCTTGATTTTGATCAATATCTTCGTAGTCTTTCAATCTTACAGCTTCTAATTCATCTATTGTTATAACTACTTGATCGAGTTCTTTTTTTCTTACTCCTGCTGGTTTGAAATATGTGGCTTCAGGATTGAAGCACACATTTCTTAATCTTCTTGGTCTTGGCATTTTTGGTAGTTTAGAAATCCGAATGTTCAGGATCTTCTACATCTTCCTCTTCTTCCTTGGCCAAGTCCTTTTCCAAGATTATTTTTCGGAGTTACTCCTTCGCAACCTCCAAGTCCTCTTCCAGTTCCTGGACCTTCTCCATTTGGTCCTGTTTTATCTTTTTGTGGCATTTTAATTTACCTCCTAATGTTTTGTTATGAATATATATTCATAACTCTTATTTATATTTTGCGGTTATGAATTATAGGTTGAAGTGGTATTTTGGTAGAATTAGGGTTTTTTGCTATAGGGTCATTATAGATTATATCTTTCTCATTTTTTTTGGAAAAATCTTGCTTGTCATGTTTAACCATTCTTCTTCAGTTAATTCAAATTCTTGCATTATTTCTACTTTTTTTTTGTTTTCATCTATCATCTCTTTTACTTGTTTTTCTAACAATTTGTTTATTAGTTGGTTGTTGTGTTCAATCAATTCTTTCTTGAGTTTTGATGGCAACCCTAGGTTCAAATTATGCTTTTCTTCAAAATCAAATAATCTTTCTAATATGTCAAATTTGTGCTTTTTTTGATTTTCGATTTCTGTTAATATTTCATTAAATTTAAGTCCGTATCCTAATATTAGATTCATATCTTCTAAATCTCTATCTCTTTGAGTTAATGCTTTCATTATGAATATGTCTTCTAATGATATGAAAAACGTATTTAGTTTGTTTTGTTTTATAATTTGTTTAGATCTTTTTTGAACATCTTTGTTAAATTTGAATTTTTCACATACTTTGTTTAAGAATAAATCTAATCTCCATCCTGTTTTTAAGTTTTCTAACATTAAAGACATATTGAATTGAGAATATTCTGAAGGTATATGTTTTGTGATAAACCCTGATTTTTTTGCAGCATTTACAAATAAAAGATAGTCTTCTTTGCTTTTGAAAAGAATATCTATATCTTTTGTAGAAATTTTAAGGTTATTGAAAACCATTACTGCTCCGCCAAAAAGATAGATTGAAATATTTTTAGAAAGTTTTTCGCTGATTGTTTTTAACAATTCTTCAAGTTCCTCTTTTTCAAATTCTTTAGGCATATTCTTTTTTTAATTCTTGAAATTCTTCTGTTTTTATTAACTCGTCGTAAAATTTATTTTTTCTTAATTTTTTTCTATTTTTGTAATAATACATTGCAGTTAATAAATGTTCCCGTTTATTTTTGGAGGTTTTTTCAGCATCATTGAAAATTTTTCGAATTGATATTTTTTTTAGAGTTGTATAATAATTTCTTGGAGTTATAATTTTAAAATTGAATGCAGAGAATGATGTTTTGTTTAAGTTTAGTTTTGTTTCTTTAGTTGTTTGAATTATGTTTCTATCTTTACAGTGGTATATTGTTATTGCACTAGGGGGGAGATCTATTATGTTGTTTTGTTCATATTTGATAATTGTTTTTATTGTTTTTATTAATTCTTTAGGTTCTATTATTTTGTTTTGCTTGTTTGCAAATCCTCTTTGCTTTAGATTTTTTATTAATTGGTTAACTGTGAATCTGCTTTTTTTTGATTTAATTATTAATTCTTGGAATGTGATTTCTTTTAGCATATGTTTTAAAATTTGTATATTATTTTTTGTTAGAAAAGAAAAATCGTAGGGGTGTGTAATAAACAATTTTTTATATGCTGTTGTTAGTTCATTATTTAGTAGTTTATTTTTGTTTGATAATATTTTTAGTTTTCTTAGTTTTGTAGTGCAGTCATATATTGTTGTCGGGGCTTTTTTGAATTTTGTTGAAGCATTTGCTATTGAAAATAGGGGGTCTCTTATGATTTCTTGCAGTATTTTTACTGTTGTTTTGTTCATTAGTATGGTTATATTGTAATATTATATAAATGTTACGTTATTTTATTACTATTTTTTTAGTAGTTTTATTTTTCATCACCCTTTAGTAGTCAAAAAACCGGAAGTTTTATAAATGGGATATGCATTCTTTATATAATATATAATGAAATTAAATGTATTTTATTATATTAAAAAAAGAGGGCTGAGATAGCAAAATAAGGTCATTTGACTATGTTTTAATGTGTTGAGATTATGTCAGAAAAAGCCCGGAAATTAAATTTAGTAGATATAGTTAGTTTAGCGCAAGCAACACCCCTTTCTGAAAAAGATTTGAAGACTGGCAGGTATGAAAGTTTAAAATTGTTTCAGTTGAAATTGGGGTTTATTGAAGGTATAAGAAAATATAAAAAAATACCTGGAGCAAAAGAAAAAAAACTACATTTAGATTCTTCTTCATTTACCAATCAGCAAATTGCTAAGGGAAAACTACCTTCAGATCCTAGTTGGATTGACTTTGCTTATTATTTTGCAGTTAATTTAGATTTGCCTGTTGATTTATTAAAAGATGTTGTTCAAAGAGTTTCTGATTGTGTTAAAGATGATGGATGTTCAGATCCAGAATGTCCGTCAATTTTTGAATTTGTTAAAATGGAGTTAGCGCAGGAAGAAAAATATGCTCTAAAGTTTGAAGAAGAATGTGAGAAAATAAGACAAAAATATGCAGATAAACAATCAAAGCTAGAAAAAGAAATGGGGACAACTTTTGATAATCCTCGCTTTGTATTGTTGGTAGAATCAAGTAAATTGTATGCTTCTTATTCTGATAAGTGTAGAGATCAAATTGGAATTGCTATGAATAGATATAAAGGGTTTATTACGTCAGAAGAATTACAAAAACTAGATTACGAACTTTCTGAATGGCATTTATTTTCTAAAGTTGAATTAAAGGCTTCTATAGGATATGATCCTCGTGAAAATTCTGAAAAAAGATTAGCATCATTGCAAGAACTTTATGAAACTAATGGTCGAACAAAAAAACAAATGTTAAGAGATATGGCTTTTAAGAAAATTGATGATTCAGTTATTGAAACACTTAGTTCAATTGCAGAACATGATCCATTTAAAGCAGCATCAGAGTATGCGAGTAATCTAATTTCTTCTTACAAATTAATGGATGAATTCAATCCCACAAAAAGATTGATGAGAGGAGGAAAGTAAACAACTAACATGATATTTGAACCTGAAAAGAAATATGGAAAATATATGTTGAGTGAATTAGTTAGTACTTTATCAGATCCTGAGTTTAAAATTAATCCTCTTGGTTATTTGCAAGGTTTAACTATATTAAAAAATAAGATTTACATAATTAGTAATGCTATAGACTATGTTGCTACTAAACCAGGTAAAATCACACTTGAAAGATTAAATGAATTTATTTGGTTTAAAAGTGTCTCTGCGCGTTATTCTGATGAATTAGTAGTTTGTCTCGTAGACAGAATATCACAAATGGAAAATCCCACAGTAGAATCTGTAATTGAAGATGAATTAACTCAACAACCATTTTACGATCGAAAAAAAGCAGACGCATTTGAAAAAGTTGAACGAGATTTTGGAATGATGAGTGCGATTGGAGATCAATATAAACAATTTGATCTTGATTTTCAGGTTCGACACTATCCGCGTAGATATAGCTCAAAAATAAAAATTAGCATAATGGATTATTTTGATAAATTAAAACAATATGTTAAATTAGATCTTAATCAAAAGCATGTACGATTTATTACAGAAAATCATATTGAAAATGCTGCACAATGCTTAGAACAATTTGTATTTCAAAAAAGTGTACACATAACTGCAACAATAGGTTATGATTATGGATATGGTGAACAGTCTAGATTAAAATGTTTAGTAGTTCTTAAAGAAAACAATGGAAGAACAAAACAACAAAGAAAAGCAGATGGTGTAAAACAAGCAATTGATTCTGATGTAATAGATTCTCTTAGGTCAATAGTGGAGCATGATCCTTGTGACGAGGTAGTTGAATTTGCAAATAAATTAGTTAAATTGTATGAAATTAATGGGAGTTTTAAAGTATAGGTTTTAGAAAAATGAATTTAGAAAAACAAGATAAAACAAAACTAGAAAATTTAGGTGTTTGGATGGAGGATATGGGTATTAGTTTAGAAGAATTAGTATCCGAATCTATTGAAATATCTCGTTTTAAATGTAATAATTATGCAGTTATTTTTAATCTTAGTCGTAAACAACATTTGATAAATTTTAGATGGAAATTATATTATTTATTAGAATCAAAAAAACAAGCAATGGTTGGAAAAACAAAATTTAGTTTAAAAGATTCTAGTGATTTGAATAAAATTATTTCTGCAACGTCTCGTGTTATTGTAGATAAAGGTTTTGTTATTTACAGATCTAATATTGCTGCAAACCAACTAATGCAAGATGTGATGAATCGCACTGTTCAAAATTCTGATTTATCAGTTTATGAATTATTCTTAAATGAATTAAACCAAAAAGAAAATTATGATTTATTATTTACTAAGCAATGTGATCAACTTGATGAAGAACAAAATGTTGCAGTAAAAGAAATACAAATGATTGAAAAATCTTTAGAAACAGCTAAAAAAAATGAACTTATAGCAAAACATTTTTCAAGTTACGTTAGTAAAGGCATTCAGAATATTAGCGATGAGATATCATCAGATATTTTTGGTAAAAAAAGAGAGAGAAAACTCAGATATACCTCGTTTTTTACAAAACAAGAAATAAAAAAAGCAGCAAAAGAACTTAAAATTTATTTATTTGAAACAAAACTAAAAATTAATGCAAATATAGGATATGTAAAAATTAATAGTTCTAAAGATAACTTGCAAGCATTAAAAAAATTAAAAGCACGAAATGGAAGAAGCTTATCTCAAAAAGTATCAGATATGACTATAAAAGCAATAGATCAAACTGTGATTGATACACTAGAAAGTATTGCAAAATATGAACTTGATAAAAACGTTGCTTCTTATGCTCGCAAATTAGTCGAGATGTATAGATTGACTGAAGAATTAAATCCTGGAAAGAAATTAAAGAGTGGGAAATATTAAAATGGTTACACATAATTATGATAATCCAAAAACGGTAGAAGAACTAAATATTAATTTAGAAACGTTAGTTAGGGATATTAGCTATATTTCTTTAGATAATACTAAGTTATTTAATAAATCAAGTTTGCATAGATTTAAAGTTAAATTAAACTTTATGGATCAAATAAGAACCTTTGCTCGTCGTTATTATATGTCTTCTGAAAATAGAAAACCTAAATTGAGTGATTTTTCAAATTCATTTATTTCAAAATTATTTTTTAAAACAAAATATTGTACAGAATTATGTGGTCAGGAAAGAACAGAAGAAGAAACCCGAGCAATATTGCATGAAGTAATTAATAGAGTTTGGGAGAATAGCAATTTAAATATTTCTGAATTAGTACAAAATGAATTTGATCAAAGAGAAGAATATCAAAAAAGATATGAAGATGAATGTTTGAAATTAGATATAGAACTAAAAGAAGCAGAAAAACTAATTGATAATCTTGACAAATCTGTAAAAGCAATTAAAGAAAATCACCTAGTAAATAATTCTGACTACACTCTTACTGAAGAAATAGTATGTGCATCAAAATGCAGAGCAAAAAGAGTAGTTGGTTTTGAAAAACAAAGAGCTAAACTTAGATACAGTCCATTTTTAGTTGTTGAAGAACTTGAAAAAGTACAACAAGAATTAAAAAACTTACACTTTGAAACAAAAATAAAAGTAGATATAAAATTTGGGTATGTCGCTTCTCAAAATTCTCAAATTAGATATCAATCTCTTTGCAATTTAGAAAAAAATAATGGGCTAACTGTTGTGCAGTGTTTAGCTAACCTGACAACACAACCCATATCAAAAAAATTAATCAATGGACTAAATTTGATAGCAAAGTATGACATTGACCAAAAAGTTGCAGGTAAAGCAAATGAATTAGTCGAGATGTACAGATTAACTGAGGAATTAAATCCTGGAAAAAAATTAGAGAGTGGGAAATATTAAAATGGTTACACATAATTATGATAATCCAAAAAGTGTAGAAGAGATAGATATATCCGAACTTTGTAGATCTTCTAGGAATTATTTAACTGAAGAGATGATGGGTAAAACTTTAGGTTCATTATTTTCAACAAAATTTATGTTTGCTCTTCTTAATGTATTTGAACTTGAAGAACGAAAAAAATATTCAAAGTTAATAACAAAAGAAGGTTCGCCATTTAATCAAGCATTATTGGATTTATTTGATAAAGAGCTAACAGGTAAAAAAGGTTTTGAAGACTTTCAACAGTTTTTGTTTTCTGAAAAAGGACTTGAAAATTTACAAAAAAGAATTTCTTTATTAGAATGTATAAAATTTGAAGAAGTTGTAAGATTAGAACTTGCTTATGAAACAGAATTTAATAAAATGTATTATGATAAAGAAAATGAGTTAGATGACTTGAATCAAATTCTTACTTGGAATGGAGAACGTAAAAATCAAACAGAGGTATTAGTTGACGCATCTTTAGAACGATACAAAAAAGATCATCGTCCATTGTATACTGCAGAAGAACTTATTTTAGTTGTACAAGAAATTCCTGATTATGGTTTATTGCAGAGAGTTAAACTTAACGCAAGTATCGGGTATGATCCAACTAAAAAACCCGAAGAAAGAGAAAAAGCATTAAGATTATTTTACAAAAAAGAAGGAAGGAATGTTAGACAAAGAATGAAAGATAAAACCAGAAAAAAAGTTGACCCTGCTGTAATTGAAACACTAGAATCAATAGCACAAGAAGAGCGAGTTGAATCGATAAAAAAACTAGCAGCTGAGATGGTAAGTAATTACACTGCAAGTGGATCATTTGATTTAGGAAAAGCATTAATGAAAAGGAATTACTAAAATGACAGAACCACTAATTATAGGACATAACTTTAATATTACAAATTTAGTAGATGATTGTTTGAAATTTGATTTATCTAAACTTGATAAAGTAGATAAAGATAAATTTAAGATTTACAAACCTTTAATGCGCTTTGTAAATAAATTGAATTATTTAAAAGATGTTATGAAGCAAATTAAGATAATAAAAACTAATATTAAAATAGAGTTACCTATTAATAATTTAATAACTCACTCTTTGGGTGTTAGTGATTCATTTGCAGGATATGATTTTTTTAATATGAAAGTTTGTGTTAATGCAAATAAATGTAGTTGTGAAGATAAGTATGATTCTCATGTTTCAATGAATGTTTTAGCAGAAAATATTTCAAGAATTATAAGTCTAGAAAATCCAACACTTGCACAAATTGTTTTTGAAGAAGTAAATCAAGAAAAGCCATATCGCGAAAATTATAAAAAACAAAAAAAAGCTATAACTAAAAGATATGCTGATTTTGATAAAGAAGCCAGAGATTTAGGTTTAGATTTAACAAAGTTAAGAAATGATATATCAATTAAATATGATGTTGCAATCGTAGATTTAGTATATTCAACAATACCTTTATTTTTTTTTGGTGGATTAATTCAAGCAGAGATAGGATTAAAAGAATATTTTTTAGAGGAGAATGTAGCTATTACTGCAAATATTGGTTATAATCCAAAACAGCACATGGCATATAGGTGTGAATCATTAAAAGAATTTGAACAAAATAATGGCAGAACTGTAAAACAAAGATTATTGGATAAAACAACAAAAAAAGTAGATGGAAATGTAATTGATACTCTTAGATCAATTGCACAATATGATCCTTATGAGAATATAGTAAAAATTGCAAATAGAATGATGCGTAATTATGAACTTGCAGATACATTCGATATTAGGAAAAAGTTAGTTAGAAGCGCGAGATAAAAATGAATGATCAAATAAAATCAGAATTAGAAGAACAAAAACAAAAAAGTGAATTAGAGTTTATAATTGATACTTTATGTAAATTTGAACCTCAACATTATTCTGATGAAGGCTACCTTAGTTTAGAAAGATTTAGATGGAAGTTAAGATTTTTAGAAGACTTAAAATCTTTTTCGGGAGTAGATACAAATGTACTAAGTAAGTATACTGCTGAAGAGTTTTCTTGTCTTTTCAATGCTACAAAATGGTATGTTGGAGGTGATTATACGGTAATGGGAATGGGTGAAGATAGATCGCATGAGCAAACGCGCAAACTTATGTTTGAAGTTGTTAAAAGAGTCAAACAAAATTCAGATCTTAAATTATTTGAACTTGTAGAAAATGAAATTGCGCAAAAAAAGCAATATGGAGAATTACATAAAAAGAGTCGCGATAAAATTAAAAAAAGTTTTGAAGAAGCATTCCAATTTGCTCGTGACGCAGATGAAGCAATAAAAACAGTAGTTGATACTTACGATCTTAAAAAATTTGGTTTACCAAAGCCAAGGTCTATGGAATACGAAGAGAGTATTAAACAAAAGTATTATTCTGAATTAAGAACATTGAACGGCGAAAATGTTCCGTTCATAACTGCGGATGAACTGAGGGGAGTTAAGTGTGATTTTAAAAGATATTATTTTTATAAAGTTCTTAAACTTCCTGTTTCGTTTGGTTATCAGGTTAATACTTCTGATGAACAAAGAGTTGAAGTATTGCAAAAATTAGAAACAAGAAATGGACTTACAAAATTTCAAAGAATTTCTCAGAAAGTATCTGAAGCAATACCTCCTGAATTAATCGAATCATTAGAATTAATACAAAAATGGGATCCGTTTTTTGAACCTGCAAAATACGCTGGTAAGATGCTTGAAACATATAGAATTGCAGGATGTTTTAATATTGAAAAAAAATTAAGGAGTGGTGGAAATTAATGTTATCAGAACAAGAAAGAAAAGAAGTTGAAAAATTAAATTTAGACAAAATGATTGAACTAACTATGATTCTTCCTGCTGAAGGTTTGGGACGAGGATTTCCTAATGAGTTTCATAATAAATTATGTTTTGTAAAAAATATTGTTCGATATCTTAATACACATGAAAATAAAGTTAATTATGAAAAATTAAAAGAACAAGATTGGTGGAATCTTACATTCGAAAATGATCCTCGAGGTAACTTACGTAATTTATATTCTGCTTCAGAAAAAACAGTTTTTGAAATGATAGAAAGAATAAAGTTATTAGATAATAGAAGTTTAAATAATGTATTAATTACTGAACTTAATGCAGTTTCTGAATATACTCAACGATTTGAAAAAGATAAAGCAGAAATTAATTCTCGATATGAACAAGCACTTGAAGAAATTAAAAAAGTAGATTTGTGTGATAATTATGTTGAAAGAAGTTTAAAAGATGCTGCAGGAAAACAAGTTACTGAAGCAGAATATTTACACAGACCTTTTATCAAACTTGGAGAATTAAAAAAATATAGTGAAGGATTAGATCTTGCTTATTTTCCTGTACGAGTAAAAATGAATTCTTCTTTTGGATATGATCCCCACCACAATCAATATTGCAAATTAGAAGCACTAAGAGCACTTAAGGAAAATAATGGAAGAACCTGGGAACAACGTCGAAAAGATAAAGCAAAAGAGAGAATTGATGCAGGACTTATTGAAATGCTTGAAAGCATTGCAGAATATGATTGTGATAAAGAAGTTGCTATTCTTGCAAAAGGTATGGTGCAATTATATGAGATGACTGAAAGTTTTAAGGTATAAAAAATAAAATTTAATAAAATTTAACAAATAAAAACAAAATGACTGAAGAAAATAAACAATTGGAAACTGAATTGAATTTGGTAGAACTTGTTGATAAAGTTATGAATCCTCCTGAAGGAGTTTTCATAAATGCTTATTTAAAACCTTTTTGTAATAAATTAAATTTTATTATGCAGTTGACTAATTATTTAATCAAACATCCTGCTGAATTAGATTATAAGACAATAGAAAATCAAGATTGGTGGGATACTAGATATAACCAGTTGGGTAAAGGTGGGTTTGTAGAAGGGGTGGAAGCTCGAGATATGGCAGTACCTAAGAAAACAATTTTTGAAATGATAGAAAGAATAAAAAAATTAGAAGATAAAAGTTTAAGCAGTGTAATTATGAATGAACTTAAAACTGTAGACATGTATAATTTAGGATTTCAAAAAGCCGAAGAAGAAATTGAAATAAGATATCAAACTGCAATGGCTTCTTTGAAAAAATCAAAATTTCTTAGTTCTGGTGTAGCAACTGAATTAAAAGCAGCTTTAGTCCGAGAAAGATTAAATGCAAAACAAGCAAATAAACCATTTATTACATTATACGTACTTAAACAATATAGTGTCGAGGTTAATTTAGCATATTTTCCAACGAAAATTAAAGTGAATGCTTCAATAGAATATGATCCTGCTGGTTGGAGTCTTAATAGATTAGAACAACTAAAACAATTAAAGAAGAATGATGGAAGAACTAGGAAACAACGACGAGCAGATAAAACCAAAGAGAGAATCGATTCTGGAATGATTGAAATGTTAGAATCAATTGTAGAACATGATCCTGCGGAAGATGTTTCTAACTTTGCAAGAGATATGATAAGATTATACGAAATTAATGGAAGTTTTAAAGTTTAATTTTGATTATTGAAAATGAAACCAACAGAAAAACAAATAAAAGAACTTGTACACGATGTGCAAACAGTGCTCAGTGTAGCAGGAATAGATAAGTTAGTTTGTGATCCAGTACTTGAGAATTTTAGGGTTAAGTATGAATTTGTTCTTGAGATTATTAATTTTAAAAAGGAAAAAAAATTTAATAAAAAGTGTTTAAAATCTTATCAAGATAAATTAATTGCAACAGTTAGGTTATCGGAAGCTAATAAACTAATGGGTCGAGAGCACTTTGAACTTGATGTTAATTCTTCGGATCTTGATGTGAATGAATATTGTCCTGATCAGTTAGATAGCATAATTGAATATGTTTTAGATTATCCGATTGATTCTGTAGAAAATATTTTAATTAGTTTATTTGAATACGATTTAAATAGAAAATTAGATCTTGATTTTGAAATACAAAAAATAGAAGACTCATATGAAAATAAAGAACGAGAAGTAGAAAAAAAATATGAGTCGAACTCGTTAGTTGGAAGATTCTTTTCAACATTTAATGAAAAACTAGAAGAAATAAAAAAACCAGAAGAACTTACTAGATTAAATTATAGATTTAAAGAATTTATAACTTACGATGAAGTTTCTAAAGTTGTACGAACACTAGATGCATATAATCTTCCTAAAAAAGTTCCTATTGTTGCAAATATTGGATATGATCCGCGAGCAAGTTCTGAAGAAAGGTTAGTAGGATTATCTGATTTTAAAAAAAATAATGGAAGATCAATAGAACAAAGACTGGTAGATAAGGTATGGAAAAAAATAGATTCAAATGTTATTGATATGCTTAGTAATATTTCAAGGTATGATCCTGACGATAAAGTTGTGGAACTTGCAACTGATATGATTTTACTTTATGAAATGCAAGGGGGCTTTAATGTTTAACTTTAATTTAATAAAATGACTGATGAAGAACAAAACTTGGAAGTAGAAAAACAAACTGCAGTTGAACCTGTAGATATAGAAGAACTAGTTAGAGCAGCTTCAATTATTGTGCTTGATCCTGATGTTGTAGATTTAGATAATGCGGCACGGCTTTTTAATAAAAAAATACAATTTTTAGGAGATGCACGTAAACTTATATTGGAGGGAGTAACTGTTGATGCAGGTTTGTTACAAAATTTTAATGCAGATACTATATATTGTTTAACTAGAAGGGGTATGTATGAACAAGAAACTAAATTAGGTTATCCTTTATCTGAAGATTGTTTATTGAACTTATTTGATCATTTAGAAAAATCAAGTAAAACTAATTCTTTGTTTACATTAATCAAACAAGTAATAGATTATGGCGACGAACAAAAACAGCAAATTGAATTAGAACTAGAACAAATACCTCAAGATTATGCGTTTGCAAAAGAGAATTTAAGAGAATTAGTTATTAAAGTGAAAACTGGTGAATTGCCTGATTTGAATCAAAAAATGGAAGAAAAAATAGTTGGAATAGATAAAGAACTTGATAAAAAGATTGATGAAGCAGTAGCACAAATACGTTCTCATTATAATCTTGAACGTCAATCAGAAATGGATAAATTTAACAAGCCAATTAAATTTTTACAGGATTTAGATATTGGAGCAATTACTTCTGGGTCTGGTTTTGTTGAAAATAAAGAACCGTTAATGAAAATTCTGCCTGAATTAGACGAGAAAATTGAACAAATTAAAACAGAATTTGAAAATCTTTATGAAGGAGAAAAAATAAGAATAAAAGAATCGTATAGAATATCAAAAGAACAAGTTTCTACTAAGTTAAGTATGGATGTTTTTGAAGATACAAATTCATATAGAGCAAATCAAATAGTAAGAAATTTGTTTATAAATATAAAAGGACATATACAAGAAACACAAGGCTCGTTAGAACGAGAAGAAAAAAAAGAATTAATTGAGTTAGATCAAGATTTAGAGAAAATAAAAAGTAGAATTTTTTTTAAAAATTTCGGAGGAGCAGATCTGTATAATAAATCTTTGTTTATGCGTTTCCAATCTTTTGGCAAAGATATGGATTTATTGTTAGCTCCTGTAAAAAAAGAGTATGCTATATTAAAAGATCAAAGAAATCTAGAATTAATTTCATTAGAAAGTCATGTAATCGAACAAGCATATACAATACTTAATTCAGAACGAGAAAAAATAAATGATGCTGCTGTTGAAGAAATATTTACAGATTTAAATAAATCAATTAAAGAAAAACTATTATGGCATGAATCCAACTTTGATGTTCTAAAAAATAAAGAATTAGAAGCATTAGAAGCTAGGAAAAATCAATTCTTAACCACCGCAGAATTAGAATATGTAGCGTCACAATGTCCTGAGTATAAATTGCCTGCAAAGATTAAGTTAAATGCAACAATAGGATATGATCCTTATAGTTCTCCAGAACAAAGACTTGAACAGTTACATACTTTTTATGAAAATGACGGTAGAACAGTTTCACAAAGATGGAAAGATAAAACATTCAAAAAACAAGACAAAGTAGTTTATAATTCATTAAAATCAATAGCAGAACACGATCCAAATTCTGATGTAAAAGAATTAGCACATAAAATGGTACAATTAGGAGAAATAGCAAAAACATTTCATCCGGAGCTTTAGAAAATGAAAGAAGACGAGACTGTAAATGAAAGAGAAGAAATTGATGTAACATTATTAGGTTATGTGCCTGTGTTCAGTATAGAAGAAATTTTGAAGGAGTTTGGTAAATTTACAGGTGATGTTTCTCGTAAGATTCCTCTTGCAAAGTTTAAAAATCAAATTGCATTTATTGAAAATGTTATTGGTTATTTGAAAGAAAATGATAATAAATATTCTACAAAAGATTTAATTGTGCAGAAATGGTGGAATAATCGATTTTGTAATTCTCTTGGCAGTCTAGCAGAGGATTTTATACCTTATACTACCTTGTTTGAAATGGTTGAAAGAACTGCAAAACTAGAAACTTTAACAACATTAGATGTGATAAAAAATGAATTGGTAACAGAGCCAGAATATGAAAAAAGAAAAAAAGTACAACACGCAAGATATCAAGAACAATTTAAAGAAGTGCTTGAAGATTCCCAAGAAGGGGTTTTTGATCCTTTACTAGATACATCTCGGCGGAATATTAATGCATCACTAAATGATCTAGCAATTCATAAAAATATTCCTTTTATTTGCGGCGATGATTTACATAAATTAACGTGTTGTTTGTGGGTCGAATGTTACCGAAAAAAAATAGAACTAAAAGCACATGTTGGATATGATAAATTAAAAAATAATTTAGAAAATTCAAGATCACTTTATGTATTTATGAAAAATGGTGGAAGAAATGCAAAACAAAAATTACTTGATAGAACTACTAAAAAAATTGATGAGGATGTAATTGAAACATTAGAATCAATTGCAAAATGGGATATATCTGTTGATGTTAGAGGTTATGCTAAAATGATGGTCGACAATTATCAACTTGGTGGCGCATTTGACCTTGGAAAAAAATTAGAAAGTGGTAAATATTAGAATGAAAGAAGACGAGACTGTAAAGGAAAGAGAAGAAATTGATGTAACTTCAGATAAATATATTCCTTGTTTTAGTGTAAAAGATTTGTTTGAGGAATTTAATAAATTAGATTATAAGCGAGAGGCTTATAAGAGAGAGTCTTATGATAGTTATCGTGTAAAACATAGTAGGGATCAAATGCGCAAATTTGACAATAGAATTTTATTTATTAAAAGTGTGATTGAATATTTGAAAGAAAATAATAACAAATATTCTGAAAAAGAATTAAAGTCTCAAAATTGGTTTAACTGTTTTAATACGTCTTCTAATTTTCAATATAATCATAAACCCTATAAAACTCTATTTGAATTAGTTGAACGAACTGCAAAGCTTGAAAATCCAACAGTTTTGAATGTGTTAGAAAACGAAATTGTAACAATTCAAGAATATGAAAAAAGAGCAGAGGAAGAAATTAAAAAACAGGAACATCATCTGGATAATATATTTGATAGTTCTGATGTTGATCAACTTGATTTTGGAGCGAATAGCAAACAAAAACAGATCATAGAGTCATTAAATAAATATGCCGAATATATTCATAGTCCTTTTATTTCAAGAACTGAGTTAAAATTGTTTAAAATGGCAATTTGGCATAGGTGTTACAAAGATAAAATCAAATTAAATGCAAATGTAGGGTACTCTCTTTCATCAGATGAATATCGAAATCTGTATAGTATTGGTGATTTTATGCGGCATGGAGGTAGAAATTTTTCTCAAAAATTATTTGACAGAGTACTAAGAAAAGTTGATGATAATGTTATTGAAACTTTAGAATCAATTGTAAAATGGGATCCTTCTAAGTATGTACGAGTTCTTGCAAAAAAAATGGTCGACAATTATCGACTTGGCGGAGCATTTGACCTTGGAAAAAAATTAGAACGTGGAAAGTATTAGAATGAAAGAAGATAAGGCTATGAATGAAAGAGAAGAGATTGATATAGAAGAATTAGTTAGAGTTCTTCCTCCAGTAGCGTTATGCGGAGCCTCGCCTGCACCAGTAGAAAAATTAACACGTAAAGCTTATGATCTTACTTATGAAATCTTTACTGCAGAGCATAGGATTAGAGACATTCTTCAAGATATTAAACTAATGAGTAGAACTATTAATTCAAAACATTACGATTCTAAATTTTATTTTAAAATAAGAAAATTAATTGAAAAACCAAAAACACTTGTTGATTCAATTCAATTTGAATTAGATTTAGATGATGCATTGGCTAATGATTCTGAAGAAATAATAAATAAATATAGACTAGCAGCATCGAGGTTTGGAGTTTCACTTATAGAACAAAAATTAAAACCATTAGGTTATGGATTTTCTGGAGATTATATTGATATAATTTTAAACCATATTTCAAAAGATGAATTTTATACAAGACTAAATCCCTACATTATTCAAGAAGATGTCGAAAATGCAATCAAAGAATTGCCTGAATATAATTTGCCAAAAAAAGTAAATTTAATTGCCTCGATTGGATACGATCCAAAATTATCAGCAGATAACCGCTATGATTCTTTAAAAGAATTGCAGTCTCAGGATGGAAGAACTGCTAGTCAGAAATTAAAAGATAAAACATTCAAAAAAATAGATTCAAAAATTAGGGATACATTAAAATCAATAGCAGAACAAGATCCTGATTCGAGAGTTGTTGAGTTAGCTCAAGAAATGGTGAGAAATTATGAGCTTGCAGAAACATTTGATTTAGGAAAGAAATTGCAAAGTGGGAAATATTAGAATGAAAGAATACAATAAAACAGAACTTGAACATTTAGACGCTGATGAATTATTTAGGGCATTGAACAATTCAACTACTTATTTGGATAAGGGTAGTGACAAAGCGAATTTCAGAATTAAATTATGTTTTTTGCGCGAATTAATTAATATTGTTAAAGCTGAAAAAGAAGAACATCCTTATTTTGATGGAACTGTGCAAGATAGAGTTGTTATGATTTCAAATTTTGGTAAACCTTCTTTTCATCATCGTTATATTCATAGATCTCAAGATAGAGAAGTGTTTGATATGATTATGATGGATACTGTAGGTCTTGTTCCTTCAGATCAAAAAATGAAATATGTGAAGAAATTAGATGCGTCACTAGAAAGAGTAAGAAGATTAGACAATCTTGACTTAACTAATGTTTTGTTATCTGAACTTAAGGCAGGTGAAAAACCAGATTATGAAATTGAAACTGAAATAGAACAAACAAGCTTAGAATATGAAACACTTAAACAATATTTAGAAACTGCTCCTAAGTTTGAAAATGGATTTGGTTCAGAACCAGTTTCTAATGCAGTTGAACAATTAGAATTAGATTACAATAAAAAAATATCCAAAATAAAATTAAAACAAAATGTGTTTATTTCTCCAGATGAAGTAGTTCAAGCAATAAATGATTGTGGAGAGTATAAGTTAGCAGATCGTGTACAATTATCTGCAACAATAGGATATGATCCGAAAGGTCTTCGCAGAAACAGAGTAAAATCATTACAAATTTTAAAAGTAAACAACGGTAGAGATAGAAAACAAAAATGGGAAGATAAATCAATTAGAAAAATAGATGAACAGGTTATCGGAACTTTAAAATCAATAGCAAATGAAGATCCTCACGAAGAAGTTTTTGAATTGGCAAATGAATTGATACATCTTTATGAAATAAATAATGGGAGTTTTAAGGTATAAAATGAAAATAAAACTAAACAAATCAGATGCTGATATCAACGCTTATGCAAAAGAAAAGAAAGTAGATTTAGAAGCTGTAGATTTGGAGAGATTAATTGATGTAGTTTACAGAGGAGATTTTGAAGAAAATACTCCTGAAAATAGATTTAGTTGTAAACTATCTTTTTTAAATTTAGCTATTCATGAAGCGCTAACTCAAGAAAAAAGTTCATATAGGGGTTATCATGATACATCAATCTCTTCTATTCCTGGATCTGTTTTATTTCCAATAACTGCAAGAATGTTTCAAAAATATGTTGAGATGGAAGATCACGTAATATCTGAATATGTTCTTATGAATGTTAAGAAAAAAATAATTCGATCCCCCTCAGATTTTACAGAATCATTTGAATTAATAGATTCTTTTCAAGTAGCTAAAGTATTAATTCGCGAGTTAGCAAGAGAAGAAGACTATAAACTAAAAAGAGAGATATATCTTTCTGATCTTGATGGTGAATTTGAAATGACCCGACTTCACTTACTTAAAAAATATAACAAAACAAATTATACTATAAGATCGCCAGAAAGTTTGCATGATAAAAAAGAAGCAATAGCATTTGTGAATTTTGTAACAAGACCATTTGTAACGGTTGAAGAAATTAAAAACATTGCTGAATCTAGTAGAGAATATAACTTACCTTCTACTGTTGAAATGAAAGCAAGCATAGGATATGATCCTTATTCTGATTCTTTATCTAGACTTCAAGGTTTAATTGATCTCAAAAAAAATAATGGACGGGATAAGAACCAAAAATGGACGGATAAAACAATGAAAAATATCGACGAGAATGTGATTTATACTTTGCGTTCAGTCGTAGAACATGATCCTTCAAGTTATGTGGTGGAATCTGCAAATAAGTTAATAAGATTATATGAGATGATTAGAAGTTTTAAAGTTTAGAATGACTGAAAATAACGAGCTGGAAAGAGAAAAATTAGATATTGAAGAACTAGTTAGAGCTTTTCGTAATTTAGTTATTGGCGATTATGAAGATTTATCCGAGTTATATTATTTTGGGAAAGACCTTTGTTTATTGGAGCATATAAAGTCATTACATAGAATGCGTTTTACTAATGATACTTTAGTTTCACGAATTGTTCTTAAAATTCCTGCATTAAAATCCAAACTAGAACGCAATAAACCATATTATAAACAGGGTTTAACATATATGTTAGAAAAAGAATTTGAATATTCAAAGGAATGGTATTCAAAAGAACATGAAAAAGCCGAAACACCACATGAACCAATGTTTAAACCTGATTTATTATTTAGAATTGCAGAACAATTATCTGATTATAAACTCCCACAACGAGTTGAATTATCTGCGTCTATAGGATATAATCCCAAACAAAAATCTTCTCAAAGATATAGCTCATTACGCAGTTTTTATTTTCAAGATGGGCGAAGTAAGTCTCAAATGATGAAGGATAGAACATTTAAAAAAATTGATTCCGAAGTTATTGATACATTGAAATCAATAAAAGAAAACGATAAAGATGGGAAAGTTCAGGAAATTGTTGGTGAGATGTTAAGAGCGTATGAATTAACTCAATGTTTAAACTTAGAAAAAGCATTAAGGAAATATAAGTAGAAAATTAAATTAAAATGAAACCTGAAGAAGAAAAACGAAATGAGAAAGATAACATAATTGAAGTCGATGGAGAACAAATAAATTTAGCAGAGTTAGTTAGAGCTGCAAGGAACTCGGGAGATTATACAACTTCAGGACTTAATAGAAAGTTGAAGGTATTAAAACCATTTAGATTTAAATTGATAACTCTAGATAGAATACTTAATACTCTCGATGTAGGAAAAAATATAGATTATGTTCAATCACTTAATCAATACGTGACAGATGTTTTTATTCCTTGCTCTCCAAATGTAGATATTCGTTTTTTTGAAGTGTTACATCCTTATGATATTTCCTGGGAAACTGCAAATGAATATTTAGCAAGATTAAAATCTGAATTTAGAGAATCTTCTTATGAATTATTTAATCATTTGAATCCAAATAATATTAGTTCTCATTTTGCAGATCTACGACCTGATGAAGATTTAGTTCAAGCAATAAAAATAGCATTAAACGAAGAACCTGACTTTGAATTATCAATAAAAAATGACCTGGCAGAGATTGAAAAAAAATATTTTGCAGCAATAGAACAATTAGAATTAAATGAAGTTTCTAATGTAAAATTACCAAATCATTTATCCTTTGACGAATACAAGAAATATTTACTTAAAGAAAAACAAAAAGAAATAGACTTTACCAAGTTTAAATACAGAACATTTTTCTCAAAAGCAGAAATAAAAGATGTAGCACTAAGTTTAGTTGAATATAAGTTGGCAGAAAAAGTTAATTTAACTGCGTCGATAGGCTATGATCCGAATGTGAAACCTGAACAGAGATATGAACAATTAAATGAATTTTATTTAAATGATGGTCGGAATAAAAAACAAAAGAAACAAGATAAAACAAGAAAAAAAATTGATCAGAATGTAATAATTAGTTTAAAATCAATAGCAGAACATGAACACACTAAAATAAAAAATCTTGCAAACAAAATGATACTGATGTATGAGATGGTTCAATCATTTCATGTGTAGAAAATAATAATATTAATAAAAATAAAATGAAACCTGCAGAACAAAAACAAGAAGAGAATGAAAACATAATAGGAGTTGATAGAGAAAAGATTGACTTTGATGAATTAGTTAGAGTTGTTTTTTTGTATGGTGAATCTAAATTTAGTGTAAATAATGGAATTAATCGATTAAATAAATCTATTAAGTCATTAAAACTTGCAAAGAAAGTATCAAAACTAACTTGTTTTACATCTTGTTATAGATTAGATGAGATTATGCAGCTTTTGGATGATGATATGGGATTAGTTATGAGAGTTAAACCTCATTGTCAAGAAAATATCTCTTTTTTACTTCAAAAAGAATTTGAACATTCTAAAAAATGGCATTCTGTACACGTATTTGATCGCATTTTTAGTTTTAAACCATTATTTAAACCAGAATTAATTTTTAATTTTTCAAATAAATTAAATGATTATAAACTTCCAGAAAGAGTTAAATTGAGTGCTAGTATTGGTTATGATCCTAAACAAAAATCTTCTCAAAGATATAGCTCATTACGCAGTTTTTATTTTCAAGATGGGCGAAGCAAGTCTCAAATGATGAAGGATAGAACATTTAAAAAAATTGATTCTGAAGTTATTGATACATTGAAATCAATAAAAGAAAACGATAAAGATGGGAAAGTTCAGGAAATTGTTGGTGAGATGTTAAGAGCGTATGAATTAACTCAATGTTTAAACTTAGAAAAAGCATTAAGGA
>Ga0209045_1000325_pt1 | contig 60368 bp, 36 predicted proteins | sample SaaInlLV_10m_DNA_4_FD_184664 | JGI IMG/M metagenome (GOLD analysis project Ga0209045, IMG submission 184664) | Marine microbial communities from expanding oxygen minimum zones in the Saanich Inlet - Saanich Inlet SI072_LV_200m_DNA (SPAdes) (version 2) | ecosystem: Environmental > Aquatic >...
GGGCCGCCCGCCGTACGAGCGGCCAGGTCATTCAGGAGGCAGCGGGACAGGGAATCGGGCGTTGGCTTGTGCCAGCAGGTCGGTCAGACTCTCGTCGAGCTCCGCTGCCTGCCGGGAGTCCATCGCCGAACGGTCGTTCTGTTCCCCCACATCCCGGGCAAGATCGTAGAGTTCAGCGCGACTGTCCTCGTAGAAGCGCAGCAATTTGCGGTCTCCGCGGCGGATGGCCGAGTGAGGCCGTGTCTGGCTGAGCGCGAAGTCGCTGATCCCGATCTCCTGACAAACGTCTGCGTAGCCATCACCGGGGTGGTAGTAGGGGAAGTGCCAATAGAGATCCCGCTGCAGAGTTGCCGATGGATCTCGGAAGAGCGCCAACAGACTGTCGCCATCCAGATTTGATGCTGCCCTGTCAACCGGGCGCCCCGCGAGTTCCGTAAAGGTAGGCAGCAGATCACAACCGGTCACTGGTGTGTCACACACGGCACCACCCGGGATCTCCCCCGGCCACCGGACCAGGAACGGCACACGGACACCCCCCTCGTAGAGGTTCCATTTGGACCCTCGCAACGGGGTGTGCCCCGTATACTCCGGATGCCCCCCATTGTCCGACATGAACACCACCAACGTGTTGTCGCGCAACCGTTCATCATCCAACGCCGTCAGCAAGTGCCCTACGTAGCGGTCAAGCGTCTCAAGGAACGCGGCATAGGCAACACGCTTCCCACGATTGGGCGCATCTGCGGGAACCTTGGCCTCGTACTTGTCGAGCAGCCACCGGCACGGCGTCTTGACCGGAGTGTGCACATAGAAGTGCGACACCATCAGGAAGAACGGCGCCGTCCCGCGCCGTCTGAGGAAGTCGATCGCGTGGTCCGTGACCGCGTCCGCAGGCAAGACTCCCGGTTCCGTGACCGGATCCGGCTCTCCACACTTGCGGTAGCTGTAGGGATGGCTGCCAAAATCCTCGATCGCGTGCTGGAAACCACGCTGAAGTGGACCGTGTGTGGGGCGCCAGCCCAAGTACCCTCGGTAGTGCTGATTCATATGCCACTTGCCAAAGAAGGCCGTGTTGTAACCGGCCTCACCGAGGTAGGCGGGAATGACCTTCTCATCGAGCGGCAAATCAATCGTGAACGGAGGTGTCTGAAGTCGCTGCCCGGGTTGTGCTTTCTGCGGAATGACCTCGTCCTTGATGACAAACTCGAAACCCAGTCGAGCCGGTGCCTTTCCGGTCAGGATTCCCGATCGAGACGCAGAACAGATCGGTGCCGGGGCGTATCCCTGGGTGAAGCGGATGCCGTCGGAGGCGAGAGAATTGAGGGCAGGTGTATCGTGCCAGGGATGCCCATAGCAGCCCAGGTCAGCCCAGCCGAGATCGTCGACCAGGATGAACAGAATGTTGGGCACGTCCGGAAGCGCCGGGCAAGCTGGCCCGGGGATAGGCGAATGCCGCGTGCGGTCCTGTTCGACGTCCGCACACCACGTCTCGAGATCGGCCTCCATCTGAGCGCAGCGCTCGGGATGGAGAGCCGAGAGGTCGGTCGTTTCACCGGGATCCGACGCCAGGTTGTAGAGGACTGAAGGGCAGTCCGGATCTTGCTTGATGTACCCATGAGTCACAAAAGGGCGGACGAGTTTCCAGTCGCCCTCTCGTACGGCTGCGTTGTGGGAGTAGCGCGGTTCGGCCCGGTTCCATTGCCAGAAATGCTGAGACGGCGCGCGCGCCTCCTCCCCGCTGAGCACATCGGCCAGACTCACACCGTCAAGCGCCAATCCGTCAGGGAACTCCAGGGCGCAAAGCTCCGCGAGGGTAGGCAGGATGTCGGTGAAGTGGAGGAGATGATCACGCTCACCGGGTGCGAACTCCGCAGGCCAGCGAACTATGAACGGGACGTGGATGCCACCCTCATAGACGGTGTACTTGGTGCCCCGCAACTGGTGGTTGAAACGCTCCTCCGTGAGTGGATCCGGGCCATTGTCACTGGTGAAGATGACCACGGTATTGTCGGCAATCCCCAGCGTGTTCAACTCAGCCAGCAGACGCCCGATGCCCTCATCCATGATCTCGATCATGGCGTAGATGGTGGCGACCTCTTGGCTGAAACCACGTTTCAGATAGGGCTGAATGCGCTCTTGCGGCGCTCCCAACGGACGATGGGGGGCATAGTGCGCAAGATGCAGGAAGAACGGCTGGTCTCGATGCCGGCGCACGAAGCGGACCGCGCGGTCTGACAGGTCGTCGGTCAGATAGCCGTCATCGACCTCATGGACCTCATCCTGGACCTCGAGTTTGTAGCGGGAATAGTCGGGCACATCCAGGTGGCTGATGAAGCCCTCGAACTCGTCGAAACCACGGGCCAACGGGTGATACTCGCTACCCATGCCGGAGTGCCACTTGCCCACCAGTCCGGTTGCGTAGCCACTGGCTCGGAAGACATCGGCCATGGTGGTTTCGTCTTTACGGATCCGAGACAGCTCGGGGTGCTTCTCCATGTTGAGCGTCACCGCACCGGTTCGGTGGGGGTAACGCCCGGTCAACAGCGCAGCCCGAGCCGGGGCGCTGACAGGGGAAGCCGAGTACGCCCGGCTGAACCAGACGCTCTCTTCCCTGAGTGCATCGAGGTGTGGAGTACGGCTGCGTCCCTCATTCAGGCACGAGAGATCACCAAGGCCCATGTCGTCCGCCAGAATGAGGATGACGTTCGGTTGGTTGGACATAGGGGGATGCTCTGTTCTTTGTCTGTGCCTGCGCTGCTGCCTTTGGGCGCGAACGGGTCGACGCAGACACACCGTTGGAGGCGCCGCATCTCCTATGCGGCCAGGCCGGTTACGGAGAACCGGCTCCTCCATTCGTTGACGGCCGCTACGCCCTCTGATAGGTCAGGCCTCCTCTCAGCGGGAACTCGCCCCAAAGGCACGCTGGAGCGTGACCTCCTTACGGGGGCATCCGGGCTGTCGGGTGTTCACACTTTAGTGTGTCTTCCCGCTCAAGACACTACACACCCCCGAAACGGCACATCGCTACGCTAAGTGCCTTCCTACAAACGGGGCTCCACCAAGAGAGCACCAACGCCCAGCTCTACTCACCCCCAGGCCAATCCCAAGTCGTCAAATCACTGCTCCAGGCGATGCCGATGTGGCAGTTGGTGCAGATGTTCCACGTGGTCTTCTCCCTACCGGGTCCGCTGCCATGGAAGAGCATCACGTAAGCGCCGAACTCGGGGACACGCCGCAGATCCAGGACAAAGCCGGCGGTCAGGCGCGTTTCCGCCCAAGGCCAGTCGTGCTGCCCCAACGTGGTGAATCCGGCATCGCGCCAGTTGACCAAGTCGGCCGAGCGCATCGTCCCGATACCGTTCTCGGGCGAGTGGAACATGACATACTCGTCGTCCTCGATCAGCACGCAGACGTTCTCGCCGCTGTCGGTTCGGCCGCTGTACGTCCACGCGTTGAGATCGTGGGAACAGGAGTAGCTGGCCCCATTCTGCTTGTAGAAACACCACCACTTGCCGGATTCGTCCTTGTCTTCGACAAGATAGGGGTCAATCATCCGTCCCATGTCCTCAACGGCAACCCCGACTCCCTTGACCTTCAGCAGCTCTGGCTCATCCCAGTGGACAAGGTCGGAGCTACGCATCAGAAACAGCCGGGCATTGTTGTTCGCCCAACATAGCGGTCTGTCGATCGCGTGCCCGGGAATGGGATAAGTCTGGAGGCACATCACCCATTCGTTGCCGACGCGGACCACGCTCCCCGGGCTGCTGTAGTTGAGGTGCTGACCACGAGGTGTGATCGGCGTCGGCGCCGACCATCTCTGCAGATCCGCTGAACTGGTGTGGATCGTGTACCAGTACAGCTTCGCCTCCTCTTCCGTCCGAACCAACGTGCTGTAGAAGTGCAGCACGCCCTCATGATAAACAGCTGTGGGATCGCGATAGGCGTGCGTGTCATCACCCGCCAGCACAATGGGCGATGCCAGGCCTTCGAGCAAGTTGTCCATGCTTCTGTACCCTCGTCTGACCTTGATCTGCGACCGGTCCGGACCGGCACTGGGAGGAGCGGCCGGGCGCCTTGTCCGTTCGTCGCGGCTCTGACGGACAACCATCGCTTCCATCAGTCTCGCATGCGCGTCAAGCCAAGGCGTGACCCGTTCTTCTACAGCGCAATACACCACGACAAACGATGGTATCACAGCCACCGTCTACGTGGTCGCCCGTCGCGCGAGCAGCGGTCACCGGGGGCGCGAAGGTCAGGTGGGCTTGGTCACCTGGCGTTCGCGACACCAGTATGTGGGGGGCGGGGGGGGAGCCGCCGGTCCCCCAGCGGGGCCCGGGGCAGAGCCCCGATTCTTCTGCCGCAATGAGTTACGGCTTAGCTTGGCACGCATGCGTTCGTCACGGCTCTGACGGACAGCCAAGACCTGTCACCACCGCGCACACGTAAGGCGGCTACTCTACACGAGAGTGCCAAAGCTGTGCCGACTCTGTCTCGCCGTCATAGCCACCCTCGAACGGCAATCTGTCATTCCGTGCCAATCGTGTCTCGGTCCACCTGCTCACGTTGCCTGGCGATCGCGTTCCGCATGCCGTCGGGCAATCGGCAGACGCGCTGGAAGTACGTCTCTTCGTTGAAGCGCAGGTTATTGCGTTTGAAGAGGTCGCGATCGACATCCCGACTGAGGTCGCAATCGAAGCGGGCGAGGACCGACTCGTTCACGCGCCCACCGCCATCGGGATTGATGTGGCAGAGGCCCCAGGTGATGCCGCGTCCGTCGCCGTTGTCGGCGAAGGCATCCGGAACAAACGGTCCGGGGGCGACCGGGGGAACTTGAGCCAGGGCTTTCATCTCGAAGTTCAGGCCATCCGGTGCGTACTGGATCGTGTTCTTCTCCGGGCCATCCAGGCTGACCAGGGCCACGATGCCTTCACGGTAGGGCCAGAGACACGTCTCGTGTCCGGAGTTGAGCACCGGATTCAACGGCGATTTCTCGAACGGGCCGAGCGGGTGGTCCGCGATGGCCACCCCTTGAGCACGGGTCATATGTCCAGGAGCACCTTTGGTCGCGTTCTGGCCTTTGTAGTAGAGCCAGATCTTGCCGCTGTAAATCAATGGGAAAGGATCGTGGATGCAGGCATCATCCCAGGCGCTGGCCGGGCTTGGCTCAATGACCGGGCGGCCAAGCGGCCGGAAAGGCCCCACCGGCGAATCCGCTTCGGCCACGGTCACAGGGCAAAAGTCCCCACCCTGAATGACCTCGCTGTAGGCCTGGTAGAACACGTAGTATCTGCCCTTCCACACCAGAATGTCAGGCGTGCAGTTGGAGCGCCAGCCGAACTCCCCCTTGGCCGGACGCTGCGTGGCGGGACCGATCTCCTCCCAGGCAAGACCATCTGCGCTCTTCGCAACCCAGACATCGCCCAGGTCCCAGTCGAACGACGGGAGCGTGTCAGTAGCCTTCTCGGGACCGCGTGGAGGGCCCTCGGTGCGCCGACAGGTGTAATAGACATAGTACGTACCGTTGACCCGGATCACTTTGGAGGGATCGCGGCGGGACACGTTCGGCTCCCGGGAGAAGCCCTTCAGCGGCGTGTACTTGAAGTTACTGTAGAACTCGTTGCCCCGATCCTCCTGCGGGTTCCACACATCGTACATACGCTGCATGGCGGCGCTGAGGGGACGGTCGGTCGGCTTCTCAAGCGGCATGCGAGATGGGAATGGTGTGCTCATGGGTGTCTCCTCAATTGGCATCGCCGGGCGCGCCTTCGGTGTCGAGTCTCAGCACGGCCCACAGATCGAGCTTTGGGATCGTGATCCTTACCTGGTCCCCATCCCGGACGGCCCTGCACGCAATCGCTTCCCGTCCTGGCGCCAGCAGCGTTGCAGCAGTAACGGGCGACGGCAGCAGCGATGCTGAAAGGCTGACCGTAAAGTCCTGCTGCGGCTGCATGGAGTCGCTGCCAGGCATGTAGTTGCCGTTCAATAAGTGACAGACGAAGGGCCAGCTCGCATTCTCCTGCCTGGCACGAGGCAGCACGGTCACGTTGGCAGCCCCGGTGACGGTGACCTGCCGCGGCAGCAGGTCGAACAGACGATCCTCGTCCGGCCATTCGACGGTCCGTTCGCTTGCCACCCGCAACACGGTGAGTTGCTTCGTTCCGACGATGGGGGGAGGCGCCACAACCAGTACCTTCAGATCCGCCAGGTCTTGCTCGCGCAGATCGACGGGCATCCAGTCGTCCCCGGCAATGACAAAACGGAAAGGGATGTTCTGTTTCGTCAGTTCGTAGCAAACGTCCTGCGCCTGTCGCCGCCAACGGCGGAAGGCAGTGTTGCTGTAGAGTACACCCACCTGGGCGACGGGTTCATAGCGGTCGAACAGCTCCGCGTACTTGCGGACGAACCGATAGAGGTCGTCGCAGTCGCCTGGTTTGCTCTCGTACCGCGCCTTGTCGCCTTCACCGCACCACATGCTGTGAGGGACCATGAACTGGTGGCCGTACGCATAGGCTTGGGCAATCCAGGTGCGGACCAAGCCGGGCAGGGCGTTGTCGCGGACGAACGTGAAGTCCCACTGAGGGACCCCTGTGGCCAGCACGCGTGTGTTGAGGGCATCGGCGAGTTTGTATCTGAAGATCGGTTCCCGCGGGATCGCCCGTTTCTTCGCGTAGAACATTGCCTCGATGGTGTAGTGGTCAGCTACCGGGAACGCCCACCAGTCCCGTGGCTGCCGAAGGAGGGTGCTGGTGCCGATGGGTAGACGACGGCCGGCGATCTCCTCGGCGCGGCGTCGGAAAGCGTCGATGAAGCCGCGCGCAGCAAGGTGCTGGAACGTCAGGTATTCCTGCGCCAACGGCAGCGTCGCCGGCCAACGGGTGACCTGTTTGCCGAACTCCTTGTCCGTCACACCACGCCCCCGGAGAAACGCACCGTAGTCGAATGTCGCCATGTCGTCGATGCCGTGCTTGGCTAACGCTTCACTCGGGACTTCCGTCCGGAGGTACGCCCGGAACGCCTCGACGCACGACCTGCAGAAACAACCGCCGCGCCAGAACGTTCTCGATGTCACCTGGATTGCGTCGAGCAGCAGCATGTCCGGCTCGGACGACAGCGCCTCGCGGGCTTGCTGCACCAGATACTCGCGATACGTCGGGGAATTCGTGCAGCATTGGTAGGCAGGATGCCCTTTGTGGGTCGCCGCCCAGAACTTGTAAGTGAGGACGTTGCCTTCGAGCGACCGGCACGCGGCCTCCTCGGGGTTGGGCGCGAAATCGATCCAGCGTCTCCAGGCCCCGTCCAACTCCACACGCGCCTGGAACCGGGCGCCGACGCTATGGGCCACGTCGCGCCTGCGACGCCATTCCGTGGTCAACTCCGCGCCATCGACGTTCCACGGGCGAAACCCCCAGGCGACGACGGTAGCGCCGTATCGCCGGTACGCCTCAGCCGGCGCGATGTAAGGGAAGATGACGTCTGAGCGCTTCAGGTGTTCCGGCGTCTGGCCATGGGTCAGGACCGGCAACAGAAACGCCAGCAGAGCTGTCACCGTTCGCTTCGCCATCGTTTCAGCTCCCAATTCTGCTGACGTAGACGTAATAGGCGCCACGGACAACGCCTTCTTCGTCGGTGAAAACTGTCTCGAGTCGGGTGCGTCCCACAGGGAGCTGCACGCGAAATGAGACCGCTGCATCGGTCTCGTGCACCGGGCAGCATTGCACAGTGCCTCCGACGCTAATCCGGGCCTCCACAATCGACAAGGCTTCCCCGGGCACGAAGTCATCCACGAAAGGCACACCGCTGCGAGGAGGTATGGCTGACCTAATCGGCGTATCCGCCTCTTCCGGCCAGCGAGACAGGCGGAGCTCATACTCGTCCGCGGTGACGACCTCGAGGGGCCAGTAGCCGTTGTCCACCAGGCCCGGGCGCACGTGCCATTGGTTGTACAGCCCTTCTTTCCCGTGCCAGGCATGGCAGGTGATTTTCACCGGATTCTGCTCACCGCCAATATAGATTGGGGAAATGTCACCGAAACGCTCAGAGATCGAAGCCCACCAGCCCTCGTACTCGGCCATCAATCGCTCAACAGTCTCGGGATGTTCCGCGGACAGGTCCCGTGCTTGACCGGGATCATGGCGGATATCGAAGAGCTGGCGACTCTTCCCGCCCCATTGCGCGGTCTGAGCAAGCCGCCAGTCCGAGGTCATGACCTGGAAGTCCTTGTATTTGACCGGAGTGTCACGCTGCTGGTTGTGGACGCACAGAACGCGCTCTTCCTCATGGTCCTGCCGCTCACCACGCAGGATGGTGGCGATGCTGCGCCCGTCGAGCCGTACATCGGGCCTGCGGAGACCGCAGAGCTCAGCGAGGGTGGGGAGAAGGTCGATCTGGGCGCTCAAGCAATCGACATCACGACCATCGGTGAGATCCCCGGCCGGCCAGTGAATGAAGCAGGAGTTGCGATGCCCGCCCTCGAACGCCCAGCACTTTTTGCCGCGCAGGCCGGCGTTGTAGCCATTCGTCACAAAACCGTCACGATCGAGGCCACACCCGCAAGCCGTCCCGTTGTCCCCCATGAATACGAGGATCGTGTTGTCCCTCAGGCCGGCGGCAGACAGATGGTCCCGCAGGCGGCCGATATTCTCGTCAATGCAGGTGATCATGCCGTAGAACCGGGCGCGCTCTTCCGGGACGCCCATCGCGACGTAGGGATCACTGTAACTCCCGTAGACATTGAAGGGACTATGCGGGGCGTTGGTCGGGATGTAGCAGAAGAACGGGCCGTCACGATGCCGGTCGATGAACGCGATGGCTTCGTCGAACCAGACGTCGGTGCAATAGCGGTCGTCGAATCGCTCCGGCACGCCGTTGCGCAGATACGTCGCGCTGAAGTAGTCGTTGTCCCAATAGTCCGGGATCTCACCGACGACCCCGCCGCCGAAGCTGAGCGTTTCCTGGAATCCACGATCATGGGGACGATACGGCCACGAGTCCCCCAAGTGCCATTTGCCGAACAGACCTGTCGCGTAGCCGGATGTCCGGAAAACGTCGCCTATCGTCGTCTCGTCCGGACTCATGATGTAGCGGCCGGTCAGGGTGCTCCAGACGCCGGTTCGGGCCGAGTAGCGGCCGGTCATCAGGCCAGCTCGCGTCGGGGCGCACATGGGATCGACGTGGAAGTCTGTCAAGCGAACCGACTCTGCCTGCAACGCATCCAGATGCGGGGTCCGCAGCCAGGGGTTCCCATGGCAGCCCACATCACCGTATCCCTGATCATCGGTCAGGATGATGATCACATTGGGCTGTGTCATTCCCGTCCCTCCATCGCAGGCGTCGTGTACGCGTTGATCAAGGCAACGGTGGTGACGTAGCCACGCTCCTCCGGCACACTGACCGAGACCGTATTGGTCCGCTGAACAAGCTCAGGAGGAACACTGACCGTCACATAGCCCCAGTAGTTTCCGGGCTTCGTCTGTGGCGTAATGACCATACGACGCCGGATTATCCTGTCATTGAAGACGACGGTCATCTTGCGGCTGAATCCACCATCTCTCGAAACACAGATGCGGAGGTCCGCCTGGGCGATATCCCCCGCAGGGCACTTCACCGAGAACACGACAGGTTGGCCGGTCGGCTGCAGGACCTTGTCTCCGTAGAACGTGCGTTCGTCGAGGGTCGCCGTGGCCGGAGAAGGCCGGTCAAGGCGTATCTTGATGAGCGAGGTCTCCTCGACGGCGACGGGAAAAGCACTAAGCTCAGCATGCTCAACGGTTTCGAAATGCACCTTTCCGCCGTCGAAATAGAGCCGCAGTTGCTCGACGCGAACAGGTTTGGCTGAGCCGGCCATCAGGGAGAGGTCGGCGTGGATGCGGTAGGGGTTGAGGTTGTTGATCGCCACCCAGATTGTGTTGCCGTCGATCACTGAGTGCAGATGGACGTTGGTGTCCCGGGTCACCACGAGGCTGGGCAGCCGGTCTCCGCGGTAGTCGGTCCAGAGATCCAGGAAGTACCCGACCTTTGGGTCCATGGTCAGTTTGCCGTCCTCGCCCTTGTTGAAGAGCGAGTGACTGTGCTTGTCCCACCACACGTAAGGAATCAGCCAAAGGCTGACCAAGTCGAGTTTGTCGGCCTGGTTCATGTAGCGCACGAGGTAGCTGCTCATGTTCTTGGTGTTCAGCCAGATCCCCATTTCCGAATTACGGTCCGCCAGCGTACCTGTTTCGGTGACCAACATGGGTTTCACGTTGCCGGTCAGTTCCATGTGATTGCGCAACAAGTCGAGGCATCCTTCCAGCCGCCCCATGAGGTAGCCGCCGGAGAACGCGTCGCCTTCGGAGAGGATGAGCTGCTTGCCCTCGTAGAAATGGTGTGAGTAGAAATCGAGGTACGCCCTGGTCTCATCCATGAAGCGCAACTGCTTACGGCCTAGGCCAAAGTCACCGTGATGCAGGGCCATCCAGGCGCTGGTTGGGCCACCGACGAGGACCTCGGGATGGTCGCCGTGAATGGTGTCGGCCATGATGTTGTGAAACCTGGCCAACTCCCCCCAGCTGTCGACACCTTCCTCCGCGTGCAGGACCCATTCATCAGTGATTGTCGACTCGTTCTTGACCTCCCACCAGTGATCCGCGTTGCCTCGAGTGGCTTTCTGCCAACCGATAGCCGCGGAAGCAAGCTTGGCCGCCTCGTGGAAGTCCGCGGGGGTGCCGCGGTGGTTCTTGACGCGAGTTCCTTTGAGGGCCATGAACGGCGGCCAATTGTCGAAGCAATTTGCCTGTCTGAAGTCGCGCGGAAACGCGGCTTCACGCATGGTCTTGGCGTCCGCATCCAGAGTGAGTCCCGCCATGGCCGTGTAGTCCGGCTTGCCTGGCTTTAGGGCATCTTCCTTCAGTTTGAGCCCGCCGATGCCCCACCTGGTGAGTCCGTCCAGCTTCCATATGCCTCGCCCCGGAAGAAACCCCTTCCCAGCGCAGTAAGTAGCAGCAACAATCCCGTCCGGATGAGTCCCATCGTGCGATGGAATGCGCCAGAATTTCTCTCGTTCGAGGCGGACGCTCCCGGCAATCGCACGGCGGCGGGTGGCATCCACGGTGATCTTGACCCGTTTGATCGGCTTGTCTTTGCCGAGGGTGGACCAGGGGTTGTCATCGAACTTGGCGGAGACGCCGTGGTTGCTGCGCAGGACAACACGATCGATCCTCCCCCGTCCTTTGACGACGATTGTGTAGCCTTCATAGGTGTCATCCGTTGGACGCATGCGGTTGGAATGCCCCGCGAGCATCATGTCCTTGTCCCGCCAAAAGCCGTACTCATGGTTGCCGGTGGGTGTCTCGAAGTGTATGGCTTGTCCCGGCTTCCCCAACCCACTGCCATAGAACCGCAGGTCATTGAACAGCTTCCAGACACGCACCATGTCCGGCGGCACGGGAATGCGCATCTCACCATTGACCTCTCCGAGGTCCTCAGCCCAGGCCACCGTGTGGATCCGTGGAATCATCTCGTTGACCTGGTCTTTGACCTCGCATGGGTAACGTTTGGCGACCTCGCCAAAGAGAGACTCCAAGCGCGCCTTCTCCATGAGGGCAACCGGGGGCAGTTGGGTCACTGAAGGCACAGGCTCGTGCTGGCAGGAGACCATGCCGATCAGTACAGCGAACAAAGGGATCATACGTCGAATCATCGTCGTCTTTTCCTTCTGGGCCGTGGGCATGTCCCCAGCGGCCTCGTGTCGTTGATGATTGTGCAGAGCGCTCAGCGGTCCGCGATTCTCCCCATGACACGATTCTTGTGGTCCTCGTCAATCCAGAAACGCTGGATGAACCCCTCGTTGCGCCGGACAACGTGGCACAACCCCCAGCGGATGCCTTCCAGTGGACCTTCCTCGTGATCCGACATGCGGAAAAGCCCGAGGGCTTCCGGAGCACCCTTGATGTGAGCTTCGATCTCAAAGTTGATGCCATCCGGAGCCCACTGCATCGTGTTCCGTTCAGGGCCATCCGTTGTGAGAAGCGCCGCGATGCCGCCGTTGTGGTGCCACACGCAGACCTCATGGCCGGAGTTGGTCACCGGGTTGTACTCGCTCTTGACGTAAGGCCCCCTGGGATCCTCGGCTATGGCAACCCCCCATTTGATCTCACGCCCTCCGAACGTCATCTGCTCCCCCATGGTCTCACCCTTGTAGTAGAGGTAGAACTTGTCGCGGAAGGACATGAGGCAGGGATCGTGGACCTTGTGATTATCGAAACTGCCCCGCTCCTTGACCACAAAGCGGTTGTCCTCATCTCCGAGCCACTCACCATCATCCGTGGGTGACAGGATCGGCTCCGGCAGCTTGTTCCACGGTCCTGCGGGGTCATCGGCAATCGCCATCCCGATCTGGTTCTTGACGCGGCACAGGTACGGGGACTTGACCACTTGGTACACGAGGTAGTACTTGCCCCCATGGGCGAAGACCTCCGGTGTGAAGACGCTTCGGTCGTCGTAGGCTCCCGGCGCCCCGCGACCGACGGCCAAGCCCTGCTCATTCCAGGTCCAGCCGTCTATCGATGTGGCATGCCACACTTCAGAGTAGTCCCAGGGGAAGACCTTGGCATCCGGATTGCCGGTCAGGAAGCCTTGGCAGACCCCCGCTGATTTTGAGTACCACACGTGGTAGACGCCGTCAATCTCCAGAACGGCGCTCGGATCACGACGAATGACGCCTTCCTCGCATGTCCCCAAGTCTCCACCCACTGTCCTGGTGCGGAAATCGCAGTACCACTCGGGGCCTTTGGTGTAGTTCAGAGCACGCTTGCCGGCGGCGCTCAGTTTCGGTTCGTTGGTCATATCATCTGCTCCTCAGTGATGTCAAACTCAGAACCCGAATGATCCCGCGTCGGCGGCGGGCAAGATCCGCCTTCTCGCCTTGCCCGCACCAAAGCTCAATCACGGGCTCCGGCGGCAGCAGGTCCTTGGAGGCCTCGGGACACACGTCCTGTTCCTCGAGGCGCCGCCGCTGACGTAACCAGTCCCATGTCGCGGAACGGGATCGGTGAACTTATCCGGGATGTAGGCCCGGCCGGCCGGAGGCACATCCTCAAGTGCTGCGACGACGTCGAAATTCACGCCATTCTCGGAATATTGGACCGTGTCCTTTTCTGGACCGGCCCAGTCCACGATGGCAGCGACGCCGCTCTTCCACGGCCACACCCAAATTTCGTGACCGCTGTTGGTGATGGGATTGAGCGGATGCTTCACGTACGGTCCTTCCGGGTTGTCCGCAACGGCCACGCCCCATTTGGAGTCCGCGGGCATGGTGGACCCGATCTGGTGACCTTTGTAGTAGAGCCAGTACGTGCCGAAGCGAGGGAGGATGCCGGGGTCGTGCACGGCGCCGCTGTCCCACGGGCCTTTCTCCTCGGACCGCGACCAGTTGGCGTAGCCGCTGCCCTCGTCAATGAGCTTGCCGTCCGGTGTTGTCTGCAGAATCGGTTCGGGAAGCTTCTCCCAAGGCCCGCCGGGAGAGCAGGCCTTGGCCATTCCGACCACGTTGCGCGCACTGCGGAAGCTGCGGGCCTGGTAACAGAGGTAATACATGCCATCGGCCACGAGGATATTGCAGGTGAACACGCTGAAGTCATCCCAGTCCCCTTCGAGGCCGCGTTCGACGGCCGGGCCGTGTTCCGTCCAGCTGCGACCATCGAGACTGGTCGCATACCAGAGGTCTGTGTTCAGCCACTTGTACTTGGGGTCCGTGCAACGCGTGTACCAGACGTAGTAGAGCTCGCCGACCTTGATAATCGTGCTCGGATCGCGACGGTTGATCCCCTCTTCGTACCCCAGTCCCTGCACCGGCTCATAGCGGAAGCGCGTGTAGAGCTCGTTCTCGCTGTCATCGCGACGATGACGAGCCGTGGCTGCGCTGAGCCGGGAATTTGGGTGAACAGCTTCCGGTGTATGGTTGCTGTTGAGGGTCATGCTACGGAGCCCTGTGCCTGTCTCTCGGTCTGTTAACGCCCCCACGTGGCAGCTCACTTTGTCCGGAAGCGCCAGACCTGTCCCGGCTCTGTCTCGCCACCACGCGCCGCGTCGACGCGCCAGCAGTAGGTTATGCCCGGGCGCAGCTTCGGCGGGGTGACGATGTTGGTTGTGTCATCCTCGAGGTCGGCAATCAACGTCATCGCCTTCGCGTCCGTGCCGAACCATACACGATGGTACGTGCACTGGTACGCTTCGAGGAACATCAAGTCCGCGTCCTGTTTCACGCCGACGGCCCCATCGGGCGGCACAGGCGTGGACGCCTGCGGCAGCTGACAGCCCGGTATCCAGTAGCGCTTGTCACCGTGTTCGTAGGCCCCGATGTCAGGGGCAGTACCGAGGAACGTCAGGTCCTCGAACCGCGCGACAGGACTTCTCACTTCGGCTGCGGCAACGCTCTGCCCGCCGTCAACCAGCGGCGATTCCCCCTTCGGCCGAAGATCCAGGTTCTGCGGGTCGCGCAGGTAGGTGTAGGCGGCTCCCGGTTCCCGCATGTTGTGGTCGCAGACCCCCGGAATGACATAGGGGCCAGGTTGCTTGTAGCCGTCCTTCCGGGTCCACCAGCCTTTCTGTCCGCCTCTCGGCTTCAGGTTCCATGAACGGTGCGACAGGTTGGCAAGGTTGTTCCGGGTCAGGCTGTTGGCGTTGCCCTCGATCTCGTGCATGGACTTGAAGCCCTGCACGCTCATGTTCATCAGTTCCTTCTCGGGGTCGGGGTAGCTGTTCACGTTCACGACCGTGTTGTTGAGGATCAGGTGACGGTCGCCCTTGACCTGACTGGGCTGGGTATTCCAAGTGACGTTTCGCGTGTAGACCCCGTCCCCGTGGATCTGACCATCCTCGCGCAGGATGTTGGTGCCGTGGTAGTCGAAGCGTATGCCCTGACGATTGGCGTCGTGTGCCCAGTTCCGGGTAACGACGGCCCGGATCTGGTTGCGCGTGCCGACATTGATGGCCGCGCCGTCATGCTGGAGATTGCCCATATCGAAAGCACGACACAGCTCGATGCGCGCGCCGCTGTCTAACGCCCGAATGCCCTCGGAGTTCCCGGTACGCCAGACTGTGTTGCGACGGAACACGCAGTCCTTGCCGATGACCACCGCTCCTGACGCGCCGTTGGAGTTCAGGTCCCACTCGATATCGTGGAAAAGGCAATTCTCGACCACGGTTCCCTCACTGCCGAAGTAGAGCGGCGCATTGCAGAAAGCGAATTGGCAATTGGCAAACCGATTGCCTTTCCCGCCACGCACGACAGGCATCTTATTGGCATTGGCAACCGGGTTGAAGAAGGCGAACCACTTGAACTCGCCCAAAACCCACTTGTTTGTAGCTGAGAAGCGGAACCGGCAATTCTCGAAGGAGATGCCCTCACAGTCACGAATCCAGAAGCCTGCGCCGAATATGTCCAATCCCTCGAAAGTCAGGTGTGCGCAGTTCTGCAGGTCGATGGCGAAGTCCTGTGTCCTCCCTCGCAGCTCCATCGTGTTGGGATCCTGCCCGGGTGGCGGCATGTAGTAGGCCGTCTTGTTCGTCGCGTCGAACCACCATTCGTTGGGACGATCCAACGCAGCCAGTCCCAACACGTACCAGGCAAAGAAGCGCTGGAGGGATGTCTGCTCTTTGCCCGTTTCGTGGCGGAAGTGATCGGTGCCCGGGCTGTGCTCGGTGATGCGGCGCGCCCAGGTCAGCCAATGCCCAATATTGAGCACGGCGACAGCGCCGGTGAAGTCCTTCCCGGACTCGGCCAGCGACTGCTGCTCGCCTGTAACCTCATAGCGGCTGTCACCCTCATGGAAGCCGGCTTTGCCTGTGTGGGACTTGAAGGGTGCATCATAGATCAGGCCCTCCTCGCAGCGCCCGAAGAACGCTTCCTTGCGCTTGTTATAGCCCCCGTCTGCCGAGCGCATGCACTGGGTCATGCGCCAAAGCGAGCCATCCTCGAAAGACGCGTCCGGCCAACGAGCAACGTGGACGAGCTGCTCGCCAACGAAAAGCTGCCAGATGTCGTCCTCGATCTGCGTGCGCCAGATGCCCTCGCGCCACAACCTCCAAGGGGTCGTGATCAGACGCGTCCCGTCAAGCACCGCGCCCGGCTCCGCCACGATGCGGATGGGTTTCCCCTTCGTGCCCTTCAGTCCATCCAGAACGATGGGGTGAGGGTATCGACCCGAGGGCAACCGGATGGTGTCACCCGGCTTGAGTGCGGACAGGTCGGGCAGCTCAGCCGCCCGCAACGGTAGGCATGCACCCGCTAACAGGATCGGAAAGAAACATCCACGCATCATCGTTTTTCCTTCGCTTCACGCTTGCGGGGACTTTTCCGAGACGCTTTCCCGCCGTCGTCATCTGCCAGCTTTTCGACCGCGACACAGTTCACGCCCAGGCGCAGTGATCTGCGGATGCCGTCGCTGTAGGCAGCCGCGCTGACCACAGTGGTTTTCTCGATACTCAACGCCTCGGAGTAGAGCGGCGACGTCTCGTCCGGCGCGGTACCATCGAGAGTGTATCGCAGTTCGTAGGATCCGTCGCCCGGAGGGAGAATTGTCAGCCGAAGGACTCCTGTGAAGTCGAGTTCGCTCCGAGACAGGCGCTGGGTGTACCGCCAGTTGGTCTGTCCGTGCGTCGGCCGCACGTCTGGCGGCCGCGTATGGCGCCGGTACAACGCGATGCTGGCCTGGTTGGGGAAAGAACACCGACAGGCTCGAGTGTCGTCGGGCATCAAGACGATGCCGCCCACGGGAATGGCGTTGAGCCAGCAACCGCTGCGGATGCCGCCGTAGGTTTCCATCCAACCCGAGTTGTGTGTGATGTCGTAGTAGCCAACCGCACCGGAACGCACGAACAGCATGTTCCGAGAACCCAACGGGGTGCCGCAACCGATCCCCTTACCTAGGACAGACCAGACTGCGGACGGGGCGTCCGGCGCGACTCCTGGCTTCAGTGGGCGCTGTTCCCCCGTGAGCAGGTCAAAGGCACCGCGGAAGCAGTACATAATCTGGTCGTTGAGCACGGGACGGGCCCAGATCTTGTCCACGTCCCACGCGCGTTCGCCGGTCGCGCCCCGGTAGCAACGGGCCCGCTTGCTATGCCCGTCGGAGGGGAGAGAGCGCCCAACTTTGTTGTAGGACATCACCAGCAAGTCATGCTTCTTGCTCAGCCCAAGTGTCGTGCCAAAGACATCGTCCTCGGTCCGCCACAGTTCGCGACCGTTCTCAGCTTCCAGACAGACGAGCAGGCCGGGTGCATGCGTTGGGACAGGCTTCCCCCCTCGGCGTCGGGCAGCGACCTCGGTCTTCAGCAGGCGGTCCATCGCCGCCGGTTCCCGATCGATGAAGTAGACACGACCATTCCCCAAGGCAACGGCATTGTTCCGGATCGAGTCCCGAGCAGGCTGTGTCCAGATGACCGTGCCATTTGCGGCATCCATTGCGAACAGGAAGATCGACTCGGTGAAATGGCGGTGCATGGGATCTTGAACTGCTTCCCCGCCATTGCCGTGCTGTCCCTTCACCGCGTGTTCTTCGTTGGCAAGCGTACCGATGAGGATGCCATGCTCAACAGCCAGATAGCCCCACGTACCGAGTTTGCCGTCAGGGCGGAGGGGAGCGGGGTGTTTGGCGCGCTGCTCACCGGTCTGCAGATCCAGCACCAAGCAGTGGTTCTCGTGACGCAAATACAGGGCTCCGTTCTCAATGCAGCATATGCTGCCCATGGCCACAGCCCCCACCGCGCTTCCTCCTCGGTAGTCACGGAGCAGACCAGAAACCTGCCGTTTCCAGAGCTCAGTGCCGTTGTAGGCGTCCACGGCCTTGACCGCATCCAATCCCACGCGAATCATAACCCCGTCGGCATAGAGAGGAGCGGGGTTCTTGCCGTGGCGATCGATGGTCAACATCCACTCGTCCTCGTACCAGAGAATTCCCAACGGGCCACTCACCAGCTCATCGTCCGAACACAGGGAGTTACCCGAGTCTCCCAGACTGTGCGTCCAACTCCCTGCTCCCTCGAGCGGAGGCCGAGAAACGGCCTCCAACACGCCGTTGCGGAGTCCGCAAAGCCGCCCACGTTCCGGAGACAGATGCGGCATGAGAAAACCGGTCTCGATGGCAGTTCCCTCGGCGAACGACGCCTGCGAGACGATCAGATTGGCAAAGTGAGGTGGGAATAGACTTTCCGACACGGGCCCTTCGAGCACCGTCACCCGCGTTCCATAGATGCCGGCGGCATCCAGTTTCTCCCGCGCCAAACGGGCCTCGTCTGCACTGGCGCTGACGGCCACGACGTAGAGATCGCTAAGGCGAGCAAGGTGGAAAGCCAATTCCCCATCCCCGCACGCCGCGTCCAGGCAGTACCCCTTGCTGATTCCCGTTCGGCGCAGAATCTCGACGGCGAAACGCGCCAACGGGGATGCATCGGAGTAGGGAGACCGTTCCGGACGTGGCCGGAGAACCGTGCCCTTCCCCTTCGCAGAGAAGCAGTAGACGGCCCCGTTGTCTACGGCAGCGAACAGACGTCCGTCGGCCGCGGCCAACGCCCGGACAACGCCGTCCACGGGACGCGACCAGACGAGTTTCCTGGACGCTGTGTCAAACGCCATCACGCGTTTGTCGGTTCCCAGGTAGGCAACCGAACCGGCTGCGATCATGGCTGTGGCCTCCACTCCCGTGTCAACGGTCCACATCGTTTTCACGAACGGGGCCTCGTCGATGCGCTCCTTGTGATATTTGGCCGCATTGCCTTTCGCCTGGACCTTGCCCACATGAGTGAGTTCTCTGGCGTACTTGAGGACCTGTGCTTCGCGCCGCGCAACGTGGGTCTTGGTCGTCAGCGTACCGCCGTGAAGCTCACTCCCGTGGTAATGCAGAAGTCCAGCCGGTGTAACGACGAGATTGCGCCTCGGACCATCAAGGAACTGGCCGTGGTACTTGTGCCCCTTGATGCTGAAGGCATTCCAGCGATCATCACGGCCCACCGCGCTGTAGCGCAATCCCGTCGCCAAATCGAAGACGAAGCCGCCGTTGTAGTACACATCCCCAATGGCAACCGTGTCCCCGCCCCCTACGCCCCACGGTGTCTTCCCTCCGTATCGGCTCAGGTGAAAGTGCTCCAGGCGTCCCGTTTCGCGATCGTAGACGGCCGGGGTCGACCGGCCTGTTGAGACAAGCACGTTGTCTCTGCTGACGGCAAGGTATCCCTGGGCCCCGACGCTTCCCCGCCCAACCGAGAACATGTGCGGATGTTCGATCTCATAGTCTCCTGATACGTCGTTGCACCACACGACGCGTCCACTGGCGCACTCCACAGCGTAGACGTAGACGCCTTCCACTGGCCAGGGCCCCGCCGCGAAGTAGACGACACCGTCACGAATGGCCGGGCCGCCTCGCGCCGCCCAGCGAGATACCAGCCGGCCATTGCCGATCATGCGCTCGGGGCCCGGTCCGGCCTGCATGCTCCACAGCAAGTCGCCTGTCCTCGCGTCCAGGCAATAGAGACAGCCGTCATCACTCACGGCGAAGAGCCGCTCCCGCCAGATCGCCGGAGCAAACCGCACTGGACCACCCGTGAAAAAGCGCCATATCTCCTTGCCCGTCGCCGCATCCAGTGCGTGGATCTGATGATCAGCCGAACTGCCGAAGAAGACCCTCCCTCCCGCAACCACCGGGGTGTAGCACCAATCGAAATGCATCCGGGAGGGGGACAGCAGGCGTCCTACCCAAGCCCGGTGCGGGGCGTGCCGAGGCGCGCGCACCCAATCGAGAGTGAGTTCGCCTGGTAGTTCCTCTGGGGTATATCCCAAGCGGGCGCCATCGGCTCGGTACTGAGGCCAGTCAGGGCCGGTTGCGGAGGCTACCGAGACGATGGACAATAGCCCGGAGACGAGGCATCGGCGGAGGACAGTTGGGACGCGTGGCGCTGACATGGGGACCGTAGCTCCTTCGACTCAGGATTACTCAATCACAACAATCTGGTTCATTTCCAGACGGGGGAGCACGAACTCGAGACGCCCGTCAGACCAGCTGACGTCCAGGTCGCTGTCCTCCGGAGCCAGGTAGACTCGGGTAGGTTCTCGCGGCGCCCTGACCGACACCGCGACGTCCGTCAAAGGCACAATATCTTCGATGACATGTGTCTGACCACGTTTGATCGGGACCGCATACATCAGATGCAGGACAAGCCGGTCATTCTCCTGCGGCTGACGCATTAAGCCGACACGCCCGCATGACGGCAGATTGACCGTGAGCAAGGGCTCGTCGTAGAGCAGATCGATACAGTTCAGTACCAAGTCCCGGTGCAGTTGCATGCCTTGATCGTCGTAGACGCGGAAGATAGGCTGAGCGATGTGGATCACGCCGCCCTTGCGGATGACGGCGGGCCAGTCGGCCGGTTTGTCGTACGGCGTGTTCCGGTGCGAACAGAAATGCCCGTAGGTGCGATTGAAGTAGGGTTGCCAGGTCTCCGCGAGCACCTCGGCATCGCCGACAGTCGTGGTCACGCCGGACTCGTAGACGAGGAACGGGGTCCGGACCATCTGGTCAGCCACCTCATCGCCAACCACGATGTACTCAACGTCCCACGGTGACATGCCCTCGAACTCCGCACCGATGTCGACGGCAAAGCCGTTGCGTGCCGGATTCAGTCCGCTATCCCCGGAGAGAAGCAGTTTTCCCCCAGCGGCAACGAAGGCGTTGAGCTCACTCTTCAGTTCATCGTCAACCAGGACACTGTCGGGCAAGATGAGCAGTCGGTAGGGGGCGAAATCCATGGTCTCGTCCAGCACCGCGAAAGGGATCTGCGCCTCCATCAGCATCAGGCCGGCGCCATTCTCGCTACATTCCAGCTCCCGATTCTTGTGCACGGCGGATGGTGACAGGATGGCCACATCGGCAACAGAAACTGCACCCTCAAGCCACGCCTCCCGCGCCTCGACGCGTTCGTAGGCTTCGCCGATGATGCGGTAGGTCTCTTCGTCCATCTTCCCATTGGGATGGAGTTGATCCCCCACCATGCAGTGACATCCCAGAGAGGTGATCTGGCCGACCTCGTACTGCAGCGCGATGGGGTTCTTGAAGCCGCCGAACTCACCCCACATGCGATGGAACTTACCAGTCTGGCTGATCACCTGGCAGTCGGGCAGCATGGTGAAGTAGCGGGCGTTGACCGGGAAGTGGTTGTACCCCCAGAGACCGGTGGGAAGTGACTCGATTTCGTAGTGAGACCAGTACGGATACAGGTCGTGGCGCCCCTTCTTGTCACTGCTGTTGTGGTACAGCGTGGCGTCAGGGTTGTGAGCCCAGACGATCTCACTGGTGGCCTTCAGGTATTTCTTGTAGACGTCCCGAGCCTGGACCATACGGTCCCCGGCATTGTCCGTATTCAGTCCCTTTTCTCGCATGTCCCGGAGACACCAGTCGCAGAGGCAGGCCGATTCGCCGGTGATGTCGAGGAAGATCCCGGAGGGGTTGTACATCTCCATGACCTCGCGGGTGACGGTCAGTACGCTCTCCTCCAGATAGGGTGTGTTGCAGCACAGTCGGTACCAGCCTTGCTTCTTCGGGCTGTGGGGATGCTTGGGCGGCGGGCCCTCGATCGAGCCATCAGGCCGCCGGACGCACCACTCGGGATGCTCGCGGGACGCCTTGTCATGCCACTGCACGGTGATGTAGACCGGCATGTTGATTCCCGCCTTCTTGCCGGCGGCCAGCATGCGGCCAACCAGATCAGTCTGCAGATGCGGATGCCGCATGTCGGTCTTGGTCGGGTAGTAACACCAGCCGTGGTGGCACTGCGCGAAGATCGTGACGGAATCCACGTGCGCCTTCTGCAGGCAATCGATGAACTGCTCTTCGTCGAACTCTCCGCCCACATTGGGGCAATGCTCGGAGGTGTGGAAATCCAGATGGATCTGGCGCCAACGTAAGCTCGTGTTCGGGTTCATTGTCGCCCTTTCCAGGTCTCGTTGTCATAGCCACCCTCGAGCGGCAGGCTGTCATTCCGTGCCAGTCGTGTCCCGGTCCACCTGCTCACGTTGCCTGGCGATCGTGTTCCGCATGCCGTCGGGCAATCGGCAGACGCGCTGGAAATACGTCTCCTCGTTGAAGCGCAGGTTATTGCGTTTGAAGAGGTCGCGATCGATATCCCGACTGAGATCGCAGTCAAAGCGCGCGAGAACCGATTCGTTCACCGCCCCTCCGCCGTCGGGATTGATATGGCAAAGGCCCCAGGTGATGCCGCGTCCGTCGCCGTTGTCGGCAAAGGCATCGGGGACGAACGGTCCGGGGGCGACCGGGGGAACTTGAGCCAGGGCTTCCATCTCGAAGTTAAGGCCGTCCGGTGCGTACTGGATCGTGTTCTTCTCCGGGCCATCCAGGCTGACCAGGGCCGCGATGCCTTCACGGTAGGGCCAGAGACACGTCTCGTGCCCGGAGTTGAGCACCGGATTCAACGACGATTTCTCGAACGGGCCGAGCGGGTGATCGGCGATGGCCACCCCCTGTGCACGGGTCATGTGTCCGGGAGCCCCTTTGGTCGCGTTCTGGCCTTTGTAGTAGAGCCAGATCCTGCCGTTGTAGATCAATGGGAATGGATCGTGGATGCAGGCGTCATCCCAGGCGCCGGCGGGGCTCGGTTCGATGACTGGACGACCAAGCGGGAGGAAGGGCCCCACCGGCGTGTCCGACTCGGCCACGGTCACGGGGCAGAAGTCCCCGCCCTCAATGACCTCGCTGTAGGCCTGGTAGAACAAGTAGTATCTGCCCTTCCACACCAGAATGTCAGGCGTGCAGTTGGAGCGCCAGCCGAACTCGCCCTTGGCTGGACGCTGCGTGGCCGGGCCGATCTCCTCCCAGGCGAGACCATCTGCGCTCTTCGCAACCCACACATCGCCCAGATCCCAATCGAACGACGGAAGCGTGTCGGTCGCGTTGGCCGGGCCGCGTGGAGGGCCTTCGGTGCGGCGACAGGTGTAGTAGACGTAGTAGGTGCCGCTGACCCGGATCACTTTCGAAGGATCGCGGCGGGAGACGTTTGGTTCCCGGGAGAAGCCCTCCAACGGCGTGTACTTGAAGTTGCTGTAGAACTCGTTGCCTCGGTCCTCGAGAGGGTTCCACTGGTCGTACATCCGCGCCATGGCTGCGCTCAACGGCCGGTCGACAGGCTTCTCCAGTGGCATTTTACAGGGGAATCCGGTTGTCATAGCGCCTTTAACTCCGCGAATGTTCCCGGGACGCGTTGCAGGTGCTGCGTGAGAAGGGCCTTCATCGCGGCCAGCTGTTCCGCATGAGCTGGGTCGGCAGCGAGGTTCTTCGTCTCACCCGGGTCAGTCTCCAGATCGAAAAGCTGATCACGATCGTAGTACACGCCGGCATAGCGTTTGATGGCGTTGCCGCGTTCGGTGTTCTGCCCGCCGGGGTACCCCATATGCGAGAGCGGCTCCTCAGGCCGGTTCTTGATGGTCTTGTCCTCGCGTCGCTTCTTCTGGGCGGCGTACCGGGCCAACGCCTCTTTGCGCTGCTCGAGGGTGAGTTCCTTGCTGGGGGGAATGCGGAACGCCAGGTACTTCCAGCGGTCCGTGCACACGGCCCGGGTGTAGCCAATCTCGAAGTAAAGGGAATCGCGCAACATCTCGGCCTTGCGGGTCAGCAGCGGCATCAACGTCTTACCGTCGAGATCCATCCCAGCCGGCGGGGTGACGCCACAGGCATCGAGGATCGTCGGCGCGAAATCGATATTCTGAATCAAGGCTTTGCTTGTCCCCGGCCTGATGCGGCCTGGCCAACGGATGATGATTGGTGTGCGGACGCCGCCTTCATAGCAGCTTCCTTTGCCTTGCTCGACACCGTGGTCGTTGAGAAAGACCACGAGCGTGTCCTCAGTGAGTCCAAGCTCATCGAGCCTCTTGAGGACAGCCCCGATACCGTCGTCGAGCCACGTTGCGGGGGCCAGCTTCTCCGAGATGCCGGCTGCCTTGGCTCTATCGGAAACAGACTGACGCGACGGCTGCACACGCAAGGGCTCCTTCAGGACCCCCGCATGGGTAAGGCGCGGGTCGGCGTTGAGAGACTTGAGCGGGCTGGGGCCGTGCATCAGAGATGTGGCCATATAGAGGAAGAATGGTCGCGTCCTGTTCTGCTCGATGAAGTCCAGTGCCCCTTTGGTGATCCAGTCCTGATTGTGCACGCGAAGCTCGCGGCAGACGTGCGCCCCGAAGTTGCCGAGGTTGACGCCGGCCGCGTAGTTGAAGCCACACGATTTCACATGCTCGTGGAGCGCTTCCTGGCCCTCCTGAAGGATCGCAGCAGTCTCAGGGTCGGCCGGATCAGCATTGCGCTTGACCTCCTTGTTCGGGCGGCGCCAGCTCCTTCCCCCCCCGTTGTGCCATTTGCCGGCGATACCAGTGACGTAACCAGCCTGCTGGAGCATCTTGGGCAAGGTCAACTGGTTGGGCAGCAGATCCACGTTCCACTGGACCGACGTCTGCCCCTCGACCGTTGTCGCCCGGCGGAAGTTCTCGCTCTGGGCTCGACTGGCGTACTGACCGGTCAGGCACGTGTAACGACTGGGCGTACAGACACTGCTCGAGACATAGCCCCGGGAAAAGTAGACGCCTTCAGCAGCCAGTCGGTCGATATTCGGCGTGAGTGCCTTCTTCCGAATGAACCCGAACGCGTCCAGTTTCTGATCATCGGTAATGATGAAAAGGACGTTGGGCCGGCGGCTCTCCTCGCCCGCCGCTCGAAGCAGAGCAGGGCCAACCAGCAGGCCCGCGGCAGAGGCCAACGAGTGTGCCAGGAAAGCCCGTCTTGATGTGCCGGTGTATGTCACTGCTCAGCTCCAAGTTGTCTATCGAGAAGGGAACCGCGGGAGACCTACCCCCCAGAAAGACGGCCGTCCCGAGAGGGACCGGAGGCACTCTTGCCTTCGATTCTCTCCCCGGGCAGGAATGCCCGGGGCCACCTTGGGTACACAGCCATCGTGAATGGTCTACTTCATCCCTGCAGGGCAGAATCTCTCCAGCGCGTCTTCATTGATGTGAATCCCCAATCCCGGCTCGTCGGGAGCGCTTACCCAGCCATCATCTGCCATGAATGCCTGACCGTACAGGGCCTGGCGGAGCTTGTACGAGCCACCGCTCGTGATGTACTCGGCGGCCAGGGTGTTGGGCGTGGAAGCGAGAAGATGGATGCTGGCCGCGACCCCAACAGTCGCATGGATATGCGGAGCAAGAGGCACGTTCCAGGCGCTGGCCATGGCAGCGATCTTCTTGGTCTCGGCAATTCCACCTGCATGGATGATGTCGGGCTGAACGATGTTCACCGCCCGTTTGACCAAAACGTCCCTGAATTCGAATCGCGTGTAGTAGTTCTCACCCGCGGCAATGGGCACTTTGACCGCCGATGTGAGCGCAGCCATGGCATCCAGATCGTTGATGGGAAGGGGTTCCTCCAGGAAGGTCAGATCGAACGCCGCCAGATCGTCGGCGATCTTCATGACGTCATGGTAGGAGTAGCTCTGGTTTGCATCGACCATGATACCCAGGTCGGGGCCGAGGGCATTGCGCACGGCCTCAAGATTGAGCAGATCCTGGCGATGGCCGAAGCCGACCTTCATCTTGACCCCCTTGAATCCCTCGTCAGCATAGCCTTTGGCCTCGTCCGCACACTCTCCCGGTGTGAGCGGGCGACCGCTCTTGCCGAAAAAACCGCTGGCGTAAGCGGGGATCTTCTCATGCACGCGTCCGCCGAGAAGTTGGTACACAGGGGTCTCCAGGCTCTTGCCGGCAAGATCCCACAGCGCGATGTCAATGCCGGCGACCGCACTCACAATCGCCCCCTTTTGCCCCAGAGCGTAGGAACTCGTCCCCCGGCCCAGCATTTTCTCGTACAGCCTTTCACGGTCGAAGGCGTCTTCGCCAAGGACCATGCCTGCGAGCTTGTCATCAACCATGGCCTTGAAGATGGCGATCCCGCCACCATGAATGGGACCGATCTCTCCGTAACCGAACGTCCCATCCTCAGCCGTGATCTTGACGATAATCGTGTTCCAGCTGTCCCACACGCCGGTCGCATCCTGCGCGGGAGTATCCAACGGGAAGGCAACGGGGAAAGCCCTTACATCGGTGATCTTCATCTGCTCAATCTTCCTTAAGGTGCTTCTCGAAAGCGCGGACGATCTGGACACTGGGGAGCGGCGGACAGCCGCCGATGAACGTGCCCTCGATGTCCGTGTCTCTCGCGCAGTCGCCAATGATGAATACGTTCTTGTAGTCCCTGACGGGCGAAGGCGCATTGTGGCCGATGATGACACAGATGTCATCAAGCCCATCGAGTTTGCCTTCGTATCGCAGACGCGTGACTGCCGCCCCGATCTGAGCGAGACAGAACCGGCAAGCCCCACCGGCAAAGACCCTGATCCGGTCGCTCGAGCCGATGGGATTCCACTCCCCCGCACGTTTGAAGTGCTTCATGACCGAGTCGATGGACTCCCCGCAGACATCGATCCGGGCGAGGTCACCGATGCCGATCCCTTCGGTGTGCCCCAATCTCGTGATGGGGACGTCAAAGGGGTCTATCCCCATGATGGCCGAGCAGACCGCATCGATCGCCACAACGTCGGTCGACGACACGATCAGGTTCATCTCGACGGGCTCGGTGTAGATGGGGCCATAGCCCTCACCGCAGATCAGGCCGTCCACGATGGTCACGTGCGGCTTTGCCACACGAAGCATGTCCACCATCTTCCAAGGGAAGGCCTCGTTGTGGAAGTTCACTTTGTCGTCCACACTGAATACCCCCTGCATGCTCTTCATGCCAACCGTCACTTCGGTCTGACAATGCGTTTTGAGCTTGGGAACAGAGATGAACGCATCGGCATCGAGAATCGACCTGGGCACATTGATCGTCCTGTAGAGTTCCCCGCCGGGGACGTCGACAGCGACAAACTCCCCTTCGTCCCATCCCAGGATCTCTCCGCCGGCCCGCCTGATCACATCCCCCAGTCCCAACGCTTCGAATGCCTGTCGGGGACCGGATTCGACGTGTTTGAGGTTGACCGACTTGCCCTCGGCCACCAAAACGCGCTTCACGCCGTAGTCCTTAAGGATCCCGACCAGTGCTTCCAGCACCCGGGCATCGGTGACGACGGAACCCGCCGTCCCCTCGAAGGGGACCTCAACCAGGTTGGGTTTCACGACAACCGTCCCAGCGCTGCCGATGGCCTGCCGGAGGCCTCCGATCAGGTCCAGAGACCGCTCGATCATCTCCCGCACGGTTCTCAGGTCTTTCTCAGAGTACTCGAACGGGCTCTCAAAAAGAGCTCCCTTGACAATGGAAACGGTGGCTCGATCACTGCTCATGTGGAAACGCCTCTCAAATCAGGGACGGGCAGGGGGTTGCCCCACGTGCTCATCTCGGAATCAACGGATGTTGCGGCCCAGCGCGTCAACCGCGCTGTTCACATCTCCCGCACGGACAGCGGCAAGAATGGCCTCGTGCTCCCGGCAGCTGTCCATCAAGCTCTCGTGCCGGGTGTAGTGAAGCATCATCCGGGCGACAATCGGCAACCAAATCGCCAGCAGTTCCGGCTCTTCTGCGGCCTCGATCACAGCCCGATGGAAGGCCATGTCCGCCTGTACGACCCCCGGAATATCCTCCGCCCGGCAGGCCGCCTCCAAATCACAAACGAGGTCTTCCAGCTGTCCGACCAACGCCTCCCGGGCTCCCGCAATGGCCCGGGTGACGGCAAACGTCTCAATGTGCAGCCGCAAATCCACGACCAGCGGCTGCAGCGCGGCTGTCAATGGCTCGTTCACCGCCACGCCGCAGTTCGGCTTCGCGACCAATACCCCCTCTTGCGTCAACTGCAGAAGCGCGTCCCGGACCGGTCCCCGGCTGACCCCATACTTCGTGGCCAACGACTGCTCGCGCAGCCGTTCCCCAGCGGCAAACTCGCCCGATAACACATCCGTCCGAATGTGCTCCGCGATCTGTTCTCGAATGGTCTTGTAGACAACGGCGGCCGGCATTCAACGCCTCCTCATGGATCACATACTCATGCTCGCTACCATATGACTCTTATTGTCGATTGTCAACAATATGCAGTGTAGTAGCACGGGTATGCCGCTACCGGAGGAGATCGGGGTGGGGAAATCAGTGGTGATCGGTTATCTGCCATTCGGGGCCCCGGATCCGTTGGTGTCAAGCAGGTCGGGGTACTCCTGTACGAACGTTGCGCCGCTCTCCGGGCGGCGTTTCTGACGGCCCGGAGAGCGGCGCTACCCCCAACCAAGCACGTCTTCACCTGCCTAACGGTGCCCTAAGAAACCCGCATCCCGAATACTCACTTGCTGAACGAGCGCCGGTAGGCTCGGGGCGTCATGCCGGCCTCACGCTTGAGGGCTGCTCCGAGGTTCGTGCTTGTGCTGTAGCCGCATGCCTGAGCGATGGCGGCAACTTTCTCATCCGTCTCCCTCAACAGCCTCTTGGCATGCCGGAGCCGAAGCCGTCTCAGCTCTGCACCAGGAGTCCGGCCCAAAACTCTCACGAAGGCCTTCTGAAGTCCGCGCTCCGACATCCTGCTGATGGGCAGCAGATCCTGAACCGTTATCGGGTCCTGGAAGTGATCGCGCAGGTACCTCAATGTCCTGGAGACCGGCGGGTGAGAGACGGCAACCACATCGGTGCTGCGTCGACGGACAACCCCGGCGGGTTGAATGAGAATGGGGTCGGCGTCCAACCCGATCTCGCCCCGCATAAGGCGATCCAGTTGCTCGGCCGCACGGTAGCCGTGCTCGTGGGGCCGTGTATCGATGCTTGACAAGGGAACGCGTTGGCACTCACAGATGTAGTGGATGTTGTCGGTACCGAGAACAGCGATTTCCTCCGGCACTTTGTAGCCGCTGGCGACGGCAATATCCACCAGGTTGGCCGCCAATCTCTCCTGTCCCGAGTAGACGCCGATGGGTTTCGGCAGCGCGTCCAGTTGCCTCGCGAGGGCGGCGCGGCGGTCGTGCCAACTAGGATAGAGCCTTGCCTCTCCGCGACGGATGTCGAAGATCGATTCTGCAGTGACCCCCGAGCCCATGAGAGCGTCGCGATACGCGACACGCCGCCGCTGTGATTCCCTGACGGCCGCGTATCCGTAATAGGCGAAGTTCCGGAAGCCGCAGTTGCGCAGGTGGTCTGCAGCCAGTATGCCGACGGCCTCGTCGTCCACTACCACACGCGGAATCTGCAGCGGGATATCCGCGATTGTGACATCGACCTTGGGCACATCCAGACCAACGATGAAGTCCGCGAGCCCCGGGCCATACCCGGTTATGGCACCGTCACCGCACCAGCCGTGAGCGATGTTCCGCCCCAGCAACATCTCGTTGGACAAGTGCCAATGGTGTGCGGCGGCGTAACGGGCCACGCCTTCGATAATGCGATAGTCACGCCAGTCCAAAGCAACCAGGATGCTCTTCCACTGAGTCGATGAAGAAATCACTGAAACAGCCTCCACAGTGCGCTTTGTCAATACAATAGTGCCGAAAGTCATTCCCGAAAAGCATTGCGGTGCATTTCCTTCCCCGCTAAACTGCCTAAGTAATGGTACTTTCCAGTTCGGATATCTGGTCCCGCCGGAACGCGGATTGATCCGAGGCGACTGTCGCCGTCGGGAATCTCCCGCAGGTTCGGCCGAGCACAAACGAAAAGGAGCAATGGGATGTCTCTATACCAACGACGCGCGGATTCTCTGCAGCTGTCCAGCGAAGGCAGATGCTCAGCGCCCCGAGGCTTCACCTTGATTGAGCTCTTGGTTGTGATCGCGATCATTGCCATCCTCGCCAGCATGCTGCTGCCCTCGCTGAATACGGCCAAAGAGAAAGCCAAGAAAGCCGGGTGCACGTCGAACATGAAACAGGTCGGTCTGGCGATGGCTCTGTATGTGGAGGAATTCGATGGCTACTACCCGTACAGCGAAAACACAGGCGGCTCGAAAATCACCTGGGATGATCGTCTCAGCGCTTACGACGGCAGGAATATGAGTGAGTCTCTGATGGCGGGGACCCCGCCCAAACGGCACCGGGGGCAGAACAACTCCCATCTGACGTACCATTGTCCATCGGACCGCATCGAGAGACAGTGGAACAACGTAGCGCGATCCTATTCAATCAGCATGGGAGCCCCGTCGGGAACGTGGAGTCGTGGCGTGTCTTGCAGTGGCTGGGCCGTCCCAACCGCCAGCGCCACTTGGCAGAAGATCTTCGCGCTCAAGGATGGGAAGATATCCGATCCGGCCCGAGCGATCGCGATGGTCGAGCTTCATCTGGCCAACAATGGGATCGGCGTGGCCAACTCCGCGGCAATCAACGCCAAGCTGATCGCTGACCAGCGTGCCAACCCATCTGCCTTCTCACACGGACACGGGAAGAGCAATTACCTGAAGGTGGACGGGCACGTCGAGTATCTGATGTTCGAGAGAACCTACGAAGGCGTGACCCGCGATCCCTGGACACAGTACAACGAGACCGGCACCATGTGGGACTGCCGCTAGGCAGGGGAAGCGTCCGGCAGGGGCTCGGGAAGGAGTTGGTCGCGGTTCGTGCGCACAGCCCCTTCTGACAGAGCCGCGCACAACGTAAGCGGTCTTCTCCCTCCGACAGAGCCGCGCACAACGTAAGCGGTATCCTCGCCCCTCCCCCTCTGACAGAGCCGCGCACAACGTAAGCGGTATTCTCGCCTTCCCTCTGACAGAACCGCGCACAACGTAAGCGGTATCCTCGCCCCTCACCCTCTGACAGAGCCGCGCACAACGTAAGCGGTATCCTCGCCCCCCACCCTCTGACAGAGCCGTGCACAACGTAAGCGCTATCCTCGCCCCTCACCCTCTGACAGAGCCGCGCACAACGTAAGCGGTATTCTCGCCTTCCCTCTGACAGAGCCGCGCACAACGTAAGCGGTATCCTCGCCCCTCACCCTCTGACAGAGCCGCGCACAACGTAAGCGGCATCCTCGCCCCCCCCTTCTGACAGAGCCGCGACTTCCGGGAGCGGTGCCCAAGGACACGATCCTCGAGGGGAGAATCGCGCGGCGCTGATTGACTGACGAGCATGCCGAGGTAACATACGGGAGTGACGGCTCAGAAGTCAGTGATCAGGATGCGTATAGACGACAGCACGAGCACGGCCCCAAAGCAGCGCTCAGGGCCGGAATGAACCAGCGAAGGTGGAGGACAGAACCGTGGCAGACCGTGTTTCAATCCCGAGAACCGAGTATCCGGAGCGCGTAGCCAGAGCAGGCAAGCTCATTGCAGCAGCCGGCCTCGATGTGATGGTCGCCAACTCGAACGAGGCGGACTACGCCAACGTTCGTTATCTGTCCGCCTTTTGGCCCTTGTTCGAAATGGGCGGTGTGGCCGTCTCTCCTGACGGACAAGCTGCATTGATGATCGGCCCGGAATCCGAGAACTTCGCCCGTGAACAAGGCACGATCCCGAACCTGCACCCGATGACCGCATACCGTGAAACGGCCGACCCGGAGTATCCCGGCGTCCCCGTCAGCAGCTACGCGAAGGCGTTCGAGTCGATCGGGGTCACCAACCCCAAGCGCATCGGTGTGGCGGGTTACCTGTGCACAAATATGGCCATGTATGAGGATCTCAAGAGCAGCTTCCCCGGCGCTGAGATCGTCAAAGCCGATGACATCATGACCACGTTGCGTTCGGTCAAATCCCCGGCTGAGCTCGCCTGTCTGCGGGAAGGACTCCGCATCGGTGAACTGGCCATGGAAGCCATGATCCAGGCCGTGCGCCCGGGCATGACCGAACTGGAACTGGCCGGCGTCGCCTCCAACATAATCTACGCCAACGGCGGCGAGTGCGAAGCCCACACGATTTACTCCTTCGGCGGCATCAAGACCAGTAGCGCGATCGCCCGCGGCTCACACCGTGAATTCGTCAAAGGCGACATCGTGCAGATCAACGTCGGCGGAAAAATTGACGGCTATTCCCCCTCAGTCGGCCGCCCAATCTGCCTCGGCAAGATGACTGACGAACAGCGCAGGCTGATCGAATACGGCCGCAAAATGCACTATAAGACCTACGAGCTGGCCCAAGCCGGCACGGTCGCCTGCGAGGTGGTCGAGAAGTACGAGGAACTGGTCAAAGAAGACGGCAACATGAAGTACTACCTCTACGGCCCCTGCCACGGACTCGGCTTGATCGAGGTAGAGAAGCCCTGGATGGAGTCGATCAGTAAGTACGAGCTGCTGCCGAACATGACCTTCCAGTGCGACACCTTCTTCTACTCCGACACCTTCGGATTGCGCTGGGAAAACGGCCTGCGGGTCAGCGAATCCGGTCCGGCCGAAATGATGAACGACGGTTCATACATGGACATCATTGAGGTGGATTGCTAAGCCCAACGTCCTAATCACGGAATGCGCAACCAAGGCGCCGGGTGCATGCATCCGGCGCCTTTCCCTTGCTTGAGTACGCCGAACGGCCCTCCGGGCGGCCCCCTTCATTTTCTTGAGTACGCCGAACGGCCCTCCGGGCGACGCCCTTCTCTGTTCACTGCGACTCGATGGCTCCGGCATCACGCCCCTTGCCGAGGGGCCGCGCCCCGGAAAAATCGCGGAACTGCGGACCATCGAACTGCCAGGCATAAAGCTCCTCGACGGTGGTCCGGGCATCTGCCAGGGTGCCGTGAGCGATGCGCAGGAAGTCGAAGGCAGCATCGATACACTCGCCGGTCGGAGAACCGCCGACGCAGAGGTCCGCGTCATTCGCCAACGATGTCGGGCCGAGGCCGGATGCGGTGGCGTCCTTCCTGCCATCGAGGTATAGAGTCAACAACCCGGCGGAGCGATCGGCTTCAGCGATCAGGTGGTGCCACTGGCCGTCAGCCAGGAGTGTCCCGCTGGTAACGGACGCCTGTTCACCGCTCTCCCCCTGGATTGCGAACTCCGCACAACCGCCTTTGTTCACCCGCGCGCCGTAACCCGCCCCTTCCCGCTTCGACACCAGGATCCCATGGCTCCCTGGTTTGACCCTCACATACAGTTCGATAAGCATGTTCGAACGATGCACTTGCGGTGTTTTCAGGTCCTCCCCGCTAATCGTGCATGTCTCAGGCTTCGCCCCTTCGTGACGGCTCTTCCGTCGAGCCTTAAAGGTAATCGGCTTCTCCATCTGAGCGTCTGACGCAACAGCGTATTGCCGTTTGGCGGAGCTGAATTCCAGCGCTCCCTTCCCCCAGTTCTCCAGCTCACCGTCGATGTAGTCTTCCACCTCAACGTTGTGTACCATGAGGGGATAGCGCGGCATACTGTGGTAGGTGCCGCGGTCAGTGTAGTAGTCAGCCATGTACCAGTGCTCGTCGATGATCCGGGAGGAGTCATTTCCGGCGGGATAGAAATGCCACTCGCCGACAACTCCAGACAGCGCCCACGGCACGAAAACACGAGCGCCATGATCGACACCGATGGACCCGGCTCTCAGCCGGAAGTCCCCATTGGCGGGGTCCCGCAGAGGAGCGCCTGTGGTCATGAGACCGACATCACACGCCAGGCTCTCGTGTTCCTTCAACGCAGCCCGGAAGCTGTCGGGGGTCTTCAACCAACGCCCCGACGTTTCAAACACCCCGACCTCAGCAATGTCGTGAAACACGTTTCGGGCGTAGGCATTGGTCTCGTAATGGAAGTGCTTCTTCTGCGGTCCGGCGTGGTGGGCATTGCCGTCTGCCGCGGTCTTGGCCGGCTCAGCGTGCCGGAAGACACGGTTGCTGATGCTCTGCCAGATGTTCCCCAGGTACTTGTTACGCCCGGCGCCGGGGCTCTGACGCCGGGATCCCACGTAGTAGTTGTAGGCCGTGTTGTTGAAGAACTCGTTCTGGAAGCTGTGGATTTCCTGGAACGCTGAGCAATTGACCAACTTGGTGGTCGGGTCATTCGAGCGGCCCCAGGCAATGTTGTTGAACAGGTAGTTCTTGAACCCACCATCGAGGTAGTAGGCGTGCCCGAACCCCGGGCTGCTGCCGTTCATCTTCAGGCGTCCGGCCCACATGCCGCGAGCATCGTGTGAGAGATTGTTGAAGATGTAGATCGGCCCGCTCTGCCACGCCTCAATACCGCCGTAGTCGTTGCAGTAAAGCATGGACTGCCAGACTTTGTTCTGGTGAATCAAGACGCGGGTGAACGGCACGTCTCCCCACATGCCGCTGCTCTTGCCCCCCACGACATTGATCCCCTGAGCCCCGCTGCGCTCAATGACGTTGCCGGCCACGTGGAGGGTGCGGGGTGCCCCGAAATTCATGGCCGTTCCATTGCCGTAGCGGCTTGGGCGCATGCCGGTCTCATGGGAGCGATTGCGGAACACACGAACATCGCCGATCCGCCCGTGGCGGCGGGCAAAGCCCCACCCGGAGCCGCCTGTGACAGACACGACGCCCCCGTCCGCATTGAGGATCTCGTTGTCCTCGATCAGAACATCGTCAATCTCTTCACTGCCATTCAAGGCCCGCAGGCGAATCGGGAAAACGACATCCCGGAAACGGCAATTGGCAATACGTATCCCGGTGCCCTTTCCCCACACGCGAATGCAGGCAGGATGCGCATCTTCCCGGAAGCTCCAGGGCTTGGTGCGGAAGTCCCACGCCACGACCGTCAGGTCCCACGCCGGGGTGGTGAAACGAAAATCCAGGCCGCTGATATCGAGATGGTTGACATCGGTGCCGTAGATCAGGTCCTGGCGTTTGCCGACCTCGATGCGAGCCTGATTGGGGTCAGCGTCCCCGGGCAGCCGGATGTACAGTCGCCCTCCTTTTCCCTTCCTCTCAAACCAGAACTCGCCGTTGGGATCGTCAAGGTAATGGGGCTTGTCCTCCAGGTAGTAGCGCATGTGCCGGAAGATGATCCCCCCACTCCCACCACCGGTCCAACCGGCGAAGGCCAGCGAGTGTTTCTGCACATCGACCCGCTCGACCCGCGTCGGGTAAGGAGCCCCCATCACCCAGCCGAACTCAGGCCAGATCAGGGCGCCCTTGAAGTAGTCCGGGGAACGCCCGGTGACATTCCTGGAGTCGCAACCGACGTTGCGGTTACCCGCTTCGTTCTTGAATGGGTGCGGCTCGTTCGTCCAACTCCACCACTGCTCCTTCATGTCGTCGGGATTGCTGTACGTCCAATTCGGGCTGCGGGCCAACGGGATGCGGGTGGCATCTTGTCCGGCGTCGTCGACGAGCCACACCGTTCGAGGCATGAATGTGAGGTCAGCGTACCACACGCGTTCAGGTTCGGGGATATCAGGATGTCTGGCCCCCTGCTGCCAGCCACCAATCCGTTCGGAACCGCAGATTACTGCGGGACCGTTGCCCCAGGAGGGATCGCGCGTCAGGCGAATTGGGTGTCCGGGACGCCCTCCCTCACGCACGGTCAGAGCCCCGCGGTAGTAAACGCCGCCCTTGAAAACGTAGGTATCGATACCGGAAGCGGCCTTGGCCTTGCCGACGGCAGCGCTGTCCCAGGGGTGATGCTCCCAAGGGCGCGTTCTCTCCGTTCCATCATTGCTGTCGGAGCCGGCTTCGTAGTCGATGTAGCGGATGCGGCTTCCGGCGACGAACACAAACGGGCGGGGTGTCCACTCGATGCTCCCGGCAGGCGTTACGTTGGCGTAGTCACGCTGCCACTCGAAAGTAGGTTCGGCGGCACGGCTACACAGCACAGCAACGCACAGGACCACACCGATGATCCGCGAGAATGATACACATGAGGCCATAGCCGTCATTCCTGTTGTTTGGGTCTCCGTCTCGGACGATCCGGGAGACATGTGGGGTTACTGGTCGTCTCCTGGCGGCGGTCGGCCTCGACCGTTTGGTCGTCCTGGAGAGCGGTCGTCCTCGACCGTTTGGCGCGCGCATAACTACGGCGGGAGACCGCCGCTCTCCAGGAAGAACCCTCGCTGTCGACGGTGAAGTCACGCGCGAAACCTCTGCACCTGCTGAAGAGATACTTGTATTGCCTCAAAGCGGGAGCTTCAATGTCTGCCTGTTGCCGCTGCCATCAAGTGCGCAAACCCAGTGCCGTGGAGTAGTGTAGAAAAAGGCCCTGCTCAGACAACGCCCACTGTGGAGGCACGACCATGCGCTCTTACCGCCACGGGATCCTGTTGATCCTCCTGCTGCTCTCTCGGTTGTCGCACGGTCTTGAGCCGTCCTGGAAGCGCCCCTATGCGGACCGGGAAACCGCCGCTCCGGACGTGATCGGCCTGTGGCAGTTTGATGGCGACGGGCCAACCGCACTGAGGGACCTGTCCGGTAACGGGCATAGTCTGTCTCTGCGCGGCCAGGCGCGAATCATCCCTGAGGGTAAATTCGGAGGCTGCCTCGAGTCCTTCCCCGCAGGTAACGACAATGACCATCCACAGGGAGCGACCGCAAAGAATGCCCCAACCCTGACCCCGAGCGGCCCGTTCTCCATCGATGTCTGGTTCCGGCTCAAACCTGGGGCAGCCAGTGGCCAACGTGCCTTTTTCCTCGACAAAAAGAACTACCACTACGACAGCGATCTGCCCAAGGCGAACCGAGACTACAACTTCTACCTTGTCCCAGTTGGCAAGCGCTGGTCCCTGAGAACTGATCTCGGCTTCGGGACGACCTCCGCGCATTTCGCTTCTCGAGCCCTGGAATTGCCGACAGAGGAATGGCACCACGCGGCATTCACCTATGATGCGGCGGGCACACTCCGATTCTTCCTCGACGGTCGAAGCGTCGGCGGTGCCACGAAAGAGGGGTGCGGCCCCGTGGCACACGGCCAGTTCCAGCTCGCGGTAGGCGATCGCATGGGGAGTACGCACCACGGTTTCCCCGGCTTCCTCGATCAGGTGCGCATCTGTAATGGTGTGCAGCCCTTCTTTACCGGCGACTTGACCCTCTCCGCGGCAGGAGGCCGAACCGTCTTTGAGCGTATGGAAAAGGACGCTGCCGTCGCGCTGCGCATCAGCAACGACACGGGGCAGGCACTTCCCGGGGGCACGCTCAACGTGGTATTCGGCAGTGCATCCGAGCACGCCGTCGCACCGATGCCGGCAGGCACAGAGCAGACGCTACGCCTCCCGGTCGACACCTCGCTGCGCGCCGATGACTACGTGCTCACGGCCACTTACACGGCCGGTGACTTCAGAAGCGAGAGTACGCTGACCGTGACCCTCATCCCCCGGGAGCGGCCCAACGTGATGCCGGTGGTCATGTGGGGTTGGGGCGATGTGGCTCAAGTCGCTGATATCGGTTTCACCCATCAAATCCGCTGGATGGGTTACTTTGACGGAGCTGCGATCCGAGCCCTGGCGCCAGTTCCCGATGCGGTTGGCGACGACGTCAAGTCCACCGTGATCCAGAGCCTGGAAGACCACTCCCGTGCCGGTGTCGGCGCCGTCCTCAAGCTCTATCCGGGCTCCTACATGGCACGACACAAGAATGTCATGAAGACGCACCAACGGGTGGACCGCGACGGCACGCCCTACAAGCGCATGAACGTCTGCGCCAGCCATGCCGATGTCCCCAAGATCGGGCACGCGGTCGGAGCCTCGGTGATGCAGAACTTCGGTCACCTGCCCGCGGTCAAGGCTGCTCTGGTTCATAGCGAAGTCCGCGACGGCACCGCCCCCTGCTTCCACGACCACGATCGCGCGGCATTCGAGGCATACTCAGGCTACCCAATCCCGCCGGAAATACAGCGCAAGACCGGCGTCGACTGGCGCAAGCTCAAGGACTTCCCACCCGACCGGATTATTCCCGAGAATCACCCCGTCCTGACCTACTACCGCTGGTTCTGGAAAGGCGGAGACGGGTGGAACAGCTTCCACAGCGCCGTGCATCAGGGGGTCAAGTCGACTGGCCGGAACGATGTCTGGACCTTCCATGACCCGGCCGTTCGGGTTCCCGCCATCTGGGGTAGTGGCGGCGAGGTCGATGCCATCAACCAGTGGACCTACACCTACCCCGACCCCATCAAGATCGGCCAGGCCGTAGATGAGCTGTTCGCCATGGCAAGGGGGCGCCCGGGCCAGCAGGTCATGAAGATGACGCAGATGATCTGGAAGCGGTTCCAGACGACCTCGAAGAACACTCCGGAGAGTGAACGGGCGGCATGGGAAGGCGAGCTGCCCGACGCCAAGTACTACACCATTGCGCCCGACCACCTGCGGGAAGCGTTCTGGTCCAAAATCAGTCGCCCAGTGCGGGGGATCATGTACCACGGGTGGGGCAGCCTGGTCGAGCTCGAGGGGAACAAGGGCAGCTATGTGTTCACCAACCCCGGGGCTGAACCCGTCCTCAGGGACCTGTTTCACCGGGTGGTAAAGCCCTTGGGGCCCACACTGCTCCAAGTCCCGGACTTCCCCGCGGAAGTGGCTGTGCTCGAGAGCTTCACGAGCCAGATGTTCGCTCGGTGCGGCAGTTGGGGCTGGAGCGTCAACTGGACGGCGGACGCCCACCTGGTGCTGCAGTGGGCCCGTCTGCAACCGGAAATCATCTATGAGGAAACCATCCTGCGCGACGGTCTGAATCGCTTCAAAGTGCTCGTGATGCCCAGTTGCGATGTCCTGACGGAGCCGATTCTGGCACGAATTCAGGCATTCCAGGATGCAGGGGGAATCATCGTGGCGGACGAGCGTGCCCCACCTGCCATTCTGCCCGACATCGCCCTGCCGACCTACACGCGCAGGCGCAAAGCAGCAGCGGATAAGGCGGCTCTACAGGAACGCGCCCTCGCGCTTCGAGCTGAGCTGGACACCATCCTCGCCCCATCAATGGACAGTTCCACGCCCGATCTGGTTCTGCGACGGCGACGTTTCGGGACTACCGACTACCTCTTTGTGCTCAACGACAGACGCACAATCGGGGCCTATGTCGGCCAGCATGGCCTGGTGATGGAGAAGGGCGTGCCGGTGGACGGCTCGATCACGGTTCAGGGCACGGGCCGAACTGTCTATGATCTCCTCGCGAACACCGCCGTTCCAGCTCCGAGTGTCGACGGCCAACAGCGCATCTCCTGCGCCTTGGGGCCAGGGGCAGGAAACATCTACATGGTCTGCGAACAGCCCATCACGACCGTAACGGTGACCGTTCCGGGAACCGTACGAAAAGGCAGCTCAATGGACCTCTCTGTGAGCGTATGCGATGCAACGGATGAACTCGTTGATGCCGTGGTGCCCCTGGAGATTGAGGTAACAGACCCGGAAGGCAGGGCTGCAGAATTCAGCGGGGCGTACGGGGCGGCCGGGGGCCGCGCAGACATCTCGCTGAACATCGCGGCCAATGATCTGGGCGGTCCCTGGCGTGCCAGCGTGCGTGATTTGGCATCAGGGAAGACGGTCGAGAAGACATTCATCGTGACCGACTGAGTTGAAGGATAAAGCAATGAAGAACGGTTCTGCCTTTCTTGCCGCGATGGTGTGCATGATCAACGTGTCAGCCGCGCCGACGGACGCCCTCCGGCGGCGCGCAGCACTCCAGCAGCAAGCCGCCTCAGGCCCAGCCGCAGTTCCAGCTCTCCTGGAAGGGCTGAAGGATGAGAATGTGGTCGTCCGGCGAACAGCCGCGCGCCTGCTCACGAGAATCACCCCTCTGCCAGTGAATGCTCTCGCCACCGCACTGACAAACAGCGACGGGCTCGTCCGACGGCTCGCCATCAGCACCCTTGTGAGAACGCCGGAACTCGACCCAACACCCTATCTGGAAACGGCGTTGAGCGATCCCTCCCCCGCTCTGCGCCTCAACGCAACCCAACGGCTCGCGGCGCTCTCCCCGCGGACCCCGCAGGTGACCGCACTTCTGGCACGAGCGCGACAGGATCGTGACAACACCGTGGCCCGGACAGCCGCGCAAGCGCTTTGGACCTTCCACAGAAGCACCAAACGACTCAGCGAACGGCCGGACTGGGACTACGAAGTGCGCACGGTCAAGACAATCCCGCTGCCGGCAGAAGGCTGGCATTTTCGTGTCGACCCACGGGCCGAGGGGCACTTGGAGAAGTGGTTCAGACCTGAACTCGATGACAGCAGCTGGCGCACCATCGCCATCGAGCAGGCCTGGCAGAAGGCAGGGGTTGAGTACACTGGCGTCAGTTGGTACCGACGCTCGGTCGACCTGCCGGCCAAGCCCGAACTTAACGCGACGGAGATCCGTTTCGAAGGGGTGGACGAGTCCACCTGGGTCTGGGTCAATGGGGTGTATGTGGGCGACCATGACATCGGTCCCGACGGCTGGAACGAACCGTTCTCCATTGACGTCACAGCAGAAATCAAGTGGGGGGCGACGAACCAGATCACCGTGCGCGCCATGAGCACCCAGGGAAACGGCGGCATCTGGAAACCGGTCAGCATCCAGGCGCTGAAGTAGCGCACTGGAGAGAGAGACGCGGGTGGAGCAGGGCGGCTCCTCCCACACTGAGAAGAGGAAGCAGACAACGTGGGAGGCGGTGCCATCCGCCGATTTTTGGTCTGCTGCGAGAAAGGCAGTCGGAGCACAGCGGCTCCTCCCACATTGAGAAGAGGAAGCAGACAACGTGGGAGGCGGTGCCATCCGCCGATTCTTGGTCTGTTGGGGGAATGGCAGTCGGAGCACGGCGACTCCTCCCACATTGAGAAGAGGAAGCAGACAACGTGGGAGGCGGTGCCATCCGCCGATTCTTGGTCTGCTGCGAGAAAGGCAGTCGGAGCACGACGGCTCCTCCCACATTGAGAAGAGGAAGCAGACAACGTGGGAGGCGGTGCCATCGGCCGATTCTTGGTCTGCTGCGAGAAAGGCAGTCGGAGCACGGCGGCTCCTCCCACATTGAGAAGAGTCACCTTCGCCGCTACGGAAGAGAGAGCGTATAGCTGTCGGCTCCGAACAGACCGATCCAGCACCCCTGGCCGCGGCGTAATGTGTCGCCTTCCTTCAGCCGGACGAAGTGCTGTCCCGCGCCCTCCCACACCCAGAAAATCAGCATACCCAAGGCCGTAGCGTCCAACGTCGCCAACTCCAGATCCTGAGTCACACCGACAAGATTCCAGCCGCCCACCAGCTCGAGGTCCCCAGTCTCAGTCGGATCGACATAAGGGATCGGCTTCCTCCAGGCTAACGTCCCCGGCCCCAAGAGCCAGAGTCCTTGCCTTGCCCTGAACGGCGAACTGACCGACGAGTAGGTCGCGCTGTCAGGATCCCACGCAAACGACGATCCAGCCACGGATGCGTTCCCCTCGGCATCCGGCAGAACAGTCGCGCTGACCCCCGCTTCAGTAGCCTCAAACGGCGAACACACCAGATTCCAACCCAGCTCAAGCGTGGAAGCGTGGAAGTCGGCATCATCAATCGTGGTCAGGGCAAACGAGGTCGAGACGCTGTGGCTCTGCCGGTCAGTTGCGGTCACCTTGACCGTCAACTCGTCGCCGAAAGCGCTTGGGGGAGGAGTCCCGCTGAAGCGCTTCTGTGTGGCAGAGAAGTCGAGCCAGGCAGGCAGAGGCGTCCCCCCTTCGAGGCTTGCGGTGTAAGTCAGGTCCTCTGCCGGCCCGTCATCCAGAATGATACCATCAGGAAGGTCCAGGATGAAGGGCAGACCTTCATAAGCGGACTGGGAGGCGAGCCCCTCTGTCATCACAGTGGGAGGGAAATGAGACGTCACATGCACGGTCGATGTCTCAGTCACGACAGGGCCGCTAACGGTTCTGACCTGGATGGTCACGGTCGTCTGCCCGGTTTTTGTTCCGGTCGGCGTCACCACCAGACTGCCGTTTCGCACGCGCACGGAAAGCAGATCGTCGTCACCGACCGACACTGAGTAGCTCTCGACCCCCACCTCTCGCACGGCCGCTATCATCACCAGATTGCCGACGGTCAGGGAACCCGGCGTGTAGTCTTCCAGGGGCAGGTCCCTGAATACGGAACCGGCGATATTGATGTGATGCGTCGGGATAGCCGCGATCTGGTCGACCAACGCCAAGCCATCCCCCACTACAGACGCAAAGACCGTGAAGCCGCCATTTTGCGCGTCCAGGTTCGCGGAGTTGTCAGCCAGGTTAAAGAACCACTCACTGGTGGCGCTGTCGGGATTCCCGCCAACTTTGGCCATCGCCACTGTGCCGCGGAGGTTGGAGATGCCGAACTCGTTCTCCACCGGTGCATCCACGTCGATGTGAGCAAGCCCACCCCCCTCAACATGGTAGCCTCCTCCCTGGAGTACGAACCCCGGGATGGATCGGTGGATGATGGTGTCGTCGTAGTCCCTATCCGAGGCGTACTTGAGGAAGTTCTGCACGGTCAACGGCGCCTTGCTCTTGTAGAGCTGTACATAGATACGCCCCAGTTCCGTGTCGAAACGAGCGAACGCGTAGTGGGCACTGAGGTCCACCGTGATGGGGAGTGCAACGGTTGTCGCTCGATCGCCGAGGACCTGAATCACTGATGTGAAACCACGAATCGGCAGAATCAGGCAGATAACTCCGACGATCAAAGACGGGACTCTGGGACTGATGTTCAAAGGACAGCTCCACTCGGAGAAATATGGCATGGAAGCCTGCGACGGACAGGCAGACGGTCACCGTGCCTCAACGGGAACACTCTCGACGGTGCATCTGGCTGAGGGCAGCCCGTCAGCGTTCGCCGTGATCACCACGTCGCCGGCTTCCCGGGTCGTGCGGATCACACAGATGCAGCGCCCGTACCACGTCGAACGCGCGTTCGACTGCCACGGTTCGTCGCTGACCACGTTCCCGCTAGCAACTCCCGCGTTCGTTCCCGGGCCAGTTACGTTGAAGCGGATCTCGGTCCCACTGTTCGGGACGACCTGCCCATCTTCGTCGACCAAGGCGGCCTCGACACAGACGGCGTCCAGCCCGTCAGCCGACGCGGCAGGTTTGTGTGGGCGCAAACGCAGGGCCGTGGGCTCACCTGCCGTGCCCAGGCAATGCCGGCACACTTCCGTCCCCCCCTTCCGCCCAACCGCCTCGAGCAGTCCGGCTTCGTAGGGCACATCCCAGTCCATTCTGCGATCCTCGCAATCGACCAGCTTCCTGGTCCCAAGTGACCTTCCGTTGAGGAGAAGCTCGACCTCGTCACCGTTGGTGAAGGTTGTAAGCTTCAGCTGGCTATTGCGAGGCCAGTTCCAGTGATCGACCATGGGTGGCCAGTCCCAACGGGGGCTCTCGATGGCATTGAAACGATCCACCTGCTCCTGGTCGATCTCGTAGACCATGGCATGGATCATGGGGGTCTTGCTGTAGAAGCTCTGGTAGTACCGGCCCAGCGGCGTGACCCAGCCGGACAGGTCAATCAGGGCTCTTCCCCACGTCTTCTTGGGCCAGTCGGACTCCCCGAGGTAGTCGTAGCCTGACCAGTGGTAGTGGCCAATCACGTAGGTAGGATCAAGCTCGAGCCAAGAGGGCCGACGAGGACCAAATCCCCAATTCGCTGCACTCTCAGAGGCAATGAACATCAGTTGCGGATACCGCGCGTGGTCCTGGGCAAACATGTTCTCGGTGTAATTCCAGCTAACCACATCCACATAGAAGGCCATCTCAGCCGGATGCGTCTCCGTGAACGTCTCGTAGTCGTCCCAGTGGTGCCACTCGGTGATGAAGGACTCACGTGCGGGAAACAGCCCAGTGGTCACTTTGCGCGAGGGATCAAGCGTGCGCGTGAACGCCGCCATGCGTTTGATTACATTCACGCCGTAGTCGGCGGCCGCCTCCCGCGTCTCGAACTTGGGGTCATGCTGGCCCTGTTGCTTCAGGACCTCATTGCCCATACTCCAGATGTAGACGCAGGGATGATTCCGGTCACGCCGGATGAAGGCCTCGAGGTCCACTTGCCATTGGCTCTCGAACGATGCTTCACCCCCGTAGAACTGTGACGTCCACTTATCGTACAACTCATCAAAGATCAGAATGCCCTTCTCATCACAGACATCGAGAAGCGCCCGGGCATGCGGGTTGTGGCTCAAGCGGAACGAATTGCAGCCAATGGCCTTCAGCTCGTCGATGTGACGCTCGTAGCCGCTCTTGAGAGCCGCGCTCCCCAGACACCCCAGATCGTGGTGCAGATCGCCCCCGACAGCCACGACTTTCCGGCCGTTCAGAAGCAATCCGCGCTCCGGAGTCATGCGGATCGAGCGAATGCCGAACCGCGTGTCATAGCGGTCCACGTCCTTGCCGTCGACCTGGAGCGTTGACACGGCCGTGTACAGATGCGGGGCATCCAGCTCCCAGAGCTGGGGAGCCATGACGTCGATCTCCTGACGAAACGTGTAACGCTCACCGGGCTGCAACGGTGCGACCGCTTGTCCTTGAGCAACGACCACCCCATTCGGGTCAGTAATCTGAGTGATCAGGCGACAGACCTGTCCTCGTTCAGAACGGTTGACGGCATCAGCCTCAACCGCAACCAATGCCGTTTCAGGGCTGACAACCGGCGTAGTCACGTAAGTGCCGTGAAGCGGCACATGGACGGGTGAAACGACCTTCAGCCAAACGTCCCGGTAGATGCCCTCTCCTGTGTACCACCGGGACGTCCCTTTCGTTCGGTTGTCATAGGCAACTGTGATGGCATTCTCGCCCCCAAGATCCAGATACGAAGTCACGTCATACTCGAATCCCAGATAGCCGTTGAGCTGCTTCCCCAGGTAGTGACCATTGACCCAGACTTCGGCCGCCCGGTACACCCCCTCAAACTCAACCAGAACGCGTTTCCCCTCGGCATCCTCAGGCACGCTGAAGCGCTTCCGGTACACGCCGACGCCGTAGGGCAACCATCCGTTGGCCGACGTCGACTCCTCATGGTCAAACGGACGGTGGACAGCGGGATCATGAGGCAGCTGCACGGTCGCCCATCCGCGATCGTTGGCGTGTCGTATGTAGTCCTGGGCAACCGGGCCGGTACGGTGGAGCCAGTCGAAGTTGAGCAGGATCGTTGTGCGTGGATTCTGCGGATCAAGGGCAACACACGTCATGATTGTACCTCACCAGATCGGGATCAGCGGCAGGGAACCTCACAGGCGCATGGCGCCAAGATAAGAGCTGAGACGGCCGGTGTCGCCACCGGACGGACGCGACTCCGGCAAGGCCTACGTCGCTAACTACGAACAGATTGTGCCACCCGCACAACGGCGTTTGCAGTAAGGCTCGTAGCGGAGCGGAGCGCCGTTTTTCCTGCCTATCTCAGCGACATTCAGCCCCACAGGCGCCGTGCGACCCTGAGCATACGCCCGGAGGGCGCGCTCCGCAAGTCCCTCTGCCCGACCGAGCCGCGACTAGCAGAAGCAGTCTTCCTCTGTCCGAACGAACCGCGACTAACAGAAGCGGTCTTCCCACAGTGGCGGAACCGTGCACCGGCCCGACGCGAAACGCCACGCGTTACTCTACCGCTCCACCCAAAGCCCTTCATAACCGTTCGGGATGACGAGTCTGCCCCGTTTCAAAACAAGCCGTCCGGGGTTCCCGGGTGTGTTCCACTGCTCGACGAGCTTGGGATTCTCGGGATCGGCAATGTCGATGGTCGTGATATCCCCGAACGTCCGAGCCGCGAGTGTCAGCTTGCCATCGATCAGTTGAGTGCGACCATGCAGACGTGTTCCGGCCAGCCGCCTGAGTCCGACCTCCTTCGGCAACCGTGTTTCACCGCGCTTCACCCGCAGGATACCACTCCACCACGCCACCAGTCTGTCATCGCCCACCGGCACACTTCCGCCGCCGCCCAGTCGGTGCCTGTATTCGTCTCCGCCGAACGTCGGTTTGGGGCCACCGTAGAGATCATACCAGCGCAAGCCGTGGAGTTGCCAGAGCACGACGAACTCACGCCCGTCGATCAGGTCCTCACCGAGGTGATACAGGAACCCATGTCCCTTATCAACATAGGCCGACTTGGGATGGGCCGGATCAGACACGTCGACAATGTTCATGATCGACATGTCCTCAAGCAGGACGGCATACCTCCCGGGTTTGTAGACCTTCACATCGCGCACAATCCTGCCTCGCGGCTTGTAGCGACCGACCGGCTTGAGCGCATCCCCGTCCCGCTGCCAGATCGACAGGCCACCTGCCGCCTCAGCCACGTACGCAGTGTCCCCGCAGACGCTGACCTCCATGGCAAAGCCCTGCGTGTCGTTCCGGGCGAGTGTCTCGAATTCCGGCCACACCTTGAGCAGGTGCACCCCATCCGCCCCCGCCGCGACGATGGCCAGGTCCCCCATGAACGCAACGCCACGCACTTGTCCGGGACAGGTCCAGATCCGGAAACGTTCGCTGCGACGCGGAGTGAAAGATGGAATCTGGGGCGGCGTGTCACTCTCTGGTTGAACGGGCTTGGCCACGCCCGGGAATGGGACCACATGCAGGTCAGACCAGCCGCCCGCCACATAAATGTGATCCTGCGCCAGCGCCAGCCCGCCGACGTAGCCCGGCAACGCACCTTTGCCCATGTAACGAGGATGCGGGTGGGTCGTTTCAGGAAGCTGACAGTGGGCAACGAAGCGGGGCTGCTTGGGGGCCCGGATACTGATCACAAAGATACCATTGTGCGTGTCGTGGACAAAGGCATGGTCGCCGGCGATCTTGACACCCCACATGTCATTGCCAATGCGGTAGAACGGTGGAGTCTTGATGCGGGAAACGAGGAGGGGCTTCCCCGGATCGGTGATGTCGTAGATCTCCAATCCATGGCCGCGGCCATAGCCCGGATCATCCGTTTTCGGGCTGGAGCTCTTGCGGGCACGGGAGTGATGCCCTGTCGCGACGTACACGTGCTGTCCGTGAACCGCCACGCCATCCCCGTAGCCGTCAAGTTTGAGCCTGGCCGTGATGGTAGGCTCACGGGCATTCCGCACGTCAGCGACGACCAGCTCGGACGTTCCCCAGATGCCTACGTAAGCAAACCCGTTCCGCACATCGAGCGACTGCGCTTCCCCAGTGCGCACGGTGCTCAGATGCAACGGACGCTCCGGATCCGACACATCCACCAACTCCACCCCGTGACTACGACAGGCCACAAACATGACCTTGCCCGAGACAGCCATACCGGTTGCGACTTCGATGGGGTCATAGTGGCATAGCAACACCGGCTTCACTGGGTCCGCCACGTCGACGATGAACACACCATCCTCCCGGGAGGTGATGTAAGCCACGCCATTCCGGACCTCGATCTGACGCGTGTTGCCCAAGCCTGCAAGTATTCCCAGTACCTGGGGCGTCCCGGGCTCGGAAATGTCGAAGACGCGCAGCTTTCCCCGCCCAATCGTGTAGAGCCTGTCCGCCACCACGCGAGCCGCCATGGTGGGACCTATTCCGAGATCGCGCGCGATCGACAGTTTCTTGCCATAGACGTCTTCCGGGTGTCCGACCTCTAAGGCCATCAGGGTGCCTCCAAACGCAAAGATGATCATTGCCGCTGATCCGGCGAGCAGAAACAGCGCGTTGGCTCGGGACGTCCCCGGACGGGGAACTGGACTCCCACGCAGGAGTCCATACGGGGCTACTGGAACGGACACAGTCATCGCCTCACCTCGTCACTCGGGTGTTGTCCGCGATCACGTCAATCAGTGGTGTCACGCCGTCAGCCTCGCCCAAGCCCATGATCGACTCGATGATCGTGTCCGCACCGGAGGGAGAACAAATGCCCGAGAACGCCGCGCATTCGTGGAACTTGCGGCTCACCATCTCGAAGGTCATGTTCTCCGGGCCGAGGCAATCGCGATGGGTCCGGAAGCAGGTGTGCGTCCGGCCGTCCCGGGTGCGGACCTTTACCCCATGGTTCCGGTTGCCGCCAGGCGTCCACTCGATCAGACTCGGATCCACCGGCTCAGGTTCGGGCAGGTCCGCCATCGGCTCCAGAACGACCTTGCTGGCAAGCTCCAGGACCTCGGTGTCCGCCAGCACCTGTTCGTCGGCTATCTCCGCCAATCCCATGCGGCCGCGCAGCACACCGAGCGCCGCGCAATACGCGGTTGAGAACTGCACACTGACCTGAGGGTCATCCCCAAGCTCGAATGGTCCTCCAGTGAGCCCGTGTCCGGTCATGTGCACCTGGATGTGCTCGATGTCCTCAAGCTTGAAGTCATGCTGCTGCCCCAACAGGACGGCCACGTGCGCGTCGGAAACACAACAGCAGGGGTGAGGCTTGATGGAATCGCGCTGGACTTCGTAAAACTCTCGGGGAGCCATCAGGTCTTCAAGCGTGCATGGATCCGCATGTCGGAAAACCGCGAACATCCCCGCACGTCCCTCCAGGGCGTTCGGAGGTCCGGTGACACCCCGGCTGGCAAGCGCCGTAGCCCACAGCGCCGAGCGGGCAGCAAAGGCGGGTTGCAGACGTTTGGTGAGTGTCTTATCGAAGAGCGCCTGCCGGTTACCCGATGCCTGAGCGTAATTGACACCCAGGGCGTTGACCGTCTGGTCTACATCCATCCCAAACAGCCGACAGGCGGCAGCCGTCGTGCCGAACCCGCCAACGACACTCGCCGGGAGGAAGCCGAGAGACGGGTACCCGCCCTTCACCTTCTGGTTGCGCCACGCAACCCCAAGGCGACAGGTGACCTCCTGCCCCAGAATAAGTGCCGCAAGGAAATCACTACCTGAAGCCCCGGTCATCTCCGCGGCAGCCAGGCACACGGGGAACAGTGACACCATGACGTGCCCCACCCCCATCTGATGAGTATGATCGTAGTCCTGTGCATGGGACATTGCGCTGTTCGCAAAGGCCGCCTGTGGCGCGGGAAGCTTGCCACCATAGATCAGAACGGATGCTTCAGGCTTCCCCCCCCAGTCCCGCATCTGCTCCATGGATTCCGGAATCCCACCCGTGTTGTACCCACCAATGGTGACGCCCACGGTGTCAAGAACCAACAACCGAACCGCGTCGTAGGCCGCCTCCGGAATATCCTCCGCACGTGTATTCAGAGCCATTTCAGTCAGGGCTTTTGTCAGACTCATCGCGGGAACTCCGGTCTGTGGTGGGAGCAGGAGGAAATGGCCTCAACACGAACTCACAGCCAATTGGGGCACGAGGAGTGCCCGCGCTGACCAGGCCGTCGTTCCAGGTGCCATTCCCTACTTCATCAGGCAGGCAACATCCTCGATCAGGCGATCCAAGTCCTCCTCAATGACGCCCCAGACGATGCGGTCGTCGATAACGTCATACCCGTGGATCAAGATATTGCGGAAAGAGATGATGTCCCGGTGATCCCGCACACGAGTGAGCAAAGGCAGATCAGATCTGCCTATTCTGCCAAGGGCCTCACCCATAATCTCGAACTTCCGCTCAACTGCGCTGCGTAGCATTTCGTCGCTGATATAGGAGTCAAACGTCTGATCAGCAACAAACTGCTTCACTGCGCGTGCAGCACAGAGGACGTCATGAAGATGCGCAAGTGACTCATCCCTCATAGACCAGTACCCTTTCGCGCAACACCCGCCTCTTGAAATACGGGTTCTTGAGGCTGTCACACGTCAGTAGATCAATGTCACACCCCAGCGTATCTTCAAGGCGATGGAGAAGCCCGAAGAACCGCTTCGCGGGATTGTGATCCGGGGCACGGAATTCGACGAGCAAGTCAATATCACTGTCGGCAGCCGACGTGCCTCGGGCGACAGAGCCGAAAGCATCGAGTCTGAGTACCTCAAACTCACAACAGGCTGGCATCACAGCAGTCCTTATGGCGTCAATCTTCATACGCGTATGATGCCTCAACACTAAGCGCGCGTCAAGGCAGGGAGGGATGCGAAGAGGGACTTCTTCACCGAAGGACACGTGCAGTTCAAGGAACAGCCTGAGGGGGAACGCTCTCTCGTTGCCGGGAGATGGCAAAGAGAAACTCAAGAGTCTGGATTTCAGCCGTCTCACTGAACTCCCCGGAGGCAGGAATGGCGCGAATGGCACGAGCCAACAGCAACCCGTCACACTGGGCTCGCGCGTCTGAGAGAAAGGCATCGAAGAGGTCCGGCCGCCCAACGGCAACCATCTCGATCAACAGAACACGTGTTCCGGAAGGCGCTGGAATCTCGTGGTCGACGACACATCTGAGCCGCACGACCTCCCGGAGCTTGTGACGAAGCAGTGCGTTGAGGACCTGCTCAACCGCGGCGAGGCGACTCAGAATAAGTGGAACGTCTTCAGGCTCAGGGAGGCTACTCCTGCGGGCTACGATCTCAAATCCAAGCAAGCGGGCTTCCTCGCCCATTTGAACTCCGGCATCGCCGGCCTTGGTGCGCATCTCACGTATGCGTTTGTCGAGACGTCTCACACACTCGATCGGGCTCGGATCCGCAGGGGAAGGTGTGTGTGAATGTGCGTGAAAAACGAGTATCTCGAGACGCTCGTGGTCACGCTGGGAAACGATGATCTCATCGATCCCGTCCCGATCCAGGTCAGCAGCACCCACTTGACAGTACCCACGCAAGCTGTCGTAGTCCTCCCATACGTACCTTTCGTTAGGGCCATAGACACGCAACGCGTAGCGACTGGAGCACATGCAGGCGCGAGCCGTGCGATCAAGACGGACGGTGACGTCTCTGCCTTGCGGGAGACGAAGAGATGCAGATCGTTTCCTCCGACCTTTGACACCCCAGCGAGGTCTCGCCTCCTCCTCAGTGACCAAGCGCTCGCCGGCCAGCCGGACAGCCTTGTAACGCCCATCGACCAAACACACTTCGAAGTCAGTTACTCGATGGTCTTTCCCCTTGCCACCCGCGGATCGCGAGACAGACAGAACGAAGGAGCCACCCTCTGTCGATCGAGATCCCCAAAGCTGCCATCCCGATACATCATCAAGCACCGTTCGGAAGACCAGTTTGAAGAGATCCGGCTCAAATACATCGGCCCTGCACTCACGACGCTGTAGCTCGGACCAATAGGGAACGATTCCCCGGCCCCTCGTCAATGAATCGACCACGGCTTTCAAATCCGCGACTTGCGATGTGGTCGTCACCCTCAGCACGCGGGTGGCCGGGTTGATACTGGCCGCCACACAGCTGGGAAAGAACGTGCGCAACGTGCTGACTTTCACCAGGCGATGGTACTGCTCTCCCTCAATGTACAGTCCTGGAATCGTGTACTCGTGCATTCCGTCGGGGAGTCTCTCGTGCAGAACCCCTCTCGGCAAACCGGCATTTTTCGGCACTGCAGGACGAGAGCCCAAACACCATCCAGAAAAGCAGCATGAACGTCAGTAGCCTTGGTCCAATCGCTGCCACTTTCGCTAATGTCATTGGGTCAACTCCTACTCCGGCAATCCACTACTACATGGAGTCTCTGTCAGTTGGTTGGCGGCCAGCCGCACGATGGCGACTCATCGCGACACCTCCAAAATCCACGTCGTCGGCGCCTCACACGCCAACCTTATCCGGTCCACGTCTCGGACCAGTGTCTGGTTGGTCGTGGCATCCGCGACAGTCAGCTTGTACGGCAACCGGATGTCGCGGGTGCCCGGGTCTTTCGCGTGCACCACCAGATGCGAGCCGCCCGCGTACACCACGTCGTTGCCGGTCGTATACTGGTGACAGCCCGCCACGTCGACTATGTGCCGGAGCACAGCCCCCGGCAACGGGCCGGAAGCAAAGTAGAAACTACGCCAACCGTCCTGTTCAGTCACGGCAGCGGCAGGGATATCGGTGCCCGAGTACGTGGCCAGCCTTTCGCCACTGTCCACTCGGAACGCCGGACTGAGCGGGATCTCACGGCCGAACCCTGTCGCGCCGGCAGTCTCAAGCCTGCTCAACGGTTCCAGCAGAGACGTCTTGAGGCCTTCCTCCTCACTGATGGTCATGCCCGTCAGCTCGCACATCCGGGCCAAATCAGTCCCTTCCGCACCGAGGAATCCCGGCGCGTAGAGCCACAGGCTGGTCACGCCGCGTGTTTGGGTCAAGCGTTTCAGGCACAGGGCCTGGTCTGCTGAAAGGTAATGGGCGTTCAGGAAGATGTGGACCCGGTAGCCGCTGATGCGGTCCAGATCGCCGAGGGAGAACATGTCGTAGGGTGCTCCCATCCTGCCCAATGCGTCCACTTGACCGTAGACCAGATCGCGAGACAGATCGCTCCAGCTTGAGTGCTGATGAAGACTCGCACGCGGATCATAAATGACGGCGATCTCTGCAGGCGGAAGTACGGCTTCATGCTTGATCAACGCCCGTTCCCATACGCGTTGGTAGAGAGCAAATTCGGCTCGTATGGCGTCGTCTCTGTACCAGACACCGCCATCAACCGCCTTCCCCCAACGTCCTGCCTGATCCCACCACCAGATTCCCAAGCCATGGGTCAGTGCATAGCCGAACCCCCGCCGCATGAGAGCGCGGGATTCCACCAGGCTCTGCGGGGCCACCCGGTTGGGCACGTTAGCCCCGTCCCCGTTCGCGGCGGCTAGGTGAGTCGGCTGGTCGTATTCGTACCACACGAACTTGCCGTGGATCCAAGCGGAGTCTACCAAGCACATCGACGGGCTGTGGCCGCCCAGCTGCCGGGACTGGTAACACATTGGGCTCGCGATGAAGTCGAGATCGGGGGAGGCCAAGACGCGCCCAATGTCGCCGTGCCCGGCCCGTTGCACGTTGCGAGACCCGCCGATGTGGGAATAGAGGAACGCCCCGAAGAACGCACCGGTAATGCGCCTCGGCGAACACCGGCGTGCGACCTGCGCAAAAGCGAGCAGCGAGTCAGCAACCTGCTTGGCATTGCAGGCGAAGTAATCCGCAGCCATCGCGCAGCCGGGAAGGGCGTTGAGTTGCCGGGGAAGCAGAGAACGGACCTGTTCTTCCGAGGGTGGGTTAGCGGTCTCGAGACCGACAGTGGCGTTCCCCCATCCGGCCTGCAAGCCCGCGTCACTCGCGTACTTGCCGCGAAGGAATGAGCGGAATGCGCGCACCATGGCGGGCGAGTGGTCCACGGTCATCCCAGCCAGTTCGGCGTAGCGTTTCCCAGGAAGCCCGGCCTTGTTCTGTCGGAAGAAGTTCCACTCTCCGCTCCAGCCCGCGAACAGCAAGTACCCCAACACGTGCTGCTCGAGCTGCACGGCCTGAAGATGCCGGATCAGGGCTGCCAAACGCCTCGACGCGTCGCCCCGCCAAGCCGTTGACGCATACGAGTGACACGCGGTCCACTTCGAGTGGAAGATCCTCGTACCGTCCTGGTATGTCAGGATGTCGTCCGGGTGCGCCTCACCCCACGTCTGTGGTGGGGCCATATGAACCCGAAGCAGGACGAGCACCTTTGGGTCCAGACGCGCCAGTGCACGCAAGCGCTTGTCCACGCTGCGATAGCGTTGGGCCGCTGTCGCGTCGTCGACGCCGTCGAAGCTGTCGTCCCAATCGAGGCCCACGTCGAACTGATGGAGGCGTATGCCCGCGTCGCTGAAAGCAGAGGCCAGGGAATCGGCCACGAGTTTCGTATCTGAGGTGGCATTGAAGAACATCTGCGGCGCCACGGGTTGCCCGTCGATGACAAGCCGCAGCTTGCCGCCGACCTCACGAACAGCCACCTCGTCCGCTGCCGACGCCGACATGCAAGAGCCGAGAACCAGGAAAGTGAACAGCCAGGCCCAACGAATCACGATCGCACCTCCAACCTCGACCATTCCCGACCCCCGTTCGGCCTACGCCTCTCCCGATAGAGCGAGATGGGCAGGACAGCCGCATAGTGCCGAAAAAGACCAGATGACAGTGCCAACGACAACTCTCATCGCCGTCTCGATTCCTTGTAGTCGTGACCCGGGTCGGGATCCATCGAGCCGAAAAGCTCAATGATCCCACGCTGCTTCCGACGATTCACGAACTCCTTGAGCGCCAGGTTGACGGTCTCTCGCTTTGTGCGGAGATGCCCCACCCCGCGAGCTTCTTCGAGAAGGTCGGTGTCTATAGCCAAGTTCGTGGCCATCTGCTCCTCCTAGGCGCCCCAAATCACTCTTCCCACACAATCACTTACACATTGCGTCACACACTATCATGAAGCGGCAGCTGTGTCGAATGGCAACGATCGCCTGCCCGCTAGTCCCGCATGCCACTGGCTACGACAGGTAGGAAGAACGGCACTCCGCTGCTCCACGTACCGTACTACAAACGCCGCCACACTGGCAGCGTAGTTCGTTTGCAGTTCGCAACGTAGGACGTGCCGGATTCGCGTTCATTCGGAGAGAACACCGGACGGTCCAGCCCCTATCTTGGCGGTGTTCTCAACCGAGTATCCTCGAACCGGACAAGCTGACGAGGTGGCAGGTGAGCGGTAGAGTACCGCTCCCGACAGCATAGGAGACCAGATATTGAGAACGAACGGCAAATGGTCCCGATCCTTCCCGTGGCCCCCCTCTGGCAAGTTGGTGACACTGGCCTGCATCCTGGCGTTCGCCGCTGGTCAGGCGATGGCTGACGATGTCGCCACCGACGACGGCCTGACACTCCAGGTTGCCCCGAGCGGCGCAGTCATCAGCTGCCGAATCGACGGACGCGAGCTGCTGCATTCGGGCCGGCGGGGAGGGACGTTCGTGGCGGACGTCAGTACACCGCCAGGGCCCGATCAGGAACTCCTCACGAATGCCGGTCTGGAGCAGACGGAAGAGGGGCAGCCTGTGGGCTGGAACACAGGCCCGGAGTGGAGCCCGGACCACGAGATAACCCACTCGGGCAACACCGCCATGCGCGTCCACGTCCCGGGCACCGAGAAGCGCTCCACCTCCGAGCTCTCCCAGGATGTCGTCGTCAGACCAAACACGCCGTACCGTGTTTCTATGTGGGTGCGCTCAGGCGGAGCCGTCGCCAATCTGTACGTGCAGCAGTTCGACGCAGCCGGCGCAATGCACCCGGACTGGCCACAGTTGACCACCGGGCACGCACGACGTCAATCCGACTGGTTCCTGCTCACACGGTCCTTCACGACCAGCCCCGTCTGTCGAACGGTTCGTGTGCGCACCAACCTCTGGAAGCAGACCGGAACAGCGTGGATCGATGACGTGTCTCTGGTCTGCCTGGACGACGACTGTGTGTCCCCACAGGAACCAGCACTCGGGACGGTCGCCCAGACGGAGAGTGGACTGACCCAGCACTCCCGCCCACCGAACTCAGGCCTGCAGGTAACAACAACCTACACCACACGGAAGAACATGATTGTGGTTGACGGTGAGGTGCGAGACACGTCGGGACGGGACCGCGCGGTGACCGTGTCGTTCAGGCTGCCGATCGACGCCACGGGTTGGACGTGGTTCGATGACACTCAGAACCAGCAGGGCATCGAGGAAGGCATTCGCTACGGGGCGGCACGACTGATGGGCGGAGATGGACGCCGGACGGTCGCACTGTACCCATTCGCGGCCATGGGGGACTCACGCAGCGCCCTGGCCATAGCCATCCCGATGGACATGCCGCGTGCGTTCCGGATATGCTTCGACTCCGAGCTCGGCTACTTCGTGAACTACGAGTTCGGTCTCAGCCAGGCGACGGCCAAGTTCCCGGGACGGGCCGCATACCGGTTCTTCATCTACCGGATCGATCCCGCCTGGGGCTTCCGGTCGGCTGCTGATCGCTATTTCTCAGCACACCCTCAGTACTTCACCAAGCGTCTGGCGCGGCAAGGGAGCATTGGGAGCCTCCACGAACCCGAACAGCACACGTCACCAGATTACCCCTTCGCAGCGTACGTCGACTTCAACTGGCACCGACGGAAGACTCTCCCCGCGTACCGTCGGGAGCTGGCGAACGGACTTCAGTACGCAGAGTTCATCGGCTGGTGGGGCTGGGCGCTGGGGATCAAACCCGACGAAGCTGCCACTCAACCGTCGCCGGAGGAAGCTCTGACGCGTGTCCGTGAACTGGCCACTCAGGATCCGCCGCAGAAGGTCGCCCAGTGCATTCTCAACTGCATCCCCCACGGACGCGACGGCAAGCCCCAACTGCACCGCAACTACGTGCCCAAGTGGGGTGGCTACAACTATCTCTGCAATCCGGATCCCGAAATCGAGGGCGTGGGAGGAAAGGTGAACCGGTACACGCTCACCTACGAGCGGGAAGTGTCACGAGTTGACCAGTACAAGCTCGCAGGCATGCGCTATGACAACCCGATCGTCTTCGCCGTTGATAACTTTCGGCGCGAGCACTTCAAGTGGAGCGATCACCCTCTTGCCTTCGATCACGTCAGCAGGCGGCCGGTCCTGCCACTCGACTTCTCCAGCTTCGAATGCGCCACCTCGATCGCGGACGACATGCATGCCCAGGGGAAGATCGTCGGCTCCAACTACACGCCGGTTGCCTCTCCCAGCGACATGTTTCACGTCCAGTCTCTGGACCTCATCGCCAGCGAAACGCTCTGGACGTGGCCCAGCGGTGCCAAACTGCGCCTGCAGCGGGTGCTGGCAAACCAGAAAACCGTCGCCATGTGCTGGCAGGAAGCAAAGAAAAGCTGGGATCGCGAACGCGTCGAACGCGAACTCAAACACGCCATGTTCTACGGGACATTCTACTACTTCAGCACGATGGGAGTCGACCTCTACGAGCGCTGGATCCCACTGACTCGACGCCTGGCCAATGCCGGCTGGATGCCGGTGACGCATGCCCGATGCGAAACACTGGGGCCCATGGTCGAACGGTTCGGATCTCTAGCCGGAAAGGACCTCCATTTCACGCTGCGAAACGGGACTGGAGAAGAGAAGACTGCTGAGCTCCTGCTTGACGCCGACGGGCTTGGCATTGGCCCGACCTCGACGGTGGGAGCCTGGCTGATGAAGGATGCAGCGACGCACATTAGGGCAGAGATGTCACCGATGGGCGATCAACGCGCCATCACGGTCACTGTGCCTCCACGGGATACCGTCGTCCTCCGAGTGGGCACGCAAACCGACGTCGTCCTGGATCACCTGTTCCGCGTACCGGAGGAACTGCAGAAGGCGGAGAACTACCGGCAGGCCCTGGAAGAAGAAGATGTGCCCCCGACATGCCCTGACTACACCAGCCTTGGCACCCGGACACGGGCGCTCATTGACCTTCTGAAGGCGTCCCCGCGGCCTCCCCAAGGAGCGCGCGCGGATTTGCAGTCGTTGCTGGTCGCCCTGACAGAGCCAACCTTCACCAGCGATGCCCGGGAGACAGCCGCCTGGCGCGCCGGCCTCAAGAAGCACAGCACTGCCGCTCGAAATGGCATCAAATACGCCAATGCTTACCTGCCCAAGTCGGTCCCCCCGACACGCCGAAGGTAACCGTGTGTAACACCTCAGAGCGAGCGGGGTAGACCCGGAAACGGCTCGCCGCGCGAGACCTGGGAACTGCATGCCCTTGACTGCTTGACTTGACGGCTCTGCTTCCTGACGCCATGGTATGACTATAGGCATGACTACAGGAGATTAACCGTGATCACGGTCTCAAAAGGTGTACTGAAGGCAAAGATGCTTGCCTATTTCCGGCAAGTCGAGGAAACGGGCGAACCATTGATCGTGACCGACCACCGCAAGCCGGTTCTCAGAGTAGAGCCAATCCGACCTCGGCTCTCGCTGACCGAGGCATTTGCCGACGTGAAGGCGAAACTCGTCGTCGACGATACCGAACTCTTGCGTCCGGAAACGGATGAATGGGAGGACGTGTGACATGCGCGTTCTCCTGGACACCTGTGCCTTGGTGTGGGCGACTCGCGATGCCGCTCGGCTGTCGCCGGAAGCACGAGCGCTCATCGAGACGCCAGGAAACGACTTTGTCGTATCATCGATCTCACTATGGGAGATCGCCCTCAAGGTCAAGCGGGGCAAGCTGGCCCTGGGCCTTCCGATGCAAGAGTACGTCGGCAGGCTCTCGCGGCTTGAGAACGTGGAGATCCTTGACGTGACGCCGCCAGTCTGGTTACGCAACGTCGCACTGGACTGGGCCCACCGGGATCCTGCAGATCGCACGATTGTGGCCACCGCGGAATTGGAGGACCTGGCAATTGTCACCCGGGATGAGAGAATTCTACGTTTCTATGCTCGTACTGTGACGGCATGATACGAGTCCATCTTCAGACTACAGCACCACGCCCGAATCGGTCAGGGCGCGCTGGATTGCTTCAATGGGCACGTCTCCGGGAGAAACGGAGTTCTGAACCGCGAGTGCGGCCGCGACGCCCGCCCCTTGCCCCGTGACCCAGCAGTTGGGGATGACCCGAGTGTTCTGGTGAGCCTCGTGGCAGGCAGAGATGCAGCGACCGGCATAGAGCAGGTTCTCGATCTTCTGCGGCACGAGTGCTCTGTAGGGAAAGTCAAAAGGCTCACCGGCACGTTTGCCAGTCCAGGTGACGCCGGTCCCGATCGTGTCGTCGAACCGCCCTCCCGGCACGTCCTCATCCCTCATCGTGTAGCCGCCGACGATGCGACGACTCTCTCTCGTGCCGACTTGAGACGCTGTATCAATGATGGTCGCCTGATCAAAGCCGGGGACATTGGCTCGATAGAAGTCGTAGGTCCGCATGGCACACTTGCGCATCTCGACCTCGCAACGGGTCAGGTCACGAACGTCGAGCGCATTCCCGGGAGTTGCGGTGATGAACCACGTGCGGTCATCGCGCCAGGCCGGTTTGGGCGGGTAGGCGACGCCCTCTGCCGACATGGCCTTGCGCAGTGCGGCGAGCGCCTCGGGCTGATCCAGCGAGAAGTCGCGGAACGCCATGTAATCGACGTTACCCCAACGCCAGTCGAGCCCCAAACCAAACGCGGCATCAGACTCCTCATACGGAACGTTGGCCCAGGCCGCCGTGTCGCCGTCCCCCGTACAGTCGATGAAGAGCTTGCCTCGGATCGCCTGGCGTCCGGACTTCGACTCAATGATGACCGCGTCGATCCTGCCGTCAACCACTGATGCGTCTACAGCCCAGGCATGGAGCAATAGATCCACCCCGGCGTCCTCAATCATCTCAAGACAGATGAATTTGAGGACTTCGGGGTCACAGACGGGATTCTCCATTTTCACCCATTCCGGCGTCCGCACCGTACCTCGGGTCTTGAGCCGGTCGAGAAACTCGACGGCCAACCCCGACATGAGGATCTCCCCACGCTTGCCGTAGCTGACCAGCACGATGACCAGTCCACCCGTTGCCAACCCACCGAGACACCCGTAGCGCTCAACAAGCAACACGTCCGCACCGAGCCGACCGGCCGCAACCGCCGCAGCAACTCCAGCCGGTCCTCCCCCCAAGACAACAATGTCCGCGCTGTCGATGACATCCAGCTCGCGAGCTGGTTCACGTATTCTGGAATCCATCTTGTCTCCTGTACCCACTTCGGGTTGCTCAGCTCACAGCCTGAAAGACGGGGGGAAAAACGGCGGGAAGGCGGGCGTTCAGAAAGGGATCAACGCTTCAGACGCTGCTCACAGGCAACATGCTGCAGGCAGTAGGTTTAAGGCAGTGCCTCCATCCTCTGCGTCGGTTCCCTTCACACTTCGGCGCCGACCAGCGGGGACGCGTGTTTGACGCCGATCAAGCCATCGATGGAAAGGTCTTCGTCGACTGCCGGCCAATACAGACCGTAACCGGACGGGGAGACGTCGATCCTCTCCAGCTGCGCTTGGGAAGCATGGGCCAGCCGCCCTGACACCTCGGTCAGATCAATCGCGTAAGACTTGGCATCAACCTCGAGATGCAGGATGGTCCCGGATACCGTCACATTGTGTACGTCATGTGCTCTGTCCATCGCGCCTCTCCTGGAACTCATTCCACTGCTCGACGATGTAGTCAAAATGCTCGAAAATGATCCGTCGGACGGCTCTCTTATCAGCCGGGCCCATATTGTAGCAGTGCGCCTCAATGGCCTCGAAAGTCTCAACGTCCAGCCAGTATTTGGCTTCCGCTTCTCCCTTGCGACAGTGGACGTGAATAGGCTCGTCCCCTTCGTTGGCGTAGAAGAAAAACCGCCAGCCCAAAATCATCAATATCGTCGGCATGCCTTGTTGTCTCCTGTGGCAAATCTACCATGCCCCAAAGACATTTTCGCCTCCCTCCAGGCAAGCTGCGTAACGGGGCAGTCTCGTGAGGCGAAGCCACCTTAACCCTTGGTCCGGCTCTTGATCTGGCTCCTGATCCATACCCAGAGGAGCGTAGAAACGGATCAAGAGCCGGATTAAGAGCGCGATCAGGATCGGGCTCCCCCCCCCCTCCTCGCAACTGAGGCATTGCCGCAGACCAACTCAGGCCCTTGCATCCTGATCGCTCAATGGCTAGTGGTGGCGGGCGCGAATAGCGGGCCCACCCCTTACTGATGCCTGGATGTGGAAGTGTTCTGGACACCTTGGTGCGTACAGACGTACCTACTGAGGAGGCCGGAATGCTCCCGCGCCAGGGATCGGTAAGCCGTAGGCCGGGCACTGTTTCTTGGCTCGGCGTTCATCATTCGACGAATGAGGCCCTTCTGTTTGCTGGCAACCCTTAC